>Ga0123357_10000158_pt1 | contig 60738 bp, 55 predicted proteins | sample TergutEmb28metaG_FD_89873 | JGI IMG/M metagenome (GOLD analysis project Ga0123357, IMG submission 89873) | Embiratermes neotenicus P4 segment gut microbial communities from Petit-Saut dam, French Guiana - Emb289 P4 | ecosystem: Host-associated > Arthropoda: Insects > Digestive system > Gut ...
GTCGATTGCACAGATCCTGGTGAGGCGCTTGATGGAGCTGCACGCAAAGCAATGGTGGAATTTTGCCCTTAATCGACATTATTTCCTACAAACTAAGAGTGGCGACAGTTCAAGTAGCTGTCGCCACTCTTTCATTACACCCTTGAGCGAAGCGTTAAGTCATTTAATCCGACTCGGGCCGGATGGCCCTAACTGTCGCGCTGAGGCATCGCCCATGTCACTGGTTGCGAACGCTACAAGAGGCAGTCAAAGCCGGAACAGAAGTTATTCCGTGGCGTCCACCGACATGCGGTCGGCCACAGGGTCGTGGGCCCCGGCGAAGTGGCAGGCACACTGGTGCGATGTCGCACCGTCTGCCTGGACCTTCAGTACCGGCTCCTCGGCGGCGCATATCGCCTGGCCGTCGGCGTCGCGCCGCAACCAGCAACGCGTGTGGAAGCGGCACCCGGAGGGCGGGTTGGCGGGCGATGGCACGTCACCCACGAGGACGATCTGCTCGCGGGTGTCCTTCAGTTTCGGGTCGGGCACCGGCACGGCTGACAACAGAGCCTGGGTGTACGGATGGGTCGGGTGCTCGTAAATCTGCGGCTCGTCGCCGGATTCGACGATCTTGCCCAGATACATGACGGCCACTCGGTCCGAGATGTGGCGCACCACGGCTAGATCATGGGCGATGAAAACGTATGCCAAGCCCAGTTCGTCCTGCAAGTACTCGAGCAGGTTGACCACCTGTGCCTGCACGCTGACGTCGAGCGCCGAAACCGGTTCGTCGCAGATCAGCACCTTGGGGTGCAGCGCTATCCCCCGTGCCACACAGATGCGCTGGCGCTGGCCGCCCGAGAATTGGTGTGGGTACCGGTTGATATGCTCGGGGTTGAGTCCCACAAGGTCTAGCAATTCGCGCACACGCTGGGAGCGCGACCCTTTTGGCGCCGCATCGGGAAACACATCGAATGGTTCGCCGATGATGTCGGCGACTGTTTTGCGCGGGTCTAGAGAAGTGTATGGATCCTGGAAGACGATTTGGATATCTCGCCGCAGCCGGCGCATCGCGTTGCCAGACTGCTTGTACATGTCAACGCCTTCGAACATGACGCTTCCACTGGTCGGTTCCTCAAGGCGCATCAGAAGACGGCCGAGAGTGGACTTGCCGCAACCGGACTCGCCCACGACACCGAGCGTCTCACCTGCCCTCAGGTCGAACGACACGCCGTCTACCGCTCGCACATACCCGGTTGTGCGCTTAATGATGCCCGTCTTAATCGGGTAGTGCTTCACCAGGTCCGTGGCCTGCAATATAACGTCGCCGCTCATGCCACAACACCTCCTGCCAACTTGGCGCTAGCCTGACGCACGACTTGATCGTCGATACGCCAGCAGGCTCCGAACCGTCCAGCCTCCGACAACTCTTCCAGGGTGGGCGGCGGATCTTGACGGCACCGGTCAACCGCGAACCGACACCGCGGATGGAACGGACAACCACTCGGCATCGACAACAGGTTTGGCGGCAACCCGCCAATGGCTGGCAGGGTCTGCCCCAGCTTGGAATCTAGACGCGGGACCGATTCGAGCAGCCCGATAGCATAGGGGTGACGCGGTCGTGCATACAACGACTCGACGGGCGACACTTCGACCAGACGTCCGGCATACATGACGGCTATACGATCAGCGACATTCGCCACGACGCCCAGGTCGTGGGTGATCAGTATCAGCGCCATGTCGTACTCGCTCTGCAGCTCCTTCAGCAGTTCCATGATCTGCGCTTGCACTGTCACATCCAGAGCTGTGGTCGGCTCGTCGGCGATCAGTATCCACGGGTCGAGAGAGATCGCAATGGCGATCATGATGCGTTGCCGCATGCCGCCTGAGAACTGGTGAGGATAAGCCTTGAACCGTTCTTCAGCGGCCGGGATATGCACCCGCTTCATAAGCTCCAGAGCTTTGGCATCGGCCTCAGTGCGGCTGAGATGTTGATGCACCCTGAACATCTCCGCGATTTGAGATCCCACAGTGAAAACGGGATTCAGCGCCGATAGTGCGTCCTGGAAAATCATCGAAATCTTCGGCCCGCGCATGAGGGTTCGTTGCTTGGCTGGCATCGTGAGCATGTCAACGCCCTGGAACAGTATTTGTCCACCTGTCACGAAACCAGGTGGTGTGTCCAGAATACCCATGATTGCCTGCGCGGTCACAGACTTACCCGATCCCGATTCGCCGAGGATGGCTAGCGTTTCGCCTTCTCTCAGCTCGAACGAGACACCATTGATCGCCCTGGCCACACCCTCACGCATGCGGAACTCGACTTGCAGATCGCGTACTTCCAGCAGTGGGACGTCTGAAATATCCGCGTCATTCGTAGGAGTCTTGTCGCTCATCGGTCACCTCAGCTTCGGATCGAGAGCGTCGCGAACCACTTCGCCCATCAGGATGAATGACAACACGGTCAAGCACAGGAACAATGCTGGGAACAGCAGCATGAACGGCGTCAACCGGATGAAACCTAGCCCACTGGCGTCCGAGATCGCCCGGCCCCAGGAGATGATGCCACCGGGTAAGCCGATACCGAGGAAGCTCAATGTGGCCTCAGTGGCGATATAGGTACCTAGATCTATTGTCGCCACAACGATGACGGGTGCAAGAGCGTTCGGCACCGCGTGCGATGTCACCAGGCGCATTGGCTTGACGCCCAGAGCCCGGGCAGCCAACATGTATTCGTTCGGCTTCACCTGCATAATCGACGAGCGCATCAGGCGGAAAATGTTGGGCCAACTGAACAACACGAGGGCCAGCACCAGTCGCAGGATCTTCAGCAGATACGGCGAATCGGGCGACAGGGGGAACGAGTACATCAAGACGATGGCACCCAGCAACAGCGGAATAGCGAAGAAAATGTCAGCTAGACGCGACAACACCGAGTCTAGCCATCCACCGACATAACCGGCGATCGTACCGAGCACAGCACCTACCAGCGCTGTGAAAACCGCGGTGAGCACACCAACCATAATCGACGCCCGAGCCCCGTAGATGGTGCGGGCATAGATATCGCAACCCTGGAAATCGTTGCCGAAGATGTGGTTCACACTCGGGGGTTGACGCGACATCTCCAGCGGACATAGCGTCGGATCAGCATGGGTGAACAACTGCGGCCACGCAGCCATCAGCACAAACACGACGATCAAAACCGCGGCGAGCCAGAATAGTGGTCGGAGACGCATGATCTTCCAGGCGTCGCCCCATAACGACACTGGCTTGCTGTCGTCGGTTTGACCAGCCATGTTGAGTTGGCTGGGCGTTGCTTGTTGGTCCGGCAATTGCTCGTCGAAGGCAGTGTCCTCAACGGGGGTCTCAATGAAGTCAATGGCAGCGTCAAGATGGTGCTCAGTCATGGCTGATCCTCGGCTCGAGAACGCCATACAGTAAGTCGACGATCAGGTTGACGACAAGGTATACGAGCACCAGAATGATCACGGAGCCGACGACAGCGTTGCCGTCATGCTGCGAGATCGATCTATAGATGAAGTTGCCTATGCCGGGGACGTTGAAGATACGTTCCGTGACGATGGCCCCGCCCATGAGACCACCAAAGCTGGCTCCGATGTACGTGACGACGGGTAGCAGCGAGTTGCGCAAGGTATGGATTCCAACCACACGGTAGGTGGAAAGGCCCTTCGCCTTGGCTGTGCGCACATAGTCGGCACGCAGGTTTTCAACCAGTGAGGTACGCGTCAGCCGGGCCGTATAGGCAAGGGACATGCATCCCAGCACGAGCCCGGGTAACAGTAACTCATACCATGTCGGTGTGCTACTCACTGTGACTGGGAACCACTTGAGCTTGATACCGAAGATCAGTTGCGCAAGGCCGCCGAAAACGAAAACCGGCACCGAGATGAAAATCAAGGTCACCAGGATCACAAGATTATCGGCCAACTTACCCTTGCGCATACCAGCCAGGATGCCAAGAGCAATGCCTACGATGGCCTGGAAAAGGAGCGCGATGATGGCCAGTTTGATCGTCGTCGGGTATCGGAACGCCAATTGGTGGATGACAGGGCTTTTTGCCATGAAACTTGTGCCGAAGTCGCCGTGCAATAACTTGCCGAGGTACAGCACGTACTGAATGAGGAACGGTTTGTCGAGGTTGTATTCCTTCGAGAAAGCCTCGATATAGGCGGGAGAACAAGCCCGGTCGCCGCACCGCCCCGCTGCAGGATCACTGGGCAGCGCGTAGTTGAGCCAATAGAGAAGAAGGGTAGCCCCAAGGATCACGGGAATCATCTGCAGTAAACGGCGAACGACGTATTTACCCATACCCCCAAGACCTCCTTATTTAGTGTGAAGGGCCTTCGATGTCAACCACCGGACTGATGCTATGCCGTGGTCGACCGACCCAGATTTGCACCCGTCGGGGTGACGATGGCTACCAATTGCTGGTAGAACCACCGTCACCCCGGCAGGATATCGTGATCAGGCAAACACGACCGAACTCAGGTCAAAGGTTGAGAACGGGGTCATGTTGATCGACTTGATCTTGGTGGAGAAACCGTACTGGCTCTGCTGATACCACAGTGGCATGGTCGGCATGTCGGTGTTCAAAAGCGCCTCAGCTTGCTGATACAGCGAGTTGGCTGTGGCGGAATCTGTCGCGGCGGCAGCCTGCGTCAGCAAGCTGTCGAACTGCGGGTTCGAGTAATCGGAGTCGTTGCTTGAGGCACCCGTGGCGTAGATCGGCGCTAGGAAGTTCTCAATCGACGGATAGTCCATCTGCCAGCCACCGCGGTACATACCCTTCAGCTCACGCTTCTGAATCTGCGTACGCAGGGTTGCGAAGTTCGGAACATCGTTGACGACGCAGTTGACGCCCAGGTTGGTCTTCAGCTGGTTGCAAACGGCGTTGGCCCAAGGATCGTGCCCGCCGTCGGCGTTCACCGACAGCTGCAGGGTGCCCTTATAGCCGCCAGCCTCATCGTATAGCTGCTTGGCCTTGACTGGATCGTAGACGCAGTTCGTGCACTGATCAGCCTTGTAGCCGTCAACAACTGGGCTTACCCAACCAGTGGCTGGGACGCGAGCGTTGTTGAAGATCGTGGACGTGATCGCTGAGCGATCGTAGCCCATCGAAATAGCCTGACGCATCTGCAGTGTCATTTGCGGATCGACGGTCGTCGGAGCAAACGTCATCACCTGGATGATGCCAGTGTTCTTCGTGCCCCAGCGCGGCTGACCCGCGGAGGTGACGAGGTCAGACTTCCACAGATCGCCGACCAGATCATCGGCTGGGATGACGTCGGTGACGTCCAGGTTATTGGCGACGACGTCGTTGTAGGCAGCGGACGTGTCCTGGTAGATCTTGAAGGTGACCTGGCCAACCGAGCCCTTGTAGGTACCGGAATAGTCGGCGAAGCGCTTCAGAACCATCTGCGTGTCGTCGTTCGTCACGATCTGGTAGGGGCCAGCCGCGATCGGGAGCTTCGAGAATTCGGACTTGTCGGCCGTTGTGTCTGCGAAGAAGGCATCGGGCTGCGGCGCGAAAGCCGTGTAGCCGAGACGAACTTCAAGGTTCGACGTCGGAGCCGTGGTCTGAATCGTGAACGTGTAGTCGTCAACAACCTTCAGACCGCTCATCGTCGACGTTGTCGAGCAACCGTCACCGGTGGGATCGGTGAAGCCAACGATCGGAGCGAAGAAGTAAGAGTTGACCTGACCGTTCTTGCAGTCAGCGCCCCAGTTCCAGGCGTCGACGAAGTTCTTGGACTTGACCTCGGTGCCGTCCTGGAACTTGTAACCCTGCTTCAGCGTGACAGTCCAGTTGATAGCATCCGTTGTGTCGATTGACTTGGCGATGTCCAGCTCAGGAGCGGCGTTGTCAGAGTTGTAGTGTACGAGTTTGGCTTCGGTGGCGTCCAGCACGTTGCCGCCGCAAACCTCGTTAGTGTTGGTGGGGATCAGTGTGTTCTGTGGCGTGCAGCCACGAATCGTAATCGAGGTGTCGTCCCCGTACACGTTCGAGCCACCAGGCACGTCATTGTTCGGCGTGTTGTTGCCACCGGTGCCGCCCGAGCAGGCGGTTGTCACCAGAAGCGTCAGTGCAGTGACGAACCCCACTGCCACAGCATAAGCACGAGAGTGCATTGCTGTACTCCTTCCGTTGATTAGGGGCTTCACGGGCATGAAGCGCCAGATATTGAAGGTCTCATAGTAACCTCAAACAGCAAGGTTCACCATTTTTGCAGTATAGTGCCCACATCGTGAGACAACTTTCCAGGAGCTGTGTCAAGACTATGCGCCGATGGACGGCTCCAGTGGGTGTGAATTCTCCGGTATGATTGTGGCACACCCCTGTTCTCGAATCGTTCAATATCCCGAAGGAATTGCCCTTGATAGCCTATATTGCCGTCGCAATTTTCCTGATCAGCTACGCTTTGATCGCCACGGAGAAGGTACACCGGGTGGCGGCGGCGCTGGGCGGGGTGGCTGGCATGACTCTGCTTGGCTTAGTTGACGCCCATAGTGCCTTCTTCGAGGAAAAAACCGGCATCGACTGGAATGTCGTGGCGCTGCTGTTCGGCATGATGGTGGTGGTGTCGGTGCTGCGGCACACGGGCTTGTTCGAGTTCATCGCGCTATGGGCGGCCCGCGCCTGCAACGGTTCGCCGCGCCGCTTGATGATCTTGCTGATCATCATCACGTCCGTCTTCTCGCCCATCCTGGACAACGTGACCACCGTCTTGCTCGTGACCCCCGTGACACTGGCCGTCTGCGAACGCTTGGGGTTCAAGCCGCTGCCCCACCTGATCGCGTTGGTGCTGGCGTCAAACATCGGGGGCCTGTCAACGCTGATCGCCGACCCGCCAAACCTGATCATCGCCAGCCGTGCCGGGCTGAGTTTCAATGACTTCCTGGTCAACTCTCTGCCGCTGTGCCTCATCCTGCTGGGGGTCCTGATAGGCGTGCTGCAACTACTTTTCCGGCGCGAGCTGGCCCAAAAGGCAGATCTGGACGCCGTCATGGCCGGCCAGGATCCCATGGAGGCCATTCCGAACCGGCCCTTGCTGATTCGTTGCCTCGTCGTGTTGGTGCTGATTGTGGCCGCCTTCTGTGCCCACGCCATAATCCCGCTGGAGCCGTCCATGATCGCGCTGCTGGGCGCCGGTGCCATGGTGCTGGTCAGCGGCACCAGACCCGAGCAGTTCCTGGCTGAAGTGGAGTGGCTGACGCTGGCCTTCTTCATGGCGCTGTTCGTCTTGGTCGGCGCATTGGTCGAGGTCGGCGTCATCGACCAATTAGGCCAGCTGGCGGCGTCGGCCATGCACGGCAACGAACTGGCGGGCGCCACGGGACTGCTGTTCGGATCGACTGCCATCGGGGCGTTGGTCGACAATATCCCCTACACCACCGCTATGGCGCCCATCGCGCAGGACATGGTGGCGTCAACCAGCCACGTCGGGGCGGCCAGCCCGCTGTGGTGGGCCTTCGTCTTCGGCGCGGATCTGGGCGGCAACGCCACGGCCGTGGCCGCCGGTGCCAACGTGGTAGTGCTGGGCATCGCCGCCAAGGCGGGACAGCCCATCAGCTTCTGGGACTTCACAAAACGCGGCCTGGTCGTCACCGTCGTGACGGTAGCAGTCGCCTGGCTGTACCTGTGGCTCCGCTATTTCGTGCTCGCCTGACACCGTCCCGGGCCGGCTGGAGCCCCGACCTCAGACATAAGAGAGGGCGGAACGCCGGTTTGGGCTGGCGACACCGCAGCCGCCCGCCCAGGCTTGGTGGCCACCCAGAATATGCGGCGAGGATGGCGTCTGGGAGCCCCGGGTCGGCTGGAGCCCTCTCGACTGTAAGGCTGCGAGAGTAGTCTGATAACCATGCTTGAGATCAGACATCTGACGAAGAAATACGGCGATCTAGTGGCCGTCAACGACCTGTCGCTGATCATCGAGGACGGCGATATCTTCGGCTTCATCGGCCTCAATGGGGCCGGCAAGACGACCACCATCAAGGCCGTCGTCGGCATCCACCGCTTCGACCAGGGCGAGGTGCTGATCAATGGAGTCTCAATGGCCAACGACCCGATCGCCTGCAAGAAGCAGCTTGCCTACATCCCGGACAATCCGGACTTGTACGAGTTCATGACTGGTATCAAGTACCTGAACTTCGTCGCCGACATCTTCGACATCCCACAAAAGCTGCGCGAGCAGCGCATCGAGAAGTACGCCGACGGCTTGGAGTTGACGTCCGACCTGTCGTCACCCATTGCCTCGTACTCCCACGGCATGAAGCAGAAGCTGGCACTGATCAGCGCCTTCATCCACGAACCACGTCTCATGGTGCTGGACGAGCCGTTCGTCGGGCTCGACCCGAAGGTCACCTTCACCGTCAAGGAATACTTCAAGGAGATGACAACGGCAGGTAGCTCAATCTTCTTCTCGACGCACGGCCTGGAGGTGGCCCAAAGCTTGTGTAACAAGATCGCGATCATCCAGAAGGGCGTGCTGCTGGAGGCCGGCCCGACGCAGGAGATCGTCGGCAAGCAATCACTGGAAGACGTCTTCCTGGCGCTTCTCGGCGAGGGTGAGACGGAGCCTGGGCAGTCATGAGAAAGTTCTGGTCGCTGGCCCGCGTCAATGTGGTCATGTCGTTCTACCAGTTGAGCCTGATGCGCCGGCGTACCGGCAAACGCGAGGGCCGTGGTTTCCAGTACGGTCTGGCTGCCGTGGCGGTCGTCGTCGTGGCGTACATGGGGTTCTGGGCCTGGGTGCTTTCCATCGGCCTTAACCCGATCGGTTACGAATGGGTCATACTGCCCGTGGGCTTGCTGATCATCTCGGCGATGATCTTCGCCTTCGGCCTTTACACCCTCAACTCCGTACTGTTCGAGAGCTCGGACACCGACCAACTATTCGCCTACCCGCTATCGAAGTTCACCATCGTCGCCGGAAAGGTGGGTGGTCTGGTCGTCGAGAACTGGCTGGTCTCAGCCGTCTTCTGGCTGCCTTTCGTGGCGGTATACGGCTGGTTCGCCCATCCCGGCTTCGTCTTCTATCTGTTTGCCTTGGTTTGCCTGCTCATCATGCCCGGCGTGCCATTGTTTGCCATGGGCCTGATCTCTTTCATCACCGGGGTAGTGGCCAGTGGCGTGCGCTTCCGCCGCTTCCTCAGCGTCATCGTGACGATCGGACTGGTGGCGGGCCTCGGTGTCGCCGTCAGCCGGGCGATCAACCACTTGAAGCTGGACGCCATCGGGGGTGACATTTTTGCCGCCATGCAGCGCTACTATCCCCCGATCGGTTATGCCACAACCGCACTGGCGACCGGCTCAGCCGGCGCCATGGCACTAGCGGTGGTGTGGAATGTGGTGCCCTTCCTGCTGCTCTGCGGGCTGATCTCGCTGACATACACCTACATCCGCAGCCGCACCCAGATGGTGGCCAAGCCCAAGACCAGCCGCGTCACCTACACCGCCGCGACCACTTCCAGTGCCCTGCTGCGCAAGGAGTTCGCCCGGCTGCTGGCGTCCCCCAATTACCTTCTGAACTCCTTTGTGGGGCTGATACTGCTGTGGCTGGTGGCCTTCTTCGTCGGACGGATCGTCCCCCAGATCCAGACGCTGATCAGCCTGCTGCGGGTGCCCGGTCTGTCTGTGGGCATGCTGCTGTTGGCTATGTTCCTGATGCTGCTGGCGCTGACCAACACAACGGCACCATCGATATCGTTGGAAGGCAAGAGCCTCTGGGTGGTGCAATCTCTACCTCTGCGTGGTGTCGAGGTGCTGAAGGCAAAGTTGACCATGCACGTCGCCATCATCGTGCCCGGTACGTTGGTGGCCGCCATCATAGCCACCATCACCTGCCACCTGACACCCGGTGACTTCTGGCAGATCGTGCTGCCGTGCGTGCTGTTCACCACAATCAGCGGGTGCCTCGGGCTCATCTATAACCTCCACTTCCACCGGTTCGATTTTTACAACGACCAGCAGGCCGTCAAGAACAGCGCCAGCGTGTTGTTGACGATGGGCTCCATGCTGGCGCTGATGCTGGTGATCGAGCTGGCCTACTTGGGGATCAGCCTCCTGACACCCGTCAACCTCACGCTCTACTGGTTCATCTGGGTGGTGCTGCTGGCGGCGGGTGCGGTTTGGGCCTACCGCTATGTGATGACGAAGGGCGTGGCCCTGTTTGAGACCTTGGGATGACGCGCCTCAAGCCGATGCCGTCATAACTAGCAACAAACCGTGCTCAAATAAGGGTCGTGACAACGACATGCGATGGGTTGCGAAGCCCCTGGAACCCGAATACCCGACACAAGTAGACGCACATCGTCCTACACCCGCTGGAGAGATGCTTTATGTGCCGACTAGTGACATTAGGCTGTGTGGCATCGATGTGTCTGCCGCGTTGTTTGGCGGTGATTTACACAACTTCATATGAAAAAGTGCAGACCAGGTACACTTTTTCATACTTAGGCGTCATTCTGCCTGATCGATGCGCGCGACGTGGCGCAATTTCGTGGCGCTGATGACGACAGCCACCGCCGCAGCTGCCACGGCGACCCACAGAACGCGCATGGAGGCCTGGGCTTGCTGAGCCAGCGATCCCGACGCCGCGCCGCTGAGCACCAACGCCACACTGACTGCGCCCGCACCGATTGATTGGGCGACGTTGCGGTTGAGGTTCAAGACGGCGGCGGCGCTGGACGCATAACGCATCGGCGTCGACCCCTGCATTTCCTTGTTGTTCGGCGATTGGAAGACGCCGAATCCAAGACCGCCGAGAGCGGACGCGCAAAGCACCAGCCAAATAGGCGGATGCAAACCGAGCATGGCGATGATCACCAAGCCCGCCAGATACACCGACAAGCCAACCAGCGCCAGCACCGACGGGCGAAGACGGTCGGCCAAGCGGCCCGAGATGGGTGCCACAAGCATGATCACGGCCGGCCACGGTGTGAACAGCAACGCCGACTGTAACGGGCTCGCCCCATAGGCGCTCTGGAACAAGAACGGCAGGGCGATAATGGCGATCCCCTGGCCGAAGAAGGCCACCATGGCAGTGGTCACGGATAGCGAGAACAGTCCGTTCCACATGTCCAATGGGATGACGGGACGTCTGGCCACCCGCTCGCGGCGCAGGAAAGCCACCACCAACCCCGCGCAGACGAGCAACAAGACACCGCCCCGCCATAGCGTCGAGACGTCAGCCACCTCGTGCACGGCCAGCAGGAAAGCCACTATCGCCACCCCGGCGAGCAAGGAGCCAAGCCAATCGAAATCGCCCGGATCGGGCGGCTGGGCCGGGACGGCGTAGAGCCCCAGGAAGAACGCCACCACACCGATCGGCACGTTGATCAGGAAGAGCCAGGGCCAAGCAGCCACGCTGAGGATCAAACCGCCAAGCACCGGACCAGCACATGTGCCAATCGCCACCGTCATGGCATTGATACCAAGAATCGACCCGAGTCGTCTGGGCGAGAACATGGCCCGCAGCAGCGGCAAGGTGACGGCCAGCACCACAGCGGTGCCCAACCCCTGCAACACCCTGCAGACGATCAGCACACTCAAGTCGGGCGACAGCGCGCAACCCAGCGACGACAGTGTGAACAGTGGAACACCGATCAGGAACAGCCGCCGCCGTCCAATCTGGTCGCCCAGCGCGCAGGTGGCAGGCACCCCGCAGGCCACCGCCAGCAGGAAGGCCGTGGCCACCCACACGGCGCTGGACGGGCTGACGCCCAACTCCAGGCTCATGCGCGGCAGCGCCACGTTCACGATCGATCCGTCCAGCGTGCCCATGAAGGTGTTCATGATGAGGGCCATGACAGCCAGGTTGCGGCGCCACACGGGCTGGACGATCACGGTGTGCGCGGGAGCTTTGGTGGCGAGACGACCGGGATCAGACATAACCAAACGAGTCTATCGCAACGCCGCGATGTGCCAGGCGGGCATCCAGTTTGCGATAATGGACTATGCCATCGCTCGACACAATGATGTTGATCGGGGCTGTCGTCGTGCTTGTGGCGGTGGCTGCTGCCCGCTTCGGCGCCCGCATCGGCATGCCGGCTCTGCTGCTGTTTCTGTTTCTTGGCATGTTCATGGGATCGAACCTGATACACGTGGATTTCCAGGACGCCGCGCTGGCCCACGATCTCGGCTTCGCCGCGCTCGTGATGATTCTGGCCGAAGGCGGCCTGACCACCAAGTGGAGCGAAATCAAGCCTTTCATCGGTTTGGCGGGTGCTCTGGCGACAGCGGGGATCGCCGTGTCGATCGGTTTGATGAGCCTGTTCGGCTACTACGTCTTGCACCTGCCGCTGGCGGTTGCCGTCCTGCTTGGCGCGGTTACCGCGCCGACCGACGCCGCCGCCGTCTTCTCAATCCTGCGGGGCTTGCCCTTGCCCGCCCGCGTCCGTGCCACTCTGGAAGCCGAATCTGGTCTGAACGACGCGCCAACGGTCCTTCTGGTGGCGGCTGGCACCAACTACGCGCTGGGCCAAACCCCGAACGGCGGAGTGCTCGGGCTTGGGGGCATGATCGTTCTGGAGCTGACCGGCGGGCTGGTGCTCGGGTTGGTGCTCGGGCTGGCCGGGGTTTGGGTGCTCCGCCGCGTCGCCCTGCCCGTCAGCGGACTGTATCCCATCGCCACATTGGCCTGGGCCGTCACAGCCTACGGCCTGGGCGTCTGGCTGCACCTGTCGGGTTTCGCGGCCGTCTACGTCTGCGCGATGGTGCTTGGCAACGGCAATCTGCCGCACCGCCACGCCACCAGGTCGTTCGCCGAGGGCGTGGGATGGATCAGCCAGATCGGGTTGTTCATCATGCTCGGGTTACTGTCGATCCACGAGTCGATCGACCGCTCAGACATCATCGTCGGGGTGGCGGCCGGGCTTTTCCTGACGCTGGTGGCCCGTCCCCTGTCAGTGCTCCTGTCGGCCTCATGGTTCAAGGTGCCATGGCGCGAGCAGGTGTTCTTGTCGTGGGCTGGGTTACGTGGAGCCGTCCCCATCATCCTGGCGACTGTGCCGCTCGCTGCCCGTATCAACGACGCGGTGCTACTTTTCGACGTCGTGGTGGTCTTCGTCATCGTCTTCACCGCAATCCAAGCCCCGACGTTGCCGTGGGCGGCCCGCAAGTTGGGCCTGATCGACCCGCTGGCGGCCTATGACCTCGACATCGAAGTGGCGCCATTGGAGGACCGCCGGGCCGACCTGTTGCAGATCAAGGTGCCGAAGGGCAGCAAACTGGCAGGGGTGACCATCCGGGAACTCCGTTTGCCGGAGCACGTCGTCGTCTCCTTGGTGATGCGAGGCGACGAGGAGTTCAGCCCCGACATCGGCACCATGCTGCGGATTGGGGACGAACTCCTGATCGTCACCCCATCGAACGACCGCGAGTGGGTAGAGCAGCGCCTGTCGGATGTCGGCCGCCGCGGTAGGCTGGCCAATTGGAAGCGGTAGCCTGGTAGCCCCAGGAGAACAGGACCATGACATGAGCGAACGGATCGCCAACCAGGCTTTCAGAGCCAAGCTGGTGGACGCCGACACCGCTGCCGCCATGATTGGCGACGGCGACAAAATCGGGTTGTCGGGATTCACGGGCTCCGGTTATCCGAAGGCTCTGCCCACCGCGTTGGCCAAGCGGATGGAGTCAGCCCACCAAGACGGGCAGCCCTTCCAGGTGTCGCTGTTCACGGGAGCCTCGACGGCGCCCGACTGCGACGGCGTCCTGGCTGCTAGCGACGGTGTGGCGTTCCGCGCGCCCTACCAGTCGGACCCAGACATGCGGGCGAAGATCAACGACGCCACCTCGCTGTATGCGGACATCCACCTGTCGCACCTCGCGGGCCAGATCGCCTGCGGGGTTTTTGGACGCCTTGACTGGGCCGTCGTCGAAGTGGCCGCTATCACAGCCGATGGCCATTTGGTGCCTTCTAGCTCAGTCGGCATGAACCGAACCTACCTGGAGCACGCCGAGCGCGTCATCATCGAGGTCAACGACTGGCAGACGGACGAGTTGTCCGGGCTGCACGACATCTACTACGGCACGGAGGCGATGCCGCCGCACCGTCAACCCATCCCCCTGCTGCATCCCGGCGACATAATCGGACAGCCAACTCTGAATGTCGACCCGGCCAAGGTGGCGGCCGTCGTCCAAACCCATCAGCATGACCGCAACGCGCTGTTCACCCCGATTGACGACGTCTCGCGAGCAATAGCCCAGCACTTCATCGACTTCCTCACGCACGAGGTCAAGGCCGGGCGGCTGCCGCCGGAACTGCCCCCGCTGCAATCGGGAGTGGGCAACATCGCCAATGCCGTGCTTGTCGGGCTGCTGGACTCCGGGTTGCGCCACCTGACCGGGTTCACCGAGGTGATCCAGGACGGCCTGATCGACTTGATCGACACCGGCCAGGTGGACGTCGTCTCGGCCACCGCCTTTTCGCTCAGCCCCGACTACGCCGCAGCGTTGAACGACCACGCCCAGCGGTACCGGGGCAAGATCGTGCTGCGCCCCCAGGACGTCTCAAACAGCCCGGAGTTGATCCGGCGCCTCGGCGTCATCGCCTGCAACGGCATGATCGAGACCGATATCTACGGCAACGTCAACTCGACACACATCTGCGGCCAGCGCATGCAAAACGGTATCGGCGGCTCCGGCGATTTCACGCGCAACGCGGCCATCAGTTGTTTCGTCAGCCCATCAACCGCCAAAAACGGCGCCGTCTCGGCCATCGTCCCCATGGTGAGCCACCACGACCATACGGAGCACGATGTCGGCGTCATCATCACGGAACAGGGCGTGGCCGACCTGCGCGGGCTGGCCCCCCGCCAGCGCGTCGACCGGATCATCGACCACTGCGCCCACCCCGACTACCGCCCGCTGCTGCGCGAGTACTACGAGCGGTCGCTGCGCGTCACCAAGGGCATGCAGACCCCCCACGACTTGGCGACGGCCCTCAGCTGGCACCAGCGGCTGCTGGAAACCGGCACGATGATGTCCTGACGATCATTCGTCGGTGCCGAGTAACAAGACGTCACACAATTCAGCGACATCATGGCACAGGGCGTCTGGACGCAGCGCTGCCAATTCGTCTTCCACACCGGCACCCCAGGTGACGGCGATGGCGGTCATGCGGGCCGCCTGGGCGGCCATGACGTCCCACACCGCGTCGCCCACGTAGGCAGCTTGATTTGGAGACGCCCCCGACTTGTCGAGCGCGGCCAGCAAGGGCGCCGCGTGGGGCTTGTGCTCAGTGGTGTCCTGACGGGCGACGATGACGGGGATCAAGCCCGTCATACCCATCACCTGGAGCGACGCTTCTCCGGCGTCGCGACCCTTGGCCGTCACCACACCCGTGGCGACACCCGCCGAGCGAAGATCGTCCAGCAATTGGAAGACGCCGGGGTACGGGGTGATCTGGTCCAGGTGGGCGTTGTTGTACTCGCGGTAGGCAACTTCCAGCGCGGCAGAGTTGGCCGGATCCTCGTGAAAGAAGGTGACCGGCAGCGTCTGTCCGATCCACTGGCAGGCTTCGGCTCTGGTGATCTGCCGCCCGGTGACAGTGTCGAACGCATAGGCGTACGACGCCACGATCAGGTCAATGGAGTTGGCCAACGTGCCGTCCAGATCGAAGAGGACGACGGACCAACGGGGTGTCTGTGGCATCGTTACAGTCTGCCACACATCCCCTAACCATCCGTTCAGATGTAATCTCATGATTGATCCTGGACGCTGAAGCCATGATTTCAAACGAAAATTTGGCACAGCTGCCATATTTTCCAACGAAAATTTGGCACATCTGCCAATTTATCTGACGTAATCTAGTAGAGTGGGGATATGAAACGCAACGTGATGTCCAGTCTCCAGGCATGGAAAGTCTCAACTAGGCGTAAGCCACTACTGCTGGAGGGGCCACGTCAAGTTGGCAAAACGTGGCTGCTGCAGGAGTTCGGACGGCTGGCATACGAAACAACCGCCTACGTCGATTTCGAAGCAACACCGTCCCTGTGCACTATCTTCGAGGGCGATTTTGACTTGGCCCGCATCATTGGCCAACTGGAGATCGCAACTCGAAGCGTGATCACTCCCCATGACACATTGATTGTTCTTGACGAGATCCAGGCTTGTCCGCAAGCGTTGAAATTGCTTAAGTACTTCACTTCTGATTATCACATCGCTTGCGCTGGATCGTTGCTGGGAGTCGCTCTGCATGAGCAGTCGTCATTCCCAGTCGGCAGCGTCAATTTCATAACGGTTGGACCCCTCACTGTCACAGAGTTCCTTCACGCCATCGGTCAAACCGGTCTAGCGGAAGCAATCATCAATCAGGACTGGCAACTCCTGGCACCTTTCCATGCACAACTGGTGCAAACTCTGAGCGACTATCTCATCGTTGGCGGGATGCCCGAGCCAGTATCCAATTACGCACAGAATCACAGCTACACCGAGGCGCGTGAGATACAGCAAGAGATCCTTCGTGCCTACGACAGAGACTTCTCAAAACACGCGCCTCCAGAACAGGTGCCGCGCATACGGGATGTCTGGCAATCGATACCAGCGCAGTTGGCTAAGGAGCAGAGACGCTTTTCCTACGGCCAACTTGGGTCTGGCGCTCGTACCCGAACACATCGGGCAGCCATTGAATGGCTAGCCCAGGCAGGCGTTGTCATGGAGGTCAAACGCGTGTCCGTTCCCCGGCTACCTTTGTCTGGCTACGCCGATCGCGACGCATTCAAACTCTATCTCGCCGATGTGGGCTTGCTCGGCGCCCTAGCAGGCCTCAGCGTATCGACTGTGCTGGAAGGCAACCGCCTGTTCACGGAGTTCCGTGGTAGCCTCGCCGAGCAGTTCGCCGCTCAGCATCTGTTCTCGTCGTGCGGCACAGTCCCCTATTATTGGACGAATGACGGTGGCACCGCAGAGGTTGATTTCGTCGTCCAAAGAGAACACGACATCGTTCCGGTTGAGGTGAAGGCAAGTCGCAACCTGAAGGCCAAGAGCCTGCGCGTCTACCAGGACAAATTCGACCCCAGACTTATCATCAGAACGTCACTAGCGCAGTTTGAGCATCACGAGAACTTGGTCGACTTGCCCTTGTATGGCTTGGAGACGATGCCCACCCTACATTGAACAACACTCAACGTGGCCCCAGGTAATAAGTGACTCCATAGTACAATAGTTAGAAAGTTGGATTACGGAGATGAAATGTCAGTACTCACCATCAGAGAAAAGAACCAGGTCACGATTCCGCGGGTTCTCCTCGAACACGCTGGCTTGCAGCGAGGCGACCCGATTGAACTTGAGGGGCTTCCCGACGGAGGAGTCGCCATCTACCGTTACGGTCACTCGAGAATGCGCCAATCGGCCTGGGATTTGGCGCTTGCATTGGCCGACTCAGTGCCTGGTGTCGAGCTCACGTCACTCGACTTGCCAGATCGCAGCCTCTCACACCGAGAGGTTGTCCTGTGAGTTTCCTACTCGACACCAACATTGTCTCGGCTATGAGAGCTCCGCACCGGCAGGATTCCACTTTTCAGCAGTGGCTTCAGTCAGTTGATGTGAGCACCTGCTACGTGTGCAGCCTCACCTGGATGGAACTTCACACCGGCGTCCTCAAGAAGCGACAGAAGGACCCGCAACAGGCGGACATCCTGGACGCATGGTTCAAGGCGATTCACGAATCGTTCGTCGCACGCACCATCTCTTTCGACGACGCCGCAGCGACCGTCACCGCCCCGCTATGGTTGATGCGGTCACGCGGGTCTATCGACACCCTGCTAGCAGGGACAGCACTGGCCCACAACCTCAATCTTGTCACCCGCAACGATGCAGATTTCGCCGATGTGCCAGGTTTGCACGTCGTCAACCCATGGGCACCAACCACCTGAGAATTCGCTGTGCGGGCTCCCGAACCCCGCTTGGCGACGATAGGCTAGTGGGGTGAGCCAAATCGCCGTGATGCCCGTCACATCCGAAGGGCTGGGCACTCCCCCGCTGACACCGATCGCCGCGCTGCCCCCGATCGAGGTCATCCAGCCTGCCCTGCCGATCGACCCGCACACCGGCGAACCGCCGCACGGCGCCACCATTGGGTTGGCCTACGGATTTCTGCTGCTGGCCGCTGCCACCCAGGCCGTCGGGCTCGGATTGGCTTGGTGGCGCGCGATCCACATGGACACCTTCGCCACCGCGATCAGGCTTCTCCAGTGGACGAACCCCCGTCCCGGCTCCTTCGCTTCAATCGCCCTTGCAGTGGCCTTCGTCGTCATCGGCGTCATCCTCGTGGCAGCCCCGGCGCTGTCAGGCTACTTGGGCTGGGTGGGACGCCCGGCTGCCCGTTGGTGGGCGCTGGGAGCGCTTGTCCTGACGGCCGCCACGTTCGTCGTCACCCCAAATAACTGGCAGGTGACATGGGGCAACACGAGCTGGCTGGCCGTGCCACTGACACTGCTGGGAGTCATCATGGCGTGGCTGCCGCGGTCCCGCGCCGTCCTGAGCGCCTGGCAGTCATTCCGGTACCCGTCACCCAGCACGTCGGCCAACGACCAGGCCATTGTCTACGGCCGTATGGAGCAGTTCCGGTGAACCGCCGGCGTCAAACGGTGACCAGCCAGCTGCAGAACCTACCGGCAGCGGCAGATCAGCCACTCGACGCCTTCTTCCGGCAGCGGGAGACCGCCCGACGCCGCGCCACCAGGACGTCGTTAGCCACCGCCTCTGGGCCGTACCCCGGCGATTTCACCGGACGCCCGACGTTGCGCTACCAGGCAGACTTCGGCCAGTGGCCATCACCTGGCGAAGTGGTCTGGGCCTGGGTGCCCTTCTCGGACGACTTTTCCACCGGCAAGGACCGCCCGGTGCTGATCATCGGCCGCGACGAGACGCACTCGCCAGCGCGTTGGCTGCTGGCTCTGCCTCTCAGCTCCGTCGACCACCAGGACGCGCCGGATGACGGCGTCTGGATGAGCCTGGGCTGCGGGGATTGGGACGGCAAGGGCCGCGAGTCATTCGCCCAGATCGACCGCATCATCCGCGTCGACCCCCGGCGGGTGCGCCGGGCCGGTGGGCACGTCACACAGAACTCCTTCGACCAGGTGGCGACGCAGCTACACCGCCAGTTCAAACTAACCCAGAGGAGGTCGTGATGGGGTTGGACATCTGGGACTTCATGGCGTCGCCCAGCCAGGCCGTCGAACGGGAGCGGAGCGTCAAGCGACAGCGGAAACACCAGCAGCGCCGCGACCCCGACCCTGACCCTGACACCAGCGTCCCTTGGTTCGTCAGCCTGGTATTTTTCGCCGGGCTGGCCAGCAGTATTGTCAGCGGCGCTCTTCTGATCGGCCTGGCGCTCGGTGTCGGCGACCCCATGCCAGCCTGGTTCAACGGTCTGCTCATCGCCGAGATCGTCGCCATGATCGCCGCGTTGGTGTTTATTCTCAATGGCTTCGGCTGGGCCCGGCTCGCCTGGCTCGTCCTGGCTGTGGCCCAGCTCTGGTTCGACCAAACCCTGTTCACCCGCTGGTTCCTGCTGGCCAACCTGGTCCTGCTCGTGATCCTGATGATCAAGCCCGCTAGCCGGTACTTCGCCAACTGCGCCGCTGCTCGCATACGTGACAAGTGAGGTAATAAGGGCGAGCCGGGTCGCGAAGGTTTGCAGTCATCGGCTAGCCTTGAGCCATGATAATTGGCATCCCTTGCGAGAGCCTCGCCGGCGAAAACCGGGTGGCGGCCACGCCCAAGACGGTGCCTGCCCTGATCAAACTCGGCTATCAGGTCGTGGTTGAGAAAGGGGCGGGCGCGCGAGCCGATTTCCCGGACAGTGAATATGCCGCTGCCGGGGCGTCGATCGCCGAAAAACCGCTGGTGTGGGGCTCCGATATAGTCCTGACCGTCAATGAACCGAGCGCTGCGGAACTCAAGCTCATGAAACCCGCCGCGGCTGTCATCGGATTCCTGCATCCACGCGAATCACCAGCCCTGGTGCAAGCCCTCAGCGACCAAAAGGTCAGCAGCTTGTCCATGGATATGGTGCCGCGCACCTCGCGTGCCCAGTCGATGGACGCCCTCAGCTCGATGGCGAACATCTCCGGTTATCGGGCCGTCGTCGAAGCCGTCCACTCATTCGGGCGTTTCCTCGGTGGTCAAGTCACCGCCGCCGGCAAGGTGCCCCCAGCCAACGTCTTCGTAATTGGGACGGGCGTCGCGGGCCTGGCGGCGATCGGCACGGCCAACAGCCTCGGCGCCATCGTCCGGGCCACTGACGTGCGTCCGGAAACCGCCGAGCAGGTCGAGTCGATGGGAGCCAGTTTCGTCAACGTCGCCCCCTCCGAGAGCGACCAAGGCGTTTCGTCGGACGGCTACGCGAAGGAAGCCAGCGACGATTACAAGGAACGCGCCGCCGTCATGTACGCGGAGCAGATGCAGTGGGCCGACATCGTCGTGACCACAGCTTCGATCCCCGGCAAGCGGAGCCCCAAGCTGATCACTGCCGAAATGGTGGCCACGATGAAGCCTGGCTCCGTGATCGTCGACCTGGCGGCCGCCGGCGGTGGCAACTGCGAATCGACCAAGCCGGGCGAAAGCTACACCACCGACAACTCGGTGACCATCATCGGCTACACCGACTTGGCCTCGCGCCTGCCAGCGCAGTCCTCACAGCTTTACGGCACCAACCTGGTCAACCTGCTGAAGATCCTCACACCGGAGCCGGACGGCGAAATGGTGCTCGACTTCGACGACGAGATCATCCGCACGGTGACGGTCACCCGCGCCGGCGAGGTCACCTTCCCGCCGCCACCCGTCCAGGTGTCGGCCGCCCCCGCCCCGGCTGCCAAGCCACCGGCGGAATACGTGGCCCCGCCAAAGAAGCCGAGTGATTGGCGCAAACAAGTGGGGCTGATCGGCGGACTGGCCGTCGTATTGATCGCCATCTTGTCGTTCGCGGCACACGACTTCCTGATGTACATGGCCGTGTTCATCCTGGCCATCGTCGTCGGCTACTACGTCGTCTGGAACGTCACACACGCCCTGCACACACCGCTGATGAGCGTGACCAACGCCATCTCGGGCATCATCATCGTGGGCGCGCTGGTACAGCTCGACACCACGGTGTTCAACACGGACGGCACAATCAACACCGTGGTGACTTGGGTCATCCGAGGCCTGGCCACCGTGGCCACGCTGATAGCATCCATCAACATCTTCGGCGGGTTCACCGTCACCAACCGAATGCTCAGCATGTTCACCAAGGGAGGCAACCGATGATCCCGCTCGACATGGCAACCTATATGAGCCAACTCGTACTGGCCACATACATAGTCTCAGGGCTGCTATTCATCCTGGCGCTGGCCGGGTTGAGCCAGCACGAGACGGCCAAACGCGGCAACGCCTTCGGCGTCGTCGGCATGACCCTGGCGTTGATCGCCACCATCGCGTCCATCATCACCGGCCAGGGCACGTGGATCACGTATGCGCTGCTAGTCGGGGCAATGGCCATCGGCGCCGGGATCGGCATCGTCAAGGCGCTGCGGGTCGAAATGACGGGAATGCCAGAACTCGTGGCCCAACTGCACAGCTTCGTCGGCCTGGCCGCCGTGCTGGTTGGCTTCAACTCATTCTTCGAGCATCCAGAAGGCGGCGGCAACGGCCACCTGGTCGAGGTCTATCTTGGCGTCTTCATCGGCGCCATCACCTTCACCGGCTCGATCATCGCCTGGGGCAAGCTGTCTGGCAAGGTCAAGTCCAACCCGTTGATGCTGCCGGGCCGCAACTGGCTCAACCTCGCCATCGTGGTGATCTGCATCGGATTGGCTTTCTGGTTCGTCCTGAAGGGCGCCACCACGTCTGGCGGCATCATCCCACTAGTCATCATGACCGTCCTGGCCCTGGTGATCGGCTTGCACCTCGTCTCGGCTATCGGCGGCGCCGACATGCCCGTCGTCGTGTCGATGCTTAACAGCTACTCCGGCTGGGCGGCGGCCTTCGCCGGCTTCATGCTCGGTGTACCGGTGCTGATCGTCACAGGATCGCTGGTCGGATCGTCCGGCGCCATCCTGAGTTACATCATGTGCCGCGCGATGAACCGTTCGTTCATCTCTGTGATCCTGGGCGGCTTCGGCCAGGGGACGGCTGGAGCCGTCGAGGAGGTGACCGGCGAGGTCAAGGAGGCCAAGCCCGATCGCGTCGCCGAGATGCTCACGGAGGCCAGCAGCGTCATCATCGTGCCGGGCTACGGCATGGCAGTGGCGCAGGCCCAGGGCCCTGTCGCTGATATGACCCAGCGACTGCGCGACGCTGGCATCGAGGTGCGCTTCGCCATCCACCCGGTGGCCGGTCGTCTGCCCGGACACATGAACGTGCTGTTGGCCGAGGCTCACGTGCCGTACGACATCGTCCTCGAGATGGATGAGATCAACGACGACTTCAAGAACACTGACGTCGTTCTGGTCATCGGCGCGAATGACGTCGTCAACCCGGATGCGATGAACCCCGGCTCGCCGATCTCCGGTATGCCGGTGTTGCACGTCTGGGACGCCAAGAACGTCGTCATTTTCAAGCGGTCGATGAGCTCCGGTTACGCCGGCGTGGCCAACCCGTTGTTCTTCTACGACAACTCGTGGATGTGCTTCGGCGACGCCAAGGTGTCCGTCCAGGCCATCCTGGCGGCAATGCCGGTGACGGCTGCAGCCTAACAATCAGTCAGCGAGGCTCCGCCGCAACCGGTGGGGCCTCGCTGCTGTCTGTACCCCCAGGGACCCCGATGAAGCGGACGATGAATCCAACCACGGCGAACATGCAGACCGGGGCGTTCCACATCAGTGCCGTACCGGCGATATTCGACCACCACGGGAAGGACGTCGCAGGTGAAGGCTCGACGACGATGGCGACGATGCACGTGACCACCATTTGGATGAGCATGATACCGATCGACGCCAACGAGGCGATGAACATGATGCTGCTGAAGACGATGCGACGCTTCGAGATATGCTGTTGATCGGTCATGTCTGGTAACCTCCTAAGATGTTGCTCTTTGTCTCATAATAGCGGAAAGGGATACACATGTCGGATCCTCTGGTATTCCAGTCTGATTTCGGCTTGGCCGACGGCGCCGTTTCCGCCATGTACGGCGTGGCCCTGAGCGTCGACCCTCACCTGCGTCTGTTCAACCTGACTCACGACATCACCCCGTACGACATCTGGGAGGCGTCGTACCGGCTGTTCCAGGCGGTCGAATACTGGCCAGAAGGCACCGTCTTCGTGTCCGTGGTCGATCCGGGAGTCGGCAGCACGCGCCGATCGGTGGTGGCACTGACCTCAGACGGGCACTTCATCGTCACACCCGACAACGGCACGCTGACGCACCTGGCTAAGTACGTGGGGGTCACCGCGATGCGCGAGATCAGCGAGGTGAAGCACCGCCGTGAACACACGGAGAACAGCTTCACATTCCACGGGCGTGATGTGTACGCAGTTACCGGTGCCAAACTGGCCGCTGGCACGATCAATTTCGACGACGTCGGGCCGGAGCTGCCGCTGGATCAGATCGTCACACTGCCTCTCGGCGACGTGGTCTGCACGCCCGACAGCGTCAAGGGCTGCATCGACATACTCGACGTCCGCTTCGGCAGCCCCTGGACGAACGTCACACGCGAGGAGTTTCTGACGCTCGGCATCGGCATAGGCGAGACGGTCGAGATCGAGATCCGCAACGGGCCAACCCGTGTCTACAACAATCGGGCCACCTACGGCAGGTCATTTGCCGACGTGTCAGTGGGCGAACAGATCGTCTACGTCAACTCGCTGTACCGCATGGCCGTGGCGATCAACCAGGGCAGCTTCGCCCGGGCGTACAACGTCGGCACTGGCACGCACTGGACCATCGAGTTTCGACGCCCGACCACCGTCGGACACTAGCGGCATGCTCGGGTAGACTAATTGCGGCAGGTCCCCCCAAGGGGATCCGCCTCATCTCTCCACCGATTGATCAGAGGTCCCCGATGAACCGAACCCACCGCCTTGTAACCAGAACTCTTCTAGCCCTCGTCGGCGTCGGCCTTGTGCTGCCACTGGCAGCCTGCGCGCCCGCCGAGACTCCACCCGCCAGCAACCCACCCTCCAGCTCCACCGACACCCAGCCGAGCCTCAACACCTACACGCCAGGCGTGCTGACCGTCGCCACCGGCGATCCGGCCTACTCGCCGTGGGTCGAGGACAACGATCCGACCACCGGCAAGGGCTTCGAGTCGGCCGTGATCTATGCCGTCGCCAAGCAACTCGGTTACACGAACGATCAGGTCGTGTGGGTGCGGACGACGTTCGACTCAGCTATCGCCCCAGGGCCGAAGGCTTGGGACATGAACATCCAGCAGTTCTCCATCACACCGGAGCGCCAGCAGGCCGTCGACTTCTCGACGCCGTACTACACGACAAACCAGGCCATCGTGACATACGCCGGCTCCCCGGCCGATGGCGCCAAGTCGCTGGCCGATCTGGCCTCCGTCAAATTCGGAGCCCAGGTGGGCACCACCAGCCTGACGGCGCTGACTAGCATCATCAATCCCACCAGCCAGCCGAAGGTTTACAACTCCAGCGACGACGTGGTGCACGCTCTGGTCAACAAGCAGGTTCAGGCCATCGTGGTCGATCTGCCGACGGCGCTGTACTTGATCGCCGCAGAACTGGACAAGGGTGTGATCGTCGGCCAGTTGTCGTCCTCAGCAGGCGGTGACGACTTCGGCATCCTGCTGCCCAAGGGCTCACCTCTGACCACGGCGGTATCAGCCGCTGTCGACGCGATCAGGGCTGATGGCACGCTGGCGTCGATCCAGCAGCAATGGCTGTCTGATTCGATCCAGGTGCCAGTTCTTCAGTGACTGACAACAACCGGCTTGTGCCGAGCGAACTAGAACTGGGCCGGCGGGCCTTCCGCCGGCGCCAGACAGCTCGCTCGGTGGGGATCAGCGCCATCAGTACCATTGTCTTCGCGGTGGTGGTGGCGCTGATTCTTGCCAACTCCCCCGGCTGGCAAGTGACGCGCCAGACCTTCTTCAATCCCAGCCAATTCGTCAAAGCTATTCCAGCGGTGGGCCAGGGTCTGCTGTTGAACATCCGTGTCCTGCTGATAGCGGTGGTCGGCGTGGCTGTCTTCTCGACGCTGCTGGCTGTCTTGCGCTCGCTGCGCGGTGCTGTCTTCTTCCCGTTGCGCTTCCTCGCTGCCGCCTACACCGACATTTTCCGCGGCATCCCCTTCCTGATCGTCATCTATCTGGTGGGTTTCGGCATCCCCGCACTTAACTTTACGAAGAACATCATCTCCGTGACGCTGCTAGGCACCATCGCGCTGGTCATCTCTTACTCGGCCTATGTTTCGGAGGTGCTCAGGGCCGGTATTGAGGCGGTCCACCCATCGCAACGCCTGGCAGCCCGGTCGCTTGGCCTGACGTACGGCCAAACCTTGCGGCTGATCGTCTTGCCCCAGGCAATCCGCAAGGTGGTGCCGGCACTCATGAACGACTTCACCTCAATGCAAAAGGATGTCGGCCTGATATCCGTTCTTGGCGCCGTGGACGCCATCCGGGCGGCACAGATCCAGAACGCTGTCAGCTTCAACTACACGTCATACATTGTGGCCGCACTGTTCTTTATCGTCCTCAGTTGGCCCTTCATCCGTCTGACCGATTGGCTGACGGCCCGGCAGCGCGACCGCGAACAGATCGGGGGTATGGCATGACCACCGCCCAGCCTGACGAGCCCAGCCGGCCAACCGTTCTGGAGATGCGCGGCATCGTCAAGTCCTACGGCGACAATGTGGTGCTCCACGGCATCGACCTGGTGGTGCCATCGCACTCCGTGGTGGTTCTGATCGGCCCGTCCGGTTGCGGCAAGTCGACACTGCTCAAGACGATCAACCTGCTCGAGCAGATCGACGACGGGCAAATCCTGCTGAGCGGCGAGGACATCTCTGACCCGGCGGTCGACGTCGACGCGGTACGGGGGCGCATCGGCGTGGTGTTCCAGCAATTCAACCTGTTCCCGCACATGACGGTGTTGGACAACGTCACGCTGGCCGCCCGTCACGTCAAGAAGATACCCCGCCCCGATGCCGAGCGCGAAGGGCTGGCCCTTTTGGATCGCATTGGCTTGGCCGAGTTTGCCAAAGCCTACCCGGACCGTCTCTCCGGCGGTCAGCAACAACGTGTCGCCATCGCCCGCGCGATAGCCACCAATCCAGAACTATTGCTTCTCGACGAGATCACCTCGGCACTCGACCCGCAACTCGTCGGCGAGGTGCTCGACCTGGTGCTGGAACTGAAGCAACAAGGCGCCACCATCGTCATGGCCACCCACGAGATCGGATTCGCCGATCGCGTGGCCGATAACGTCGTCTTCCTCAAGGACGGCGTGGTCGCCGAAGAAGGCCCGCCCAGCATCGTCTTGGACAACCCGGCGAATCAGGCCACGAGAGACTTCCTGTCCCGCGTCCGCTAGACCTAGTCTAGACAGGAAAAGCCTCCTATACTGGCTGTACCGGCTGAGGAGGACGCCATGAGACTGAACCATGTGATCACCGCTGTAGCTGTGCTCCCCGAGCTGTTTCTCTGTGGCTGCAGCGCGCCCAGCCAAGTGCCATCATCTATCCCCCCGTCCACCCAGCCCAGCGTCGTGGCCTATGACCCGCCGTCGCGATTCGATCTGATCAACACAGTCCGACTGGCCGGGGCAGATGGAACCACACGAGGAGTCATCGACGGGCTCAGCTATTACACCATGGACAGCATGGCAAATATCGTCGGCTTGGATGTAGGGAGCGGCAAGACGCTCTGGAGCACTCCCCTGCTGCAATCCGGTACGTCCACCACCTGGGCGTGCCCGGTTCAGGTGGTGGACGACCAAAACGTCTACACCTTGGCGGCTGACCAAGCACCCGACGATGCGCCGACACCTGTGACGCTGACAGCCGTCGACAAGCGAAGCGGTCATGTGGCGTGGCGGTACAAACCGGCCATCTCCGGCCATCTGTACCCGGACTATTGCGACGTCGCTCCCAACTACCAGTTGACGGTGACAAAGGCCGGTTTGCTGCTATCCATCATCGGATCCAGCGACGGCCAATACTCCGAGATGCTCGACTCCACATCCGGTGCCGCGCTCTGGCACAGTGACAACACCGTCCAAGCGACAGGAGACGCGGCTTACGGTATCGCCATAAGTCCTCCGATCACCACTCCGGGAGGCAGCCCGGTCAAGGTACGGACGATCAACCTGACCACTGGAGTGCTGGGCGATGTGCTTGTTGACGTCGGATATTTGATCTTCTACACCCCCGTCGTCTTCCTTGCCGGTCAAGCGGGCGACAACCTGGTTATCGCGCGCCAAGACCAAGTCCAACCCGAGCCGGGCCAAGACGTCAACGGCGCCACCTGGACCATGCAGATCACCCTGGTATCAGCCAGCACAGGTCATCCGCAACAGAGCGCGCCGCTGACGATCACGCCCGCAGGTTGGGATACCTGCACGGTGGCGACCGACACCACGCTGGTGTGCACGACGCAAGACCAGGACGGTGTGCCAACGGCGTACGGAATTGCACTGGCAGACGGCAAGACACTCTGGCAACACTCATATGCCCCAGCAAACAACCTTTTAGTCCCATCTGCGGCCACCCTGTACCACGGCTACCTGTACGGCACCGACCCCACCAATGGCGACTCCTTTGTACTGGACACCGCAACCGGCGACGTGCTGAGCCATGATTCGTATCCGCAACTCACCGCCGTCAACCAATTCGGCGCGGTGTTCGCAGTGGTCGACGCCACTGGCACCGCCTGGCAAACCTGGTGGGCGCCCGCTATTGGTTGATCCGGTACCGCTCGACGGTCTCCGGCTGGCCTGTGGTTGCGTCCAGATGCACCACCAGCGTCTCGCCCGGTTTCATCGCCGCATACCGGCCGTCCACCCCCAAAGCAGCCAGCATGGCCGGCAGCACCGGGCGGTGGCCGCAAACCGCGACCGTCTTGCCGGTCTTCATCGCCTTGTGACGCAAGTGGGCCATCGCCTCGGCCACCCCGGCGGGATCGGCGAGAGCGCCCTCCTCGCTGAGCGCCTCCAGCTTGGCGACGGACTGACCTGTGCCCTTGGCGTAGGGCTGCAATGTCTGAACGCACCGCACCGACGTCGACGACGCCAGATCGCTCACGCCGTATGCCCATAGAAGGCCCGGCAGTAGATCGGCCTGGCGTTTGCCCACCGCGGACAGAGGCCGCAGATTGTCTTCCTTTTTCCAGTTCAGGCGCTTCAACGCCTTGCCATGGCGCACGACGAGCAGCGTCTGCGTCTGCGGCAATCCGGCAGCCTGGCGCAACACCTCCCGCTCGTCCGGGTAGGTGAGGCTCTCCAACGCCTTGTCCAGCCGCCACCACACGACTTTCGAGATCTCGGCCGGATTGAGGACGTCGCTCTGGGGTGCTGGCCGCAACCGTCCCAAAAACCAGTGAACACGCTTGATGGTCTGCTCGACCGGATAGTCGACGGTGGCGATGGGACGGACAACTGAAGCCTGGTATCCCGTTTCTTCCAAGAACTCGCGGTAGGCGGTTTCGGGAGCCAATTCGCCTGGCTCGACGTGCCCTTTGGGCAGCACCCAGTCCTTTAGCTTGGGACGGTGGACCACCAGCACCTTGAGACCGCTCGAAGTCTGCTTCAACGCGACGATACCCGCCGCCAGTACTACCCGGCGGCGAGGATGACGGTCAGATTGCCCGCTCATCAGTGCCGCCGCCCGGCCATCGTGGCGATCATGTAGTCTTGCATGTCGCGTAGCGGACGGCCATCTTCGTCGACCGTGCGCGGCGTCCACTCCAGATCGTGCAACCGCCAGGTGACGGTGCCGGGATCGAAGGCGATGTTGAACAGGTTGTCGATCTCGGCGATGTGGGCGGGCTGCGAGATGCCGACGATCACCTCGACCCGGCGATCGAGGTTGCGGTGCATGAGGTCACTCGACCCGATGCCGACGGACGGATGGCCGCCGTTCTCGAACCAGAACAACCGCGAGTGTTCGAGGAACCGCCCGAGGATGGAGATCAGCTCGATGTTCTCGCTGAGCCCCGGCACGCCGGGACGGATCGCGCAGGTGCCCCGCACCCACAACTGGACGGGCACGCCCGCCTGGCTGGCCCGGTACAGGGCGTCCATCACCTGTTCGTCGACAATGGAATTGATCTTGATGCGCACTCGCGCGGGCAGTCCCGCCTGATGGTTATCGATCTCGCGCTGGATGCGCTCGATCAGACCCGAGCGGATCCCCGCCGGCGCCACCAACAGCCGTCGATAGTTGGACTCCTGGCTCATACCAGACAGGTGGTTGAACAGCCGGGCCACATCCTCGGTGATGATCGGGTTGGCCGTCAGCAACCCCATGTCCTCGTACAGCCGGGCGGTCTTGGGGTTGTAGTTGCCGGTGCCGATGTGAGCGTACCGGCGCAGGCCCTCGGCCTCGTCGCGCACCACCAGCATCAGCTTGCAGTGCGTCTTCAAGCCGACCATGCCGTAGACCACGTGCACGCCGTACTTTTCCAGTTTGCGGGCCCAGGCGATGTTCGCCTGCTCGTCGAATCGCGCCTTGATCTCGACGATGGCCAGCACCTGTTTGCCAGCGGTGGCAGCTTCGATCAGGGCGTCGATGATCGGTGAGTCGCCGCTGGTGCGGTAGAGCGTCACCTTGATCGCGAGCACCTTGGGATCGGCGGCTGCCTGCTCGACGAAACGTTGGACGCTGGTCGCGAACGAATCGTACGGATGATGCAGCAGCACGTCACGCTTCTGCAACGCTGTGAAGACGTCGGCCGACCGGGCCGTCTCAACCTCGGCCAGGTGAGGGTGCGTCTTGGGCAAGAAGTTGGGATACTTCAAATCCTCGCGATCGATGTCGGCCAGCGCGAACAGGCCCGTCAGATCCAGCGGCGCTCCCAGGCGGAACACCTCGCGCTCGCTGACGTTCAACTGGCGCACCAGCGTGTCGAGCATGTCGTCGTCAATGTCCTGTTCGACCTCCAGGCGCACTGGCGGACGCCCGGTCTTGCGTCGCAGCAGTTCCGTCTCCAGTGCGTAGAGCAGGTTTTCGGCGTCGTCCTCCTCGACCTCGATGTCTTCGTTACGGGTGACGCGGAACGTGGTGTGGCGCAGTATCTGCATGCCCGTGAACAGCTGATCGAGATGTTTGATGATCAGCTCCTCCAGCGGGATGTAGCGCCCGGTGCCGATCTGCACGAAACGCTCGAGCACGTCCGGCACCTTGATGCGGGCGAACTGCCGGGCTCCGGTCGCCGGGTTGCGCAGCAGGACGGCGATGTTGAGGCTGAGACCCGAGATGTAGGGGAAGGGGTGTGACGGATCGACCGTCAAGGGTGTCAGGACGGGAAAGATCCTCTCGTCGAACAGGTCGTGCATGCGGCTCTGCTCGTCGTCCGACAAGGCGTCCCAATGCAGCAACTGGATGCCTTGGGCGGCCAGTTCCGGCGCCACCTGCTCGAAGAACGTGCGCTGTTCTTCGTCCACAAGTGCGTGAGCCCGGCTGAGGATGGCGGCGTGCAACTCGCGCGGCCCCATCCCGTTGGCGGCGGTGACTGCCACGCCAGCGTCGATGCGGCGCTTGAGGCCGGCCACCCGCACCATGAAGAACTCGTCAAGGTTCGACGAGAAGATCGCCAGAAACCTGGCCCGCTCCAGCAGCGGCACCCGGAGCGAATCCTTGGCCAGATCCAGCACGCGGTTGTTGAATGACAGCCAACCCAACTCACGATCGCCATAGCGATCCGTTGGCAGTGGCAACAAATCCTCACTCAATGCGGGCCTCCCTTCTAGTCGTCAGCGGCGCGGTCGGGACTGAAACGGTACCCGACGTTACGGACGGTCTGGATGTAGTGCTCCAATCGCGCACCCAGTTTGGCCCGTAAGCGCCGGATGTGCACGTCGACAGTGCGCGTGCCACCGAAGTAATCGTATCCCCAAACGTCTGACAGCAATTGCTCGCGCGTGAGCACCCGCCCCTCGTGGGCCACCATGTACTTGAGCAACTCGAATTCGGTGTATGTCAAATCTATCGGGTGCTGGTTGGCAGTCACGGTGTAGCTGGCGTCGTCAATGACCAGAGGCCCCGCCACTATCGCACTCGTCGCCGGAGTGGACTCGAGCAACAGCCGGACGCGGGCGTCGATTTCAGCGGCTGTCGCCGATTCGACGACGAAATCGTCAATGCCCCAGCCGCTGTTCAGCACTGGCAGCGAAACAACCGGCACCAGCAGCATGACGCGATATTCGCCCGCGCCCACGAGCAATTGGCACGTTGTGCGAGCTTGCATCAGATCGGCCCGGCCATCGACGACGATCAGGTCGATAGCCCCGGAGTGACGCAACGCCGCATCGGCGCCGCACACCGGGATCACCTCGTGGGGCAGCATGTCAAGCGCGGGCAGCACGTCACCAGGCAGGTGATTGGCCGGGCTGACTAGCAGTATGCGTGCCACGTCTTCCTCCGTGGGTGATGCTGGTGCACGCGACGAGCGTGCGGATGGCGTCAACAATACCGGGCTGCCAGCCGCAATGCCATCAGCCGGGTGGCCTCGGACGGCAATCCGCCCATCGGGTGCTTCCCGAGTATCGTGGAAGGTCCAAGAATGGAGGTGTCATGGCTGTAGTGCCAAGCCCGCAATCGGGCATCATTGACAAGCCGCGAGTGGCGGCGGCGGTGCGCGAACTGTTGCTCGGCATCGGCGAGGATCCCGACCGCCCAGGTTTGAGCGACACGCCGGAGCGGGTCGCCCGAGCCTGTGAGGAGATCTTCGCCGGGTTGGGGCAGGACGCCGCAGACGTGCTGACAACCACCTTTGACGCCTCCCACGACGAGATGGTGCTGGTCCGCGACATCGATGTGCGGTCGATTTGCGAACACCACCTGCTGCCATTCCACGGTGTCGCCCACGTGGCATACATCCCACCGGCGGACGGGCGCGTCTGCGGATTGAGCAAGCTAGCCCGCCTGGTGGACGTCTATGCCCGTCGTCCCCAATTGCAGGAGCGGTTGACCACCCAGATCGCGGAAGCTCTGACGACGCACCTGCGGGCCCGCGGCGTGCTCGTGGTGCTCGAATGCGAACACCTGTGCATGACCATGCGCGGCGTCAACAAGCCGGACTCGCGCACCGTCACGTCCGCGGTGCGCGGAGTGTTGCGCAATCCAGCCACCAGGGCCGAGGCCATGAGTCTCATAATGAGCGGTCGCTGACAATGCCAGGCGGTCGATCGGCGATGCTGATCATGGGCGTGATCAACGTGACACCGGATTCTTTTTCGGACGGTGGTGTGTGGTCCGATGCCGAAGCCGCGGTGCGGCACGGGCGAAACCTGGCAGATGCCGGCGCCGATATTCTCGACATCGGAGCAGAATCAACCAGGCCGGGCTTCGAGCGCGTGGGGGCATCGGAGCAGATCGCCAGACTCTTGCCAGTTATCAAGGGTTTGACTGGATGTGGCATACCCTTGTCAGTCGACACGATGGACGCCAAGGTGGCCGGTGCGGCACTGGACGCCGGCGCCACGATGGTCAATGATGTTTCGGGCGGGCTGGGCGATCCGGCAATGTTGCCGTTGATTGCTAACAGCGGTGCTGATTACGTCTGCCAATTGTGGACGAATTGGCCCCGTCATGATATCTCTGCTCATCGCTGGAGCGCTGTGGACGAGTTGTCGCACCGGCGCGATGCTTGCCTTGACGCCGGGGTGGCGCCCGAGCGGATAATCTTGGATCCGGGGCTGGGTTTCGGCAAAGACACGGACGAGAATTGGCATATCCTGGCTCATATCGGTGAAATCACCCAGTTGGGCCATCGCGTATTGATCGGCGCCTCGCGTAAACGCTTCCTTGGCGTGGGGGTGCCTCCAGCCCAGAGGGAAGGCGCGGGCGTGGCGATTTCCGCCTGGTGTGCGCAACAGGGGGTGTGGGCTGTGCGGGTGCACGATGTGGCACTGCACAGGCAGGCCATCGACACCACCCACCGCTTGCTGGCACAATTCAACGATAACGAGGTGATTGCATGAAAGTGATGCTCACAGGAATCGAAGCTGTGGGATTTCATGGCGTATTGCCTGCGGAAAGACATAATAGCCAACCATTTGTCGTCGATGTCAAGTTGTATTTTCCAGAGCCTGCCACCGACAGGCTCGAATCAACCGTGGACTATTCAGCCGTCGCCCAATTAGTGGTGTCGCAAGTGATCGGCCCACCGGTCAACCTGATAGAAAAGCTGGGTATCCGCATTGCCGACAGTTTGCTCGCGGTCTGGCCGGTATTGCGCCGAGCCACAGTCACCGTGCACAAACCACAGGCGCCAATCGGTGTGCCATTCGCCGATGTGACGTCCACGGTGACTCGCAAACGAGGGCGTTCCACCGATTTCACGTTAAGCCTTGGCTCGAACCTGGGCGATTCGCGCACGCTTTTACGTGAGGCTGTGCAGGCTTTGAGCGACACACCAGGCATCAGTGTGGCGGCTGTTTCACATGTTTACCGCACAATGCCGGTTGAGATCAGTGACGAGCAGCAGCCAGACTATCTGAATCTGGCGATAATCGGGACGACCACATTAGGCGCATTTGAGCTGCTGCGAAGCACTTGTGATATCGAGACGCGTTTTTATCGTCAACGCCCTCATCCGCACGCTGCGCGCACCCTTGATATTGACCTGATAACGGTCGGGGAAACATACATCGACCAGCCCGGGCTCACGCTGCCCCACCCGCGGGCTCACCAGCGGGCGTTTGTGCTTGTACCTTGGGCACAAATCGCGCCTGACGCGATGCTGCCCGAGGGCCGCGTGGCCGATCTGGCAAATCTGGCCAATCGCCAGGGAATCGTCGATCTGGGAGATTTGTGAGCAAATACGCCTGATTCTTATCGCTCACACAGAGGTTTTATGTGACAATCTGCATTATTGCGCAACAATCATCTATACTAATGAAATAGACGCATGGAGGTGTGTCCACCAATCATAGAATTAGGAGTGTTATATGGCTACGAAAACCATCAAAACGAAGGTCGATGACATCGACGGTTCACCCGCTGATGCTTCCTTCTCATTCACCTGGCAGGGCTACAAATATCACATTGACCTGTCAAAGGAGCACGCGGCTGAGCTGAAAGCCGACTTTGACAAATGGGTCTCAGCAGCCAAACGCGATCGCGGTACCCCGCGCGCCCCTCGTGCTGCCCGCCCGGCCACCGATGCTCCGGCAGCCAAAGAAGCCCCCGCCAAGGCCGCTGGCAAGCGCAGCTCAAAGTCTGCCAAGACGGCTGACAAGCCAGCTGCCCGCCGCAGCCGTCCGGCCAAGAAAGAGGGACCATCAGCCGCTGAGATCAGGGCGTGGGCCGTCTCGCAAGGCATCCCGGTGCCTGATCGCGGTCGTCTCGCCCCCGCTATCGTCCAGCAATTCATGGACGCGTTGGCTGCTGCCTGATCAGCGTCAGCCAATAGAGCGAGCCGGGGTCTTCCCCGGCTCGTCTTGTCATTGGCACTGGGCCATCCTGCCTATTGATACCACCGGTGGGTACAATATAGAACGAAAAATGGTGCACAAATCTACGAACTAGCCCACACAAGGAGATCTACACGTGTTTGAACGGTTCACCGATCGGGCTCGCCGCGTCATCGTCCTAGCCCAGGACGAGGCAAAGCTTCTCAACCACAACTACATCGGTACCGAGCACATATTGCTCGGCCTGATCCATGAGGGTGAAGGCGTCGCCGCGCAGGCGCTGGAGCAGTTGGGCGTCACGCTGGAGAAGGTGCGTGAACAACTGGAAGAGATCATCGGGCACGGCCAGAATCCGCCGACCGGGCACATCCCATTCACTCCCCGCGCCAAGAAGGTGCTCGAGTTGTCGCTGCGCGAGGCACTGCAGATGAATCATTCGTACATCGGCACCGAGCACGTGCTGCTGGGCCTGGTGCGTGAGGGCGAGGGCGTCGCCGCCCAGGTGCTCATCAAGATGGGTGTCGATTTAGGGCGCATCCGCAGCACCGTCATGCAATTGATGCAGGGCTACCAGCAGAACAACAACGAGAGCCGCGGCCCAGAGCCCGTCGAGGTGGGAGCCAGCGTCGGTGGACGCACCGGCGCCAATCCACAGGGCAGTTCCGTTTTGGATCAATTCGGCCGCAACCTGACGCAAGCCGCCCGTGAGAACAAACTGGACCCGGTGATCGGACGCGAGAAAGAAATCGAACGGGTCATGACGGTCCTCAGCCGCCGCACCAAGAACAATCCCGTCCTGATCGGTCAGCCCGGTGTTGGCAAGACGGCTGTGGTCGAGGGCCTCGCACAAGCGATCGTCCGTGGCGATGTCCCAGAGACCCTGCGCGACAAACAGATTTATACGCTCGACCTCGGCGCCCTGATTGCCGGGTCCCGCTATCGCGGCGATTTCGAGGAACGCCTCAAAAAGGTGCTCAAAGAAATCAAGACGCGCGGCGATATCATGCTTTTCATCGACGAGATACACACACTGGTCGGCGCCGGAGCCGCTGAGGGCGCCGTCGACGCTTCGTCAATTCTGAAACCCATGCTGGCTCGCGGCGAATTGCAGACGATCGGTGCGACGACTCTCGACGAATACCGAAAGCACATCGAAAAGGATGCCGCTCTGGAACGCCGGTTCCAACCGATCCAGGTTGAGCAGCCATCGATCGCACTGACGATCGATATTCTCAAGGGCTTGCGCGATCGCTACGAGGCGCACCACCGTGTCACGATCACCGACGACGCACTCGTGGCGGCGGCTAATCTGGCTGACCGGTATATCCAGGATCGTTTCCTGCCAGATAAGGCAATTGACCTGATCGACGAAGCCGGCGCCCGCATGCGTATTTCCCGCATGACCGCTCCCCCCGATCTGCGTGAAATCGACGACAAAATCGCTCTGGTCCGCGGCCAGAAAGAGGCCGCAATAGACGCCCAGAATTTCGAAGTGGCTGCCAGTTACCGCGACCAGGAACGCGTTCTCACCGAACAGCGCGCAGAACAAGAAAAGGCTTGGCACGAAGGCGAGGACAATACCCCTGCCGTCGTCACCGAAGAAGAAATCGCCCAGGTTCTTTCGTCCACCACCGGTGTTCCCGTTTCCCGGCTGACCGAGGAGGAATCTGCGCGTCTGCTGCAGATGGAACAAGAAATCGGGAAGCGATATATCGGCCAAAACGACGCCGTCAAAGCGCTAGCCCGCTCGATCCGGCGCACGCGGGCCGGATTGAAAGATCCCAAACGCCCCAATGGCTCGTTTATTTTTGCCGGCCCGTCTGGCGTTGGCAAGACGGAATTGACCAAAGCATTGGCCGAGTTCCTTTTCGGCGACGAGGACGCTCTGATCGTGCTCGATATGAGCGAATACTCGGAAAAGCACACTGCTTCGCGCATGTTCGGCTCGCCGCCAGGTTATGTCGGATACGAAGAGGGCGGGCAGCTCACCGAAAAGGTCCGGCGCAAACCATTCAGCGTCGTGCTGTTCGATGAAATCGAAAAGGCCCATCCTGATATTTTCAATTCTTTGTTGCAAATACTCGACGAGGGTCGCTTGACCGACGCCCAGGGGCGCGTGGTCGATTTCAAGAATACGGTGATCGTCATGACCACAAACCTGGGCAGCCGGGATATTTCAAAGTCTGTCACCCTTGGATTCACCCGGGCCGGGGACGAAACCACCAGTTATGAATCGATGAAATCGAAGGTTTCGGACGAATTGAAACAGCATTTCCGTCCTGAATTCCTCAACCGCGTGGACGAGATCATCGTCTTCCACCAATTGTCGCAAACCGATATCGAAAATATCGTCGACCTCATGATCGGCCAGTTGGAGACTCGTTTGGCCGATCACGACATGGGCATCGAATTGACACCGGCGGCGAAATCGCTGATTGCCAAACGCGGCTACGACCCCGTGCTCGGAGCCCGGCCGCTGCGGCGGGCGATACAGCGCGACATCGAGGATCCCCTCGCCGAACGCATACTGTACGGCGAGCTCACCTCCGGTTCCATCGTGCTGGTAGACGTGGCCCCAGGCGCCGAAAACGCCATCCCCGGCACCGAGGTCTTCACCTTCAAGGGCACGCCCAAGGGAGACACCCCAGACGTCCCGCTGCTTGACGATTTCGGGGCCATCACCACCACTTAGCCTTTTTCTCACTTCGGAAGCGCAGTAGGTTCAGCTAATATCTAGTATTGACTGGACCAACTGAAGGAGCCATATGAAACGCCCAGCCATAGTCGCTGCCATCTGTCTGCTCGGCCTCGCCGCTGCCGCTTGCTCGTCAACCGCCCCATCGACCCCCGGCGCCATGCCAGCGCTGCGCGTCGGCACGCTGCAAACCGACGACTTGCTGCCCCTGTGGGTGGCCCAACAACAGGACCTGATCGCGGCCGCCGGGCTGGACGTGACGATCCAGACCTTCCAATCGGCCCAGGAGCAGATCGCCGCTGTGACGGCGGGGCAGATCGACGCCATCATGACTGACATGGTCGTCGGCGCCCAATTGTCCGCCGGCGGCACTCCGATGCGCTACGTCACCATCATGCAGGGAGCCCCCGCCGGTGTGGTCGCCGGCGCGAACACCGGCATCAAGACCGCCGCCGATCTGGCGGGCGTGGCCACTGGTTGCGCGTCCCCCACCATCCTCGAGTACATCTACGACAAGGCGTTGCACGACGCGGGAGTGCCGGACGACCAGATCAAGACCACCGAAATCAAGAAGCTTCCGGTGCGTCTGCAGATGCTGACATCGGGCCAGATCGAGGCGGCGGCACTGCCTTGGACGCTGTTCCAGCTGGCTGTCGCACAAGGCGCGGTGCCCGTTATCGGACTGGAGCAAGCCGGCCCGTACACGTCCACCGTGTTCACCGTCCGGCAAGCCTGGCTCGACCAATCCGGCAGCGCTGACGCCGTCACCAAGCTGCTGGGGGTCTGGGACCAGGCGGTCACCATCATCAACGCCGACCCGGCGGCACAGCGCGGTCTGCTGGCCGACAAAACCTCGCTGCCTTCGCCACTGGACACCACCTACCCTGTGCGGCAATACCCGATGAGCGGCCCTGCACCCGAGGCGCAGGTCACTGACGTCCTCAATTGGATGACGTCGAAGGGTTACTTGACGACACCACTGACATATGCTGACTTGAAATGGCCAGCCTGACCCGCCCCCTCAACTATCTGCTGGCCACACTGGTTGTGTTGGTCGGCTGGCAGTTGGCCGCCTTAGCCATCGGTTCGCCAGCTCTACCCACCGCGACGGCCGCCGTCGCCGCCCTCTGGCGCACCAAGGCCGACATCGCTCCTCAGGCGCTGGCATCGCTCGGTGTCATTTTGGCAGCCACCTTCATCGGCATGATCTGTGGATTGCCGTTAGGCCTTTTCCTGGGACGCATGCCAAAGCTGGACCGGATGGTGGGGCCGATCGTGTATCTGCTGTATCCGATCCCCAAGGTCGTTTTCGTGCCGGTGCTCCTCGTGTTGCTGGGGCTCGGCAACGCGCCCAAGATCGTGCTGATCGCTCTAGTGATCTTCTTCCAGACGGTGGTTTCGACGCGCGACGCCGCCCGCCGCGTCGACCCAGGTTTTGTGGACGCCATGAGAGCTCTCGGCATGAGCAAATGGCAGGTCATCTGGCATCTCATCCTGCCTCACACGCTGCCCGCCGTGTGCACCGCTGTGCGCATAAACATTGCCACGGCAATCGCCATATTGTTCCTGGCCGAATCGATCGCCGGTAGCAGCGGCCTTGGCTACTACATCGTCCAGATGTGGGGACGCATAGACTACCCCGCCATGTTCGCCGGGATCATCGCCCTGGCGATTCTCGGTGTCGTGCTGTATGAGGGCGTGGGCGCCATTGAAAGACGGTGGTTACGCTGGGCCGAGTTGCCCAGCAACGCCAAGTGAACTATCCCATGCCTTGCGCAGTTCCAGCAGCGAGGGCTGTCCGGGAGCCGATGACTGCCCCACCACCGCGAATGTGGCCTGCGAGCCGAAGACATACCCGAACACCCGGCTGACCAGTCCCAGGGAACCCATGGCCATGGTCACCAACGGCACTCGTGCCACAGCCGCCCGCTCCGCTGTGGCAGACAGTAAGGCGGCGACATCTGCCGGGTTGTGTGGCGTGACAGCCACCTTGGCGACGGACGCCCCGTCAACCTCGGCCTGAGCCAGAGCCGCTACGATCGCTTCACTCTCGGGGGTACCGTTCACGTCATGCCACGAACCGATGACCGGCATTCCCGTGTTGCGAGCTGTATCCAGCAGGTGGACCGCCGCTGGGTGGTTGATCTGCACATCCGCCAGATCTGCGGAACGGGCATCAATGACCGCCGCTGTGATCTCCCGATAACGTTCATCGGCAGCGGGGGTCGCACAACCGCCCTCCCCAGCCGTCCGCCAAGTGAAGATCAGCGGCTTGGGCGCCACCGTGTTGCGCAAGCGGCAGGACAGCTCCACAGCCTCCCCAGGCGTCAGAACACCGGACCAGGCATCGGCCCGCCACTCCACCAGATCAGCGTCGCAGTCTGCGATGGCTTGGGCCTGACGGTCGGCATCTGCCGCATCGGACGCCACGATGGGGACGATCACGCGGGCGGGACCATGCGGTGACGGCCACCACAGCATCTGGGAATCCATCGGCTGGCTCACTTACTTTTCTAGTCTCAGCGCGGCGCGCTGTCGGTCAACTGGGCAAAGCCGACGGCTCGGTCTTGGCCCGGCAGCACATCTTGGTTGGCTATCAGCGTCAGCCAAGCGTCCGTCGGTATTTTGCCGGGCTGGCCGGGCACGGCGCCGAGCACCCAGGTGTCTCCCGGCTGTACCGTGAGATCTCGCGGCGCGGCTTTCACGGTGTACGTATAGCGTGTGTCGCAGGTTTCGATCACGACCTCGTCGCCCACATTCAAGTCCTGGATGCTGGCGAAGGGGCCACCGGACATCAACCGCGACCCCACTACAGCCATGTTGCCAAGCTGGCCCGGCACGCTGGTCTGCTGATACCATCCGACCGCATCAGTCAAGTCGTCGACACCTGCCCTGATGGGCCAGGACGTTGCCGCGCCGGGCAGCGTCAACAGCCCGATGACGTCGCCAGTCTCGGGAGCGTCGCCAGTTGACCAGGGTGATGGCAGCACGGGGGTGGACGGCGCCGGAGCTTGCCCCACAGGACAGGCGGACAGATAGCCGTCGCTGGCTTGGGCGCCATTGGCCACCGATTGGCGTCCCACCCACCAGAACTGCCAGACAGCGAAAGCAGCAACGGCCAGCACCGCCAACACGACCAGGAAGACCGCCAAGCGGAAACCCCAGCGCGGTTGTCGATCAGTCATACATCCAGATTAGCCGTACCATGTGAGTTCGCCGTCCTCGCGGGGCGGGGACGGCTCGGCGTCGGCGTCTGTGAAGGGACGCGACCCGGATAACCAGCGCTCCAATTGATCCGCCGCCAGGACACTGCAAGGAAAGATCGCTCCGGCCGCCAACCGACCGAGCGCCTCGACAGGCAACCCGATCTGGCTGGCGCCGATCACCAGGTTGGTCACGCGATGTGCCTTCAGCGAACTGGTTTCGGCGATGACACAACAGCTTGAGAAACACTGGGCGACTGTCGCAGCCAGCCGGCGGGCCCACCGGTGGGGATGCGAATCGATCACGTTGACAGTCAGCAACCCGCCATGATGGAGCACTCGGTTGACATCATCCATGAACTCGCCGCTGACGAGCGACGCCGGCACCTGGCGGTGGTCGAAGGCGTCGAGAATCACCACATCGGCGTAGTCGTCAGGCATGGCGGCCAACCCGTTGCGTCCGTCCACCGGGCGTACCTTGATCCCGGAATGCGGCTGCAACGGCGCCACTTGACGGACGGCCGCTGTGATGGCCTCGTCCGGTTCTAGGACGATCTGGGCGCTGGTGGGGCGGGTGACCGACAGCCAACGGGCCAGACTCATGCCGGCGCCACCGATATGCACCACCCGCAACCGTCCGCCCGTCCCCAACCCCCGGCTAGACGCCCAGGTGTCGATCAACCAGGAGATGTGCCGCATGTAGTCGAACTCCAGACGTGTCGGGTCGGCTGGGTCTATCCATGATTGATCGGCGCCGTCCTTGCACACCAGCCAGGCCCCGGGATTGTACGGATCGGGCACCAGGTAGCCGGACGGCGATGAAGTCACCAACCCATTGTGGCACGCCCAGTTGCCGGGACCGATTTGGCCAGCGGACTAGACTTGTCTCATTCGTCCCGTCAGGAGGCCACCGTGACACCATTATCAGCCAGAACGTCACTTGGTCGCGTCTTCGGCGTGGTAGTCGCCACCGGCCTGATGCTGGTCGGCCTGTCATGGGATACCCCTGCGGCTCAGGCCGCGACTGCTAGTGTGCAGTATCTGGATGCCAACCAGACCACACAGACGGTCAAAGCCACAATTATCGACGGCACCGAATCGTCCCCATTGACGTTGACCAGTGGCTGGTACGTCGTCCAACCAGTCAGTACGGGTAGCAGCCCAGTGACTATTGATAGTCGATGGGTGATCCAGGGCGATGTCAAAATCATCGTCCCGGATGGCCTCGACTTCAGAGTTGTCAACCAGGATTCCTCGACAGCTGCCGCCATCGAAGTCGCGACGGGTAACTCGCTGACCGTTTATGGACAATCGGCGCTGCCACCGACGGACACCCCGCCGCCCGACTTCTCCGCGCCAACCGCAGGCGCCTTGGTCGGAAATAGTAACGGTGTATCCAATAACGCACAAGGTGCTGGGGTGGGCGGCGCCGCCGGGGAAGACGCGGGGACGATCACCGTCGTCAATGCCCAATTGGCCGGCACAAGCGTCGATGGTTGCGGCATCGGCGGTGGCGCTGGGGCGAGCGGTGCCCAACTGACCGTCCAAGGGGGGATCGCCAGCGGCCAGGCTTCAGGCAGTGGTTCCGGCATCGGAGCCAGCGCGGCCACACTGGATTCTGGTTTCATACTGGGTGCCGCCATGGGTGTTAACCCCGCCATCCAAGCCACTTCGCTGGTCATGAACGGGGGCGTCCTGTTTGGCCTCACGATATCCGGCGCCCTGGCGATCGATGCCAATACCACCCTGCCATCTACGTACTATTGGGGCAGCATGGACATCAATACTGGCGCGCTTGCGCCTTGGACCACCTGTGTCTCAGGCACCTGCGCACCCGGCCCGGCCCCCGACTTCACCACCTTGACCAATGTCTGGGTGCAAGCCCCGGGTGTTCATACGCTGACGGTGACAGCCGGCAACGGCGGCAGCGTATCGGGCACGAGCGGAAGCTACCCAAGCGGCGCAAAGATCGTCCTCAAGGCCACCCCGAAAGCGGGCTATGCGTTCACTGGCTGGACGACCTCACATGGCGGCAGTTTCGCCAACAAATCCAGCGCCAGCACCACCTTCACCATGCCAAACACTGACACCACGGTCAAGGCCAGCTTCCGGCCTGCGGGCACGATCTACGACACGGGCGGGAGCCCCATCGGCCCAACATCCACTGGTTGTCTGGCCCTGGGCTTGCTGACGATTGGCATCGCTTTGCTCGTTTGGCGCAGGTTCGCCAAGACCGTCACAACGTCAGCCTGAGACCATCACCAGTTTCGTTGACGTCGAACGTCACGCCGCCACCGTCTGAAACCTGACCGGCTAGCATGGCTTTGGCCAAGGCGTCCTCAACCGTCGTCTGCATCAGACGTCGCAGCGGACGGGCTCCATACACCGGATCGTATCCCGTCCGGGCGAGCCAAGCGCGACCCGCTTCCGTGACATGGACGATAATGCGGCGGTCGGCGAGGCGACCATTCAGCCGGACAATGCTCAGGTCGACGATGTGGGCCAGATCCTGCGGGGTCAAAGCATCGAACAACACGATTTCGTCTAGCCGGTTCAGGAACTCAGGCTGGAACGCAGTGCGCACCACGTCCATGACGGCGGCCCGCTTAGCGGCGTCGTCAAGCGCTGGATCGGCCAGATACTGCGAGCCCAGGTTCGACGTCATGATCAAGATCACGTTGCGGAAGTCCACCGTCCGTCCCTGGCCGTCGGTCAGACGTCCGTCGTCCAGCACCTGCAGAAGGATGTTGAAGACGTCGGGATGCGCCTTCTCGACCTCGTCCAGCAGTACCACGGAGTAGGGACGGCGACGGACGGCCTCGGTCAGCTGGCCGCCCTCTTCGTAGCCGATGTATCCCGGCGGGGCGCCCACGAGACGCGACACGGCGTGCTTCTCCATGTATTCGCTCATGTCGATGCGCACCATGGCCTGGTCGTCGTCGAACAGGAACCCGGCCAGCGCCTTGGCCAGCTCGGTCTTGCCGACGCCCGTCGGCCCCAAGAACAGGAACGATCCGGTGGGCCGATTGGGGTCCGAAATGCCGGCCCGGCTGCGCCGCACCGCGTCGCTGACAGCCTGTACCGCCTGGTGCTGGCCGACGAGCCGCTGCCCGATTCTGTCTTCCATGTGCAACAGCTTTTCAGTTTCACCCTCAAGCATCTTGCCCACCGGGATGCCCGTCCAGGCGCTGACCACCTCGGCGATGTCGGTGGCGGTGACCTCTTCGGACACCATCGAATCGGCCGCTCTGGTGGCGTCGGCCTGTGCCATCTGGCGTTCCAGCGCCGGAATCTCGCCGTACAGGATCTCGGAAGCCCGTGCGAAGTCGCCCTCGCGCTGGGCCCGATCGGCTTGAGTCCGCAGCGCGTCGATCTGCTCCTTCAGCGCGCCCACCTGGTTCAGTGACGCTTTCTCGGCCTGCCAACGCGCCTCCAGCGCCCGCAGCTTCTCTTTCGCGTCGGCCAGTTCGGCGTCGAGGCCAGTCAGGCGGGCTTTGGACGCGGCGTCCCCCTCCTTGCTGACGGCGAACTGCTCCATCGTCAAGCGGTCGACTTGGCGACGCAAGGCGTCGATCTCCTCGGGGGACGAATCGATCTCCATGCGCAGCCGGCTGGCCGCCTCGTCGATCAGGTCGATGGCCTTGTCGGGCAGTTGCCGGTTCGTGATGTAGCGGTTGGACAATCCGGCAGCTGCCACCAGCGCCCCGTCGGTGATGCGCACCTTGTGGTGCGCTTCGTAGCGCTCGCGGAGCCCGCGCAGGATGGCGACAGTGTCCTCCACGGATGGTTCACCCACGAAGACCTGTTGGAAGCGGCGCTCCAAAGCGGGATCCTTCTCGATGCGCTCGCGGTACTCGTCCAGCGTCGTGGCGCCGATCATGCGCAACTCGCCCCGGGCCAGCATTGGCTTCAGCATGTTTGACGCATCCATCGCGCCTTCGCTGGCACCGGCTCCGACGACGGTGTGCAGCTCGTCGATGAACGTGATCACCTGTCCCTCAGCCTGCTTGATCTCGCCCAGCACAGCCTTCAGGCGTTCCTCGAACTCGCCGCGGTACTTGGCGCCGGCCACCATGGATGCCAGATCGAGGGCTACGACGCGCCGTCCCCTCAGCGAGTCCGGGACGTCGCCAGCCACCACTCGCTGGGCCAGGCCCTCGACGACAGCCGTCTTGCCGACGCCCGGCTCGCCGATCAACACCGGGTTGTTCTTCGTGCGTCGCGAGAGCACTTGGATGACGCGCCTGATTTCGGCGTCGCGCCCGATCACTGGGTCGAGCTTGCCATCGCGGGCCCGCGCCGTCAGGTCGATCGAATACTTGTCAAGGGCAGATTCGCCGCCCTCAGCCTCGGGTGTGGTGACGCGCTTGTCGCCCCGGGCGGCGTCGAATGCCTTGGCCAGGGCGCCGGACGTCGCGCCAACCGCAGTCAAAGTGGCTTTGACATCGGAATCGACGCTGGCAAGGGCCATGAGCAGATGCTCTGTGGCGACGAACTTATCGCCCAACTTTTCGGCCCGCGTCTCAGCGTCGGCCAGTACCCGGGCCAGCGCGCCCGATACCTGGGGTTGGCTGACGGACGCCCCGGAGGAACGGGGCAAGCGCTTGATCGCCGCCTCTGCTGCGGCGTCCACAGCTTTAGGATCGGCCCCGACGGCAGTCAACAGAGCCGAGGCGGTGTTGTCGGGATGCGTCAGCAAGGCGTGCAGAAGGTGTGACGGCTGGGCCTCCGGGTTGCCGTCCGCCAGCGCCTGCCGGATGGCTGCGCTCACTGCGTCCCGGCTCAATGCCGTCAGTTTATCGATGTTCATGTCTAGTCTCCAATGAATCTAAGTTGAGTCTAGTACACTCAACCTACTGAAGAGTAGACATATTCCATTTCACTCCGACTTGTGGGACGACCGCCCGACGCCGAAAATCAGACCGCCGACAATAATGACCACGACGGCGATGAAGATCAGGCGGAGCACCGACCGCAGGATGAAGCTGATCAGCCAAACGGCCACGATGGCCAAAATCACCAGGCCGATCAACTGGCCGATGGTTGCGATGGTGGGGTGCTTCGACTTGTAGTTATCAGACATGACAACCAGCCTAGTCACCGTGTGGGTCATCCATTCGACGAGTTCGGGCGTCCCCAAGCCGACAAGCGGCGTAAACTGAGTTCCGCGCCGCTCATCCGCTTCTGGACAGCCTTTGACCAGCCCGGAACGACAAAAGTGGTAGCCCGAGAACTCCCATCAACAGAAAGAGAAGCCGAAGATGGCCGACACCGCCTTGAAAACAACCGAAATCGACGCCTGGCGCGCCACCTTCACTGGTGACAAGGCTGGCCGCCTGGCCCAGAACGCCGTCACCAAGACGAGCGTCAACGACATTGCCCTCGACCGGGCCATTGTGACGTCCATCGACACGTCCATGAGCGTGCAACTGGACACCTGGAAGGTGGCAAACCAGAAGAAGTCGGGGCGCTGCTGGCTGTTCGCCGGGCTCAACTTTCTCAAAGCGAACGTGATTGCCGACTGTGCCGTCGAATGGTTCGAGTTCTCGCAGAACTACCTTCACTTCTATGACAAGCTCGAGAAGGCCAACTGGTTCTTCGCGTCCATGATCGAACTGGCTGGTCGCCCGCTGGACGATCGCCTGATCCACTGGATGCTGCTCGATCCGATTGGCGACGGCGGCCAATGGGACATGTTCGTGTCACTCGTCCAGAAGTACGGCGTCGTCCCCCAGTACGCCATGCCGGAGACCGAATCGTCGTCAGCCACCCAGGCGATGAACCAGAACTTGGAGACTCTGCTGCGTCGCGGCGCGCGTGACCTACGGGCAGCTGTGGCCGCTGGCGGCGACCCCGAACCGGTGCGTCAGGCCTTGATGGCGGACGTTTACCGCTTGCTCAGCATTCACCTTGGCACCCCGCCGGAAAGCTTCATCTGGCAGTACAAGGACAAGGACAAGAAGTTCCACCGCGTCGGCGAGATGACGCCGCAGCAATTTGCCAAAGCCGTCATCAAGATCGATCTCGACGATTACGTCTGCATCGTCAATGACCCGCGCGCCACGTCGCCCTTCGGCTCGATGCTCACCGTCGACCACCTGGGCAACGTCGTCGGCGGACGCCCCATCGCCTACCTCAACGCCCCGGCTGAAACACTGAAGGGGCTTGTCCGCAAGGCACTGGAAGACGGCCGGGTGTGCTGGTTCGGTTGCGACGTCGGCAAGCAGTTCGACCGCGGCACCGGCTTCTGGGACGCCAACCTGTTCGACTATGAAGGCGTCTACGGTGTCGGTCTCGGGCTGACCAAGGCCGAAGCCATGGAGTTAGGCGAGGCCGCCATGACCCACGCCATGCTGTTCACCGGCGTCGATGTGGTCGACGACCAGAACCGCCGCTACCGCGTCGAGAACTCTTGGGGCGACGACCGCAGCGACAAGGGCTTCGACACGATGAACGATTCGTGGTTCGGCGAGCACGTCTTCGAACTGGCCGTCCCCAAGTCCGATATGACGCCGGACCTGCTGGCTTCGCTTGACAAGACGCCAATCGTGCTGCCCCTGTGGGATCCGATGGGGTCGCTGGCGTAGGGTCTAGTCGCTAGCCACCGCTGAGGGCCTTCTGGACAGCGGCACTGGGGCCGCCCACGGCAACTTGACGATTGACCGCGGTATCAAGCATCAGCTTGGCGTTGGCGGCGACCTCACGCAGGGCGTAGCGCAGCCAAGTGGCGTTGTGCGACACTTGCCCGGTGCCCACGCCAGTGGCGTCTATGCCTAGCAGACGGCATGTGGCGACCGCTCGCGGCAGGTGATACGTCTGGGTGACGACGATCAAGGATGTCAGCCCGTAGACATCGCGGGCACGGGCGCAAGAAGAGTAGGTGTCGTCCCCAGCCGGGTCCAAGACGATCCGGCTGGCTGGCACGCCCTGGGCGACAAGCGCGGCGCGCATGCCCTTGGGTTCGTTGTAGCTGTGGTCGACGTGCCCCGAGACGATGATCACCTTCGTCTTGCCTGTCTTGTACAGCTGGGCAACCACGTCGAGGCGCTGCTGCAGGGACGGCGACGGTTGCCCGCCCCACATGGCAGCCCCCATCACCAGGGTGACGTCCTGGGCCTGGACGTCGGCGACGTCGGATGTGTGCGGTCGGGCCAACCCGTGCACCACCAAGGTGGGGACGATCGAAGCCAGTGCAGCCAGTAGGACCAGCGTCAATGTCACCCATTTGGCTGCCCGGTGCGCCCGATGCCCGCCGGGCTTTACTGTTTTGTGTTTCAGTTTCTTATCCACCAAAGTCTTTCGGGCTCCAATGCTTCTCTGTGCCCTTGGCAACGCCATGCCCGAGTTTGACCGCGAAGCAGTTGTCCGGGGTGTAGCCCTCGTCATAGCACCAGCGATTGGTGGCTTTGGGGCCGCTGAACGAGACACCCGCCATCATGACGTACCACTTGGAAGCGGACAAACCGAGGTTGCTCCAGTCTTTGGCGTGCAATAGCAAGGCGGACGGATATAACTGCTTGAAACCCAAGAATTGGTCCCAGATATCCGCATAGTGCCAAGTCTTGTCACTCAATTTGATCCCGTTGTATTTCGCTGACAGCTGAGGAGTCCACCATCCCACGAGGTTTGCCTCAGCCACCAGGGTATCCTGGGCCACTTCGGCCTTGATACTGGCCAGCGTCTGGTCTTGCGAACTGGTCGCCGGGGTTTCAGGTGTGTCAGGCGCCTGAGGCTGGGTCGTCGATGGCTCCTGTGTCCGAATCGTGGGTGAAACCTGGGAGGAGGCTATCACATCAGGCCCCTCCGATCCTCCGGAGCGAGACTTCAGCAACAAGACACCACCCGTCACCACCGCGGCCACCACGAGAGCCAATGCCACTGCGATTATCAGCACACGGATGAGCGGCGGCACCGGGGGACGCGGCGGCTTGGGGACGCCCATCACCATCGCGGTTGGTTGAATCACGGTGGCCGACTCCATAAATGGAACGGTGGAAATCGGCCGGGCATCAATGGCTGCTTTGACCTCGTCATCGCCATATTGACGCAGCCAATCGAGCAATCCGGGATACGCGTTCGGATGAGAAGCGACCTGGACCCGCAGTTCTGGCTGCGTATACGCGATCGTTGCTAGCTCAGCACCACTGGTCTCAGGGGTAATCTCAGGTGCTGCTTCTTCGGCCGCCGATTTCCCCGAAGGTTCAGGGTCAATCGGCTCGTTTGCCTCTACTGGATCTCCGAAATTACCGGCGTCGTCCTGGCTCATCTGGGTGCCGTCTCCTCATCCCGGCGCATCGACCGATAAGCCCTGATCAGCGCCTGGGTCGACGGGTCCTGTCGGGTTAGCGCCGCGTCGTCCCCAGCCACCGCTGGGGCGATCTCGAGAGCCAGTTTCTTGCCCAACTCGACGCCCCACTGGTCGAAGCTGTCGATGCCCCACACCGCACCTTCTGTGAACGTGATGTGCTCGTACAAGGCGATCAGCTGCCCCAGTACCGACGGCGTCAGTGCTGGCGCCAGAATCGATGTGGTCGGCCGGTTGCCGGGGAACACACGAGCCGCGACGATGGCCTCCGGCGTCCCCTCCCGGCGCACCTCTTCCGCTGTCTTGCCAAATGCCAGGGCTGCCGTCTGGGCGAAGAAGTTCGACATGTACAGAGCGTGCACATCGGTTGCCCCGTCTTCCAGCGGATGAGCCGGATTGGCGACGGCGATGAAGTCGGCTGGCACCAGCCGCGTGCCCTGATGGATCAACTGGTAGAAAGCGTGCTGCCCGTTGGTGCCCGGCTCGCCCCAGAACACCTCGCCGGTGTCGCTGGTCACAGTGGTCCCATCCCAGCGGACCGACTTGCCGTTCGACTCCATCGTCAGTTGTTGCAGGTAAGCCGGGAACCGGCTCAAGGCTTGTTGATACGGCAGGACGGCGTGGCTGGCAGCGTGCAAGAAGTTCGTGTACCAAATGTTCAGCAGCCCCATCAACACGGGCACATTACGGTCGAGCGGAGTGCGCCGGAAGTGCTCGTCCATGACGTGCATGCCTTCCAGGAAGCTGCGCCAATTGGTCTCGCCCACGGCGATCAGACAGCTCAAGCCAATGGCCGACGACACGGAATAGCGCCCACCGACCCAGTCCCAGAAGCCGAAGGCGTTGGCCGGATCGATCCCGAAAGCCGCCACGCCGTCCAGGTTCGTCGACACAGCCACGAAATGCTTGGCGACGGCCGCCGTGACTGCGATCTGATCGTCGGCGTCAAGCAGGTCACGGGCGTCCATCTCGTCGACCAGCCAAGCCTTGCACAGGCGGGCGTTGGTCATGGTCTCAATGGTTGTGAAGGTTTTGGACGACACGATGAACAACGTCGTCGCCGGATCGAGATCGTGGGTGTTGGCCCACACCTCGCTGGGATCGACATTGCTGATGAACCGACAGGTGAGACCACGGCTGACGTAGGGTTCCAGCGCTTGGTACACCATTGCCGGGCCCAGATCAGACCCACCGATACCGATGTTCACAATGGTGTTTATCGGCTGCCCGTCGACGCCGAGCCACTTGCCGCTCCTCACGCGCGACGCAAAATCGCACATGCGGTCGAGTGTGTCGTGCACTTGGGCGACGACGTCAACGCCGTCCACAACCAACTCGTGGCCCTTGGGAGCGCGCAGCGCTGTGTGGAGGACGGCACGGTTCTCCGTGACGTTGATGTGCTCGCCATCGAACATGGCGTCGCGGCGGTCCTTGAGGTCGACGTCACCGGCCAAATCGACCAATGCATCCATTACTTCGTCTGTCACAAGCCCTTTTGACATGTCGACGATCAGGTCTCCAGCTGTCAATGTGAACTGCTGGACCCTGTCGCGATCAGTGGCGAACCAGCCGCGCAGATCAGGTGTGAAGTCATCGGCTAGCCGGGTCAACTTTGCCCACGCACCGGTACAAAGGGGATCAATGGGTGAATCCATGCCATTAACTTTACGCTAGTGACGACGCAGGTGGCCTGCAGCGCTGCTTAGCGCGACCAGAGGACCAGCTCTGCCTGTTGACGTCTCACCTCATGCCCCTTGATTTAGTGAGAGTCATGTGACAACGAGAATTTGTCAGCGAGTACCCTGGTATTGACAAAGGAGCACGACATGTCCCATCCCATCCTCGTCTTGAATTGCGGTTCGAGCTCGATCAAATATCAGATGATCGACGTCGACGACGGCTCGGTCGCCGCCAAAGGGCTGGCCGAACGCATCGGAGTGGCAGACACCGGCAACATCAAGCACACTGTGGACGGCGAAGACCACACCGTCACCATGCCTCTGGCCGATCACACGGCGGCACTGACGGCCATCGTCGACTTGTTCCGCCAATACGGACCTGACATCGACGAGGCTGTGGCCGTCGCCCACCGCGTCGTACACGGTGGCAGCAGGTTCCGCGCCCCGACGCTGATCGACGACACGGTGATCCAAGCCATCGACGAGATGTCGCCGCTGGCCCCGCTGCACAACCCCCCCGCACTGCAGGGTATCCGGGCTGCTCAAGCGGTGCTTCCCGACGATCCACACGTGGCCATCTTCGACACCGCCTTCTTCGCGACGATCCCGCCCGAGGCGTACACCTACGCCCTGCCAGCCGATCTGGAGCGCGATCTCGGCGTGCGCAAGTATGGCTTCCACGGGACGTCCCACCAGTACGTCAGCACCATCGTGTCGGAAATGCTCGGCGACCCCAAGCTGCGCCAGATCGTCTGCCACCTCGGCAACGGCTCATCGGTGTCGGCCGTGGACGGCGGCGTCGCCATCGAGAACTCCATGGGATTCACTCCCGTGGCCGGCCTGGTCATGGGCACCCGCACCGGCGACATCGACCCCAGTGTGGAAGCGTACGTTTGCCACCAGACCGGCATGAGTATCGAGGACTACGACACGCTAATCACGAAGAAGTCAGGCTTGCTCGGCCTCACCGGCTTTTCCGACATGCGCGACATTTGGGCGGCGCTGGACGCCGGGGACGCGTCGTGCAAATTGGCCATCGACCTGTACGCCCACCGGCTGACCATGTACATCGCCGGTTATCACGCGCTGCTCGGCGGCGCTCAGGCCATCACTTTCACGGCTGGTATCGGCGAAAATGACGAGAGGCTGCGGGCGGCCGTCTGCAAGCGACTGGCCTGCCTGGGTGTGAAGTTGGACGACGCCAAGAATATCCCGCACATCCAGCAGCCGACGATTATTTCGACCCCGGACAGCGAGATCACGATCCTGGTGGTGCCGACCAACGAGGAGCTCTCGATGGCTCGCCAGACGGCAGCCCTTTTGGCCTAGCCCTCATTCGGGCGACTCGACTCACGCTAGACTTGTCGCTATGCGTGCTTTGATCACTGGTGGTTCGTCCGGAATTGGTTTAGCTTTCGCGCGGACGCTGGCAGAACACGGCGCCAACCTCGTTTTGGTCGCCCGCGACCCAGCCAAGCTCGACACGGTGGCCGCACAACTGCGAGCTGGCTACGCTATTGACGTCGAAACCATGCCAGCAGATCTCGCCCGCGTCAGCGATGTCTCGCGCGTGGCCGCCCGCTTGCGGACGGATGACGATCCCGTCGACCTTCTGGTCAACGATGCCGGTGTCGGCCTGCACGCCTCCCTGCTTGACGACGACACGACCGAGCAGGAGAACGCCATGGCTATCATGGTGACGGCCGTCCTCAAGTTATCGGCCGCAGCCGCCAAGGCGATGGTGCGCCGCGGCACAGGTCGCATTCTGAACGTCGCCAGCGCGTCAGCCTGGATATACACAGGCAACTATTCAGCCATCAAACGCTGGGTGGTGTCGTACACCCAAGCACTGGCTCTCGAGCTGGAAGGCTCCGGGGTGACCGCTACGGCCGTCTGCCCCGGTTGGGTCAAGACACCATTCCATGAGCGCAGCGGGGTCGACCGTCCCCATGTGCCCAGCTTCTTCTGGGTCAGCGCCGACGTCGTGGCAAGCGAGGGTCTATCCGCGGCTCTGGCCGGCAAGGCCGTCTGCGTCCCCAGCGCCAAATGGGCGTTCGCGATCTTCGTCGCCCAGCACGGACCGGGTGGCATATCGCGGGCGGTCTCCCGGATGCTCACCAAGTCGCGTCAAGCGAAGGGAGGCGATGATGGCGACTCCAGCCTTCTTTGACCGCTACCGCAATGTCATCAGCTCCACGGTGAGGTCAGGAGCCCAGATTCTGATGCTGAAACCGTTCATCTGGAGCCTGCTCAAGGTCGAGGTGCATGGACAGGAGCATCTGGAGACCCTCGCCAACGACCAGGCATTCATCCTGATCTGCAACCATTCGTCGCACTTCGACACGCCGCTGCTTTTCGGCGGTCTGCCGCTGCGGTTCGGACGACGCATGGCCACCGGAGCCGCCGCCGACTATTTCTTCAAACACTGGTACACCGCCGGGCCGACTTCGCTGTTCTTCAACGCTTTTCCGGTGGTGCGAGCCAGCCAGGACAACAAGGACACCTCCAACCAGCGACGCGGTTTGGCGGCACGGCTGCTTGACGACGGCGTCCCATTGTTGGTGTTCCCCGAGGGCACCAGATCGCGGACGGGTGCTATGGCGCCATTCCATCCCGGCACCGCTGCCTTGTGTATCTCGCATGTCGTGCCGGCGGTACCGGCGGCACTGGTGGGGTCGTACGCCGCCTGGCCGGCGGAGACATCGCGATGGAAGGCCGGGCGCCCACCCGTCCACCTGGCCTTCGGCTCACCGATGTGGCCTAATCAAGGCGAACAGGCCGTCCCCTTCAGCCAGCGTCTTCGTGATGCCGTCGTCCAATTGCATGACACGACGGCGGCTGCCTACGGCATGCCAACACAGGCCGAACTGCGGGCTAGGGCCGACATCGAGTCGTCTATCAACCCAGAGACGAACAACTAATTCCCAACTCCCACGAGCCGACGACGATAAGCTTGCCTGGTGGACTCTGCCCCTGACCTACGACCGGTGACGTCGTTCGTGCGCCGCAGTTCCCGCATGAACGACTCACAGCGGACGGCTTGGCAGCGGCTGGGCACACGCTATTTGGTGGACGGCCTGGACAGGGCCGCAATGACGGTGCTGTTCGTCGCCCAAGCCCCCTTGGATCTGACCAGCCTGTTCGGGCGGGATGCGCCGCTGCTCGTCGAGGTCGGCGCCGGTTCGGGCGAGAACCTGGCGGCGATGGCGGCTGCCCGCACCACCTGGAACCTGCTCGGCTTCGAGGTGTACCAGAAGGTTCTGGGCAGTGCCATGTCGCGCCTCGATCGCGCCGGGTGCAACAACGTCCGCCTGATAGAGGGCGACGCCGTCACCGGCCTGCGCTACCTGCTGGCACCTGGCTCCATCGCGGAACTGCACACCTATTTTCCAGATCCCTGGCACAAGACGCGTCATGCCAAACGCCGTCTGATCAGCCAGAGCTTCGCCCAACTCGTCGCCAGCCGCCTAGTTCCGGGCGGGCTGTGGCGGCTGGCCACCGATTGGGACGACTACGCCCGACACATCCGCGAGGTGTTCGCATCGCCGCACGTCAAGCCGCTATTTGAAGACGTCCACCCAGAAAGCGCGGGACGCCCGGTGACCAAATTCGAAGCCCGGGCGATTGATGCCGGAAGGGTTGTCACTGACTTCACCTACCGCCGTATGAATGTACCTGTAGGCTGAACTGGTGAACCAGACGCGCTTCCGCCTCGACCTCGCCTACGACGGCCAGGGGTTCCACGGCTGGGCCTCGCAGCCGGGGCTGCGGACCGTCCAGGGCGTCATCCAAGAAGCGGCTGCCAGTGCACTGCAACTGCTCGGGCAATCCGATGAACTCGAACTGATAGCCGCCGGGAGGACGGACGCCGGGGTGCACGCCCGTCACCAAGTGGCCCACCTCGACGCGGCGGTGACGCCAGAAAATGCAGCGAGCCTGCGCCATCACATCGCCCGCCTCATGCCAGACGACATCGCACTGCACGACTGCGCAGTCGCCCCGCCTGGCTTCGACGCACGCTTCAGCGCGATCGGACGGACGTATTGCTACCGCTTGTGGGACGACGATTCCGCGCCCTTTCCAGCCATCCGCCAGATCGTCACCGTGTTGCCGGGACGCCTCGACACCGCTGCCATGTCTGCTTCCGCCACCAGCCTTCTGGGCCTGCGCGACTTCGCCGCTTTCTGCCGTCCGAAACCAGGTGGGACGACCGTCCGCCACCTGCGGCGCTTCGATGTCTCCAGGACCGGGGACGGCATGATCGAGTGCTGGCTCGAAGCCGACGCCTTCTGCCATTCGATGGTGCGTTCGCTGGTCGGCGCCGTGACCGCCGTTGGCCAGGGCCGTCGCGACTTGGAGTGGCTCGCCGGTGTCGCCGAAATGACCGCACGCGCAAACGATGTGCCCGTCCTGCCTCCCGGCGGCCTGACGCTGGAAGACGTCGCCTACCCGCCCGACGACCTATTGGCCGCCCGTGCCGCCGAGGCCAGACAGACTCGTCACCCAGCCGATGGGAGTTGCTAATGAGCCACTACTTCGAAACGCCCACCGGCGAGGATTCCCGCCGCCAGATTGAGACGACGATCTGGGGACGCCGGTTCATTTTCACGACTAGCAATGGTGTCTTCTCCGGGTCGCGACTGGATCCCGGCACAGCCGTCCTGCTACGCAGCACCGCACCGCCGTCGCCCACCTCCGAGTGCCCAGATCCACGCCTGCTCGACCTGGGTTGTGGCTTCGGACCCATCGCGGTGGCCCTCGCCGCCGCCTGCCCGTCAGCCAGTGTCACGGCCATCGATGTCAATGACCGCGCCCTGGATCTCACCCGCGTCAACGCTAGGTTGGCTGGCGTCGTCGTCCAAGCACTGCGGCCAGAAGATGTGCCAGCCGGGGCAAGCTTCGACGAGATCTGGTCGAACCCGCCGATCCGCATCGGCAAGCCCGCGCTGCACGATCTGCTGACCACCTGGCTGCAAAGACTGACCCCGGAGGGCCGGGCTTACCTGGTGGTGGGACGCCACCTGGGTGCCGATTCGTTGCAAACTTGGCTGGACGGCCAGGGCTGGACGACGGCGCGGCTGGCGTCCGCCAAGGGCTACCGGGTGCTCGTTGCCCAGGCATGCTAAGCTGGCAGAGCCAACGACCGGGGCAATACTGGTGCGAAACCAGAGCTGACCCGCAACCGTGACGCTTCTGCACTCATCATCTGCAGCAGCGGAGCCGGAAAACCCGTAGCTGGCATTCGCAAACAACTCTCGTCGAGGAACAGCGAGGGGCGCGTCACCAGTTGGCCTTTCCCCCGCAGTTCCCAGAAAGGTATCAACATGAATCACATTCATCGCCGCGCTGTAGCCGGGTTTGCCGCTGCGCTGCTCATGGCCGCCCCGCTGGCGCTCGCCGCCACCCCGGCTCAAGCGGACCCATCCTCGCTGCAGGACTGCTCCGCCGCCGGTAACGTCTTTGTCGTCGTGACAATGGAGGACGGCACATCCACCGGGGCCTGCGTCAGCAATCCGGCCTCCGGAACCGCCGCTCTCAATGACGCTGGGGTGAAAGTCACCCGTGACGCCACCAATATGATCTGCGCCCTTAACGATTACCCAAATCCCTGCCCGGCCACGTTCAACGGCAAGTACTGGCAGTACTACCAGGCGTCGGCCGCCGATGCTGAGGCTGGCAACTGGGCGTACGCCCAGACCGGCTCGGACGACACGACGCCGCAGGCTGGCTGGGTCGAAGGCTGGTGTTACGGCGAGGAATGCACGCCCCAGCTGCCCAGTGAGCCTGTCGTCTCCGACAGCGCGTCGCCATCCCCTGATCAAGCATCTGCGCCCGCCCGTTATAGCTACACAAGCTGGATCATCGGCTCGTGCGCCGTGGTCGTGATTGTGGTGGCAGCCGTAGTGGCTGTGGTCATCCGTCGTCGCCAAGCCGCGCCTGAGCACGCGGCCTAGCACCAGCTGTCTGGGAGGCTGGCAGACGATCATCGCCAGCCTCCCAGGCTACAATGGTCAACATGACTGGTCTTGAAGCACCGCTGTTCGGCCGCCTTATCACCGCGATGGTGACGCCTTTCGACGCCGACGCAAACCTCGACTTGCCCACCGCCCGGCGCCTGGCCGCCTACTTGGTGGACGAACAAAGCAACGACTCCCTGGTGATCAACGGCACCACCGGTGAGGCGACGACCACCTCGGACGACGAGAAGAGCGCCATCCTTGAGGCGGCCAAGGACGAGATCGGCGATCGTGCGAAGATCATCGCCGGAGTGGGGACGGCCGACACGGCCCACTCGATCAAGCTGGCCAAGGACGCCGCCAAAGCCGGTGCTGATGGCCTGTTGATCGTCACCCCGTATTATTCACTGCCGCCGCAGGACGCCATCGAGGCCCACATGCGTGCGGTCGCCGACGCCACCGATCTGCCGTGCGTTCTCTATGACATCCCCCATCGCACCGGCCGCCCGATCGAGACCGAGACGCTGCTGCGCCTCGCCGATCACCCGAACATCGTCGGTGTCAAGGACGCCAAAAATGACGCCGCGGCGACCGCCCGGGTCATCGCGGAGACCGGCTTGGCCTACTATTCCGGCAACGACGCCTGGGCCCTGCCCTGGCTGTCCATCGGCGCCGTCGGCGTGGTCGGGACGTCCACCCATTTCACGGGGGCCGCGACGGCAAAGATGATCGAAGCCTTCCTGGCCGGCCACTGGGAAGACGCCCTGGCCTGGCAACAAAAGCTGTTGCCCGTCTACACCGGCGTCTTCGCCAACCAGGGTTGCGTCATGGTCAAGTCTGGCCTGGCCCACATCGGCCTCCCGGTGGGCGGCGTCCGCCTGCCGCTGCTGCCGCCGACACCAGCCCAAGCTGCCACCTTCAACGGCTTGCTAGACGCGCTGGATTAGCCACAGGCGTCTATGCGATACAGCACCGCGTGGCCCTGACGGGCGACGGGGACGAATGCCGTGTTGATGGCCAAGGCGCGGAAACCGGGATACACCGGATAGTTGACGTCGATGATCTTCGGGCCGAAATCTAGCACGTAGCCGACACCGAGTCTTCTGATCGCCGGGCACACCGCGTCCGGATCCTTGTCCACCGTGTTGAGCAACCGATTGATGACATCCTCGTCGGGCGTGGGCTGGTGGTTCATGCTGGTGCTGGTCGTCAACACCCCGAACAGCGCGAAGGCCATCGAACTGCCATTGGACGGCACCGCGGCAACCACGACATCAGGTGGCACGATGCTGGGCAGGCGTTGCAGCAGCGCGTACTCATCAGTATCGACGAGCGGAGCATCGGGCGTGATGGCATAGTAGCCATGCATCCAGACGACGTCCCAAACCATCGCCGGCGTGGCTATCACACCCATGATCATCACGAACAGAACGACGCGAGCAGTGATCCGCCGGTAGTAGGGCCGCCACCAGCGCCGACCCCTCAGCAACCGGAAGAGAAGTGGCCATAGCCAGTCGAACCCGAACGCCGCCAGCGGCACCGAGGCGATCCCGAGCAACCCGCCCAAGCGGTAGGCATCGCAATAGAATCCGCTGACCATCAGGTGACGGAAGGGACCGTCCGGCACCGCCGACACGACCACCCACAAGAACACGACAACGGCATACGGGCCGAGCCACCACCGCAACACCGGTTGGCTGACGGCCCGGATTATGCCCACCACCACTAGCGCGCCCAGCAGCCAGAATGGCAACAGTTCAGCGTTGGGCGACACTGTGAGGACATCCCCAAGCGACGCCCACCAGGTCTCGCGTGGCGCCCGCACGTAATCGATCCCGGAGATGCGCCACACCACTGCGAAGACGACCAGAGCAGCCAGCGCCGACACCCCATAGGCCACGGCCTCGAGGCGACGGCGGGCAGCCCGGACCGCTCGCCACACCCACACCAGGCCCATTGGCGCCAGACAGGCGATGAAGGCCAAGATGGCGTTCGGGTGGGCAAAAACCAGACCGACCACACCGATGACACAGACCACGGCCAGGCTCAGGGGAGGGGAAGACGGCCGTCCAGCCAATCGCAAGACCATTGTGGCAGCAGCCAGAAGCGCCGGCAGCAGCGCGAATCCCAACATGTTTGGAAACTGGGCTTCCGCGATCTGAAGGCTTGGATACGATCCAGAAAACAGCGCCACGAGAACGCCGAAGCCGACCTGCACCGTGGTGGAACGCCCCGGCAGCAGGGTGCGCACCAACCAGACGGCGCCCAGGGGCCAGACGACGGCGATGATGACCAAGATGGCGGCGTTGCAGGCGAATACAGTGTTGGCCGAGCCCAGCGTCATGGCGATCAGGGCGGCGTAATCGCTGAAGGCGTTCGGGTAGAACTGCGGCATGAAGCTTGAGCCGTCGCCATACATGAGTATCCGCCGGATCTCGCTCAGGTGAGCGATGCTATCGAAGGACTGCGAGAACTGATGCGGCACCATCATGACAAGGGTGAACATCGCGATCATGATCAAGGCGGCCGCTACCACCGGCGCCGCCGGGCTCAGCAACCGTCGTGGCGTCACCCAGCCGTCACGCCAATGACCTGCCAGGGCCAGCCCCAAGACGCGCCGACGAACCAGATCGATCACCCCCACCACCACAGCCGTGACGACCGTCAGTGCCAGTGCGGGAAGGGGACCCCACCCGACACCGAAATACTTGGCCATGACGGCGCCCGTCCCAATCACGAATACCGACAGCACAGGGCTCAGGGCAACCAGGGCCCACCCCCGTAGGCTGGCCAGCGCGCCGATGATCAGACCGGGCAACGTCATCCAAGCGAGCCCGGCGAATAGGAAAGGCGTCCAGGCCAACCAATCCATCATGGGACGATGGGGGCCCAACTGGGTCCAGTGTCACCGAGCTTGTCATCCACCTTGGCAAACAGCGGCGCTGGCTTGGCCAACTTGGTGCCAGGCACGACAAACCGACGCTGCCACGAAGCTTGTTCGGACGCGTAGTCACCAGTCAACACGGGATACGGGACGCCGTCGTCCTCGGCGGCCATCTCAATCCTGGGTTGGGCCGCCCAGACTCCCTGGCCGCCCAACTGCTCGAAGACCTTCTGTGCGGCGTGAGGCAAGAAGGGCGTCAGCATGGTGTTGCAGTCGCTGACCACCTGCAGCGCCACATGCAAGACGGTGTCGCGGCGGACGGTGTCGTCACCAAGTTTCCAGGGCTCCTGCTGGCTTAGGTACTGATTAGCCAGCCCGACGACCCGCATCACCTCGGTTATGGCGTTCTTGAACTTGCAGTGCTCCAACAGCTCCCCGACGGTGGCGTAGGCGTCCCGCGCCGCCCCCAGCAGCGCCTCGTCGTCATCAGTCAACGGGCCGTCGGCGGGTATCTCGCCGTTGTAGCGATTGGCCATCGAGATCGACCGGTTGACCAGGTTGCCCCACTCGTTGGCCAGCTCGTAGTTGGTGCGGCGCACGAACTCGTCCCACGTGAAGTCGGTGTCCTGGTTCTCGGGACCGGCCACCGCGATGTAATAGCGCAGGGCGTCGGGACCGAACTCGCGCAGGAAGTCGCCGACGAAAATGGTCGCCCCCCGCGAGGACGCCACCTTGGAGCCCTTCATGGTCAAGAACTCACTGCTGACGATCTCGGTGGGCAGATCGAGCACCCCGAATTGTTCGGACGGCGTCCCGCCCCTGGACCCCTGCCCGTTGGCGCCCATGAGCATGGCTGGCCAAATCACGGTGTGGAAGACGATGTTGTCCTTGCCCATGAACATATAGCTGCGCGTGGCCTCATCGTTGTACCACTCGCGCCAGGCCTCGGGACGCCCGACCATCTTGGCCCACTCGATGGGCGCCGACAGGTAGCCGATGACGGCGTCGAACCACACGTAGATGCGCTTCATCGCCTCGTCGCGCCAGCCATCAAGGGGGATGGGGACGCCCCAATCGAGATCACGGGTGATCGCCCGGGGCCGCAGTTCGCCCACGAAGTTGGTTGAGAAGCGGACGACGTTGGGACGCCAGTCCTCGCGCGAGTTGAGCCATGCCGTCAACTCGTCGGCAAAGGCTGGCAGGTCGAGGAAGAAGTGGGTGGTTTCGACGAACTTGGGCGTCTCGCCGTTGATGCGGCTGTGCGGGTTCTTGAGGTCGATCGGGTCGAGTTGGCGCCCGCAGTTGTCGCATTGGTCGCCGCGCGCGCCGTCGAAGCCGCAAATCGGGCAGGTGCCCTCGATGTAGCGATCGGCCAACGTGCGCCCGGTGGACGGCGAGATGGCTCCCAACTCGGTTTGCTCGAAGATGTAGCCGTTGCGATACAGCGACGAGAACATCTCCTGGACCACCTGCTCGTGGTTCTTCGTGGTGGTGCGGGTGTA
>Ga0123357_10000159_pt1 | contig 60447 bp, 44 predicted proteins | sample TergutEmb28metaG_FD_89873 | JGI IMG/M metagenome (GOLD analysis project Ga0123357, IMG submission 89873) | Embiratermes neotenicus P4 segment gut microbial communities from Petit-Saut dam, French Guiana - Emb289 P4 | ecosystem: Host-associated > Arthropoda: Insects > Digestive system > Gut ...
AAGAAAAAACGTTCCGAAGAATAAGGAGATGTCAGACTAACCAATCCCCCAAAAACCCCCCCCCCCCCCGCCAACATAGGAGCATATAAGATACCACACCTGCAATCACAATTTCCTCCTAACCCTACACCTACCCAACCGGAAAGATCCAAACCCAGCTACATACAAATTCATTGACCCAATAGACATCTCACCAAATTTAGCTTAACAAAAGCACGTAAAACGATGATGAGATCTCAACATCACCACGCGGTTTAGGCACATTATATAAAACTCTTTTAGCAAGAAAGTTGTCAAAACCTGAAGATAGCGGCTATAGGCCGAAACATGTAGTTTTTCTATTGCTAATAAACACCATCATTTAGCCATATATTTATAGTTGTGTTTTTGACTGAAATTTACCTCACCATATAGTTTAAACACACAACGGGGATGACACCTCAGAATGGTATATGAAGTCAGAAATGCTGCTTACCCGAACCCAGTGGCTTCAGCTATCCGTGTTCCGGATACGCTGCCGAAGTACACGGTGCAACTTGTGAGGGCTGCAGCATCAAGTACTGAAAGAGAGATACACATGCACACTACAGCACTCAACATACAGTTTAACAAACATGGGGAAGTTAACACACATAACAAATAGGCACATTTTGCATACGTATAGTTGCATGTCCACATGATAGCGACCATGCTACGGGGTTTAACGACTGAGGATTCGGGGTTCGATTTCCAGCAGAGGCAGAGACTTTGATCCTTTCCAAAGCGTCCAGACCGGCTCTTGGGCCTGTCCAGCCACCTATTCAATGGGCACAGGGGACCCTTTCCTCAGGTTTAAAGCGGTAGGGGTCTGGAGCTAATCACACAAGTTAAGAATGCGTGGCACTACACCTACACTCCTATGTACGCCTTTATTGCATGGCCCTTAGTAATGCATAGGAAAAACTACATTTGTTTCTTATAAGTACCTGTATGTAACATGTCTGAAAAGGTATGGAACGGCACATAAACATATTCTCCACTAAAACGTACTCAACTGAAACAAGAGAAAAGTGCCAAACTAAATATAACACGCATGGGGTAGCAAATGCTGAAGGCCTTTGTAACACCTTGTAGTACGCTGGGTGGGACCAATGTTTTGGAGGAGCATTCAGCCTGTCACTTCTCGTGTCTGAACTAGGTTCTGATAATTTGCTTCTAGAACATAACGTGACAACACAATAACGTGACAACACAATAAGTACAATAGTGTACAAACATAAAGAAACCTTTCACAGAAGTCAAATCTGGAGCGTACAAGATACAGTAGCTCATAAATAACACGTGCTACCGTAGCATTCTTTAGAAGGTTGAAATTTAAAGAAATTTGGAACTGCACAGCCAATAAGACTAACTTCATCAAGCCGTGATTACAGCCTTTGCGACCGAAACTGCGTTGTTTCCAAGAAAGGATGGTGACTAATAGTTAAATGCCATCCTTATCTGTCTTATCAGTTCAGACGTTATCTCTCGACTTTCCAGTATGATGCCGCTTGCGCAACTTTGCGCCACACCAGACCACACTGGCATTTCCTTCGCCTATGAGCATACGTGATTCCTCATAATGCTATCTGTGATTCACTGTGCCGTGTGGCGCAATCATATGGTAAGATGTCGAATAATGATACGAACATCACAGAACGGCCCAGGAACCGTAGTACGATGCGCGGCAGGGGCATTTTATTCCGAAGTGGCCAGACCGACTTTGACGCAGGACGTGAAACTGAACCACTCATCTCCATTGAATGTCTACGCAAAGAATACGTGGAGCAGTAGATCCACTCTCCCATACACTTTCATGGACTGATGCTTAAACACAATGACTTCTTTACTTTATATAAGTGGGTACATGGGAAATAAATCGAATGTGAGTTCTGAAATACGACCATTATATTACATGTGTGTACGAGGCAACGCAAATAACACTTTTCGGGTGCCGCTAAACTTTGTTCAGTTCCCGTTATAATAATTCTGACGGAGTTCCCAAAGGAATTCACGAAGGTTACTTTCCTAATGCAAAGAGTTAAAATCTTCGAAGTCGGCATCAAATTTAGCAACTGTAAAATTACAATCGTGCAACGGTCACAAGCCTAGACATTAGTGCGATTAGAATTTTTATTGCTTTTAATTGCGGACGTTACAAATTTATTATTTTTCTGTCGCTATGACATGGTATTCAACGTACCTCACAGTTCCTGCATCCCAAGGTTATTTCATACCCCTCAGATACAGGTCATATACTGGCATGCAAATGTACTGTACACTCCACCTCATGAAACGCGTTGTCCCCTGACAAATGTCCCCCAAAATCATCTTGCTTCTTAACACCAGATGATGAATTTTATATAAGTAGGGTATTAAATCCCCCAAAATACAATGAACATAGGATGCGCGTTATCACTTCTGCCATCTTATGAAAGAGGGGGTGGTTGGGGGTGACAAGTCATGGATGGCAGCGAACTAGTAAACTTCGCCAACTTGAAGTACACAAGTGGCAGATGGTAACTGCCCTTGCGTCTATACGGTCACTTAACATCCACATATTACCAAGGACATTATTAAACTTATTAACCAAAACCTACACTAACATGAAAATTTGTCATTTAGAGCACAGTATTTCCGTCTTCTGCTGTGCTATCTGCTACGATAATTGTTTTAGTCCACAACTGGGCAAGATTCTGTGGGGTCGGCACCCAACATCTCAGCACTTTACCAGCTCATGCTCCCTCTCTCGTATTTTCCCTTCGACCACCGCCTACAATACACACAGCTTTTCTTCGTGCTAATGAAAATTACAAATCCCCCCCCCCGCAAAAGATTTAACGCAAAGCCAGCACATGCCACAAATTCTGCACACTTGCATTTGAAATTCGATCACAAAGAATATGCATCTGAGTACAGCGCCCAGGAAGAAATGTAACGTTTTCAACTGTAAATAGATCAACACAGGTCATGCCTGCCTTCTATTGTACCAGGATTACTTATACCGTTGGGAGGGGTGATAACGAACCTGTCCACATAATTATCCATGAAAATGTTTTCTAACACGTATTAAAAACTAACAACAGTTCCTGGATAACTGGCACATTAAATTCAACCACATATTTCTAAAAAATTCAACCACATATTTCTAACAGCCCAACACCATTCCATCCATACTTCAAGACCTCAAACAAAGGGAGTGAAGGAATCAATAAATACATTTCAAGAACACCTTCTTACATTTTTTGTTGTATATTTTTACCAATATAATATATATTTACAAAAACTCCTAAAACAGAGTTCCAATAAATTTACTTTATAGCGAATTAACATAGCCACCGCGATTCAATCACTATATAGGCTTCACAGTATTTACAACAAATACCAAAATAAAAATTCTCACGACTGTAATAATATGTTCAAAACAGCAGCTCATGGCCTTCAGTTGCGTACAGTATTCCACAATCTGCAGTAATCAAAAGCACCTGGACTAAGGTAACAGTGGTATTTGACAAAACAAGTCTACTCTGGGCATTTTGGCAACAGTGCCCGCTAAATGAATGTGTGTCCTCCAGACAGTTCTTGGTCCCTTCTACAATATGCTCTTGCCATTTGTAGTCTGAAGGGTTCACAAAGAGTCTTGGGGTAAAAACACCTGGCGTGGATCAGGGTAGAGGTAGAAGTTCGCCTGACCAAGGCGAAGGGAGGGGGGGGGGGAGAAGGTATTACAACCGGTTCCAAACCGCCTCTTTGCCAACTAGTAACTGCATCACCGTCTGGAACGACAGTTCTTCTCACTTGTGACACCATAACATAATCCAAAAAGAATTTCGAAACCTTCAAATGATTTCGGTACTTTGCTACGTAAACACAAACCACAAAGCAACTCCGTAACGGGAATTTTCATACAAAAATACCACTGCCACGCTTTCCTAGGCTTTAAATTAGACCATTTCGGGATATTTCACACATTAAAAAAAATCTTTACAAAATGATCATTTACATAAAACTTCCGATCACAAAATTAATTACACCTTGAACACAGTACTGAAAATAAACGTCTGATATTTATACTGTTGTCGTCTCGATTACAGTATTGTAGACCACATTCTGCAATCGTTCTCGCCGTAAACATTAAATCTCGTCCTATGCTCAACGGCTAGACTTGTACTGGCAAACTTAAACACAAACATTGCAAGCACACAGTCTGTTTCATGCAACACTGCTTACTACAAACGTTACTGTATATATCCATTTCGCATATGAAAGAGATCACATGATTAAGTTCGTTGGTTTTAAAATTCTTTGCACTTGTAGGCTGTGGCAACACTGTTCGGCTTGGGGAGTGCACCCTACACATCAGCAAAACTATAAAAAAGGTTTACAACACGGAGGGATGGGGTAGCGCCAACTTTGCTGTAACTGAAAACTAGTAACAGAGGGGGTGGCTCCATCTATCCAGAAATAATATAGGTGTGTGAGATACGGCCTAAAACGTGGCAGAGAGAGGAAGTCAACGTAACGGACGTTCTGTTACATCACTTTTATGATATGGACGTGCACAAGAAACACCACTGCACTGTAAATTAATAATAATATAATTTTACACCGTCATTGCAAGAAACGGCCTCTGCTGCAAAACATCAACACCTTCCTTGGCTTGCGCCGAGCACAGGTCGGGGGTAGACACTGAACGAGTTAATTTTCCAATTCCCGCTCCCGCGGACATGTCCGCAGCTACCGCCGCTGCATTTCCTGTAAGACTGCCGAAACTGAATATGGACACAAGACTCGTTATACGGTCGATTTCCATCGTCGTAGACCCTTTCTCCTCATCCTGAACACCGTCGTCGTCGTCGTCGTCGTCTCCGCCAGTCGCTACACAGTCCGCAAGCAGAGCAGCATCGTCCAAAAACACAGAATCATCACCCTCACCACCACAACACGCTGAAGTCTTGGCTCGCTTGGGCAAAATAGATGAAATGGCTTCTTCCGTTTCCCATTCCGCTACGGCCCGCCTTCTCTTCAGGCACCTTGTCGACGAACACGTACTTGTTGCGTTCGATCTGTCACGCAGAACAACATTACTGTCTCCACGGATAGGTGCTTTATCCAGATCTAAATATGTGGGGAGATCACTCTGCGATGAGGAAGAGTTTGTGTGGTAAAGGGACGGTGTTTGGTTTTCTTTGTCATCCTCACAGGTCGGACGGGAAGGCGCATTATCCACACACCGGTCACATGATGCTGAGGGTTCAAGGAATTCTTGAAGATGGTTAACTCCGGGCGACGCTTGTTCAGACTCTGGCGTTGTCTGCTGTGGTGATCCAATGCCAGCTTCTTCCGGTGTTAAAGCCACAAGTCCCTCATCATCATAGTTCTGCTCGTACTCTTCATGCTGCTGATCCTGTGGGGTTGTAGCTGCAGTTGTCACATAACCACCATTGGCGCCACCCTGCTGGGACTGAACCATGTGGTAGGCTTCTTCCATAAAGATGTAACGCGCCTTCTGTAGAACCGTGGCCACAAGGAGGTTCTTATGAAGGCTAACACCACCACGCTGGGCGCGAGATTGCGCTATTTTGGTCAGAGAAATGCTGATAAGTCTCTGTGCTTCTGTTGCCATTATTACCGATTTATTGATGAGAAAACAATTATAAGGACGACGAAATTATTTTGTTGACTTGTTACGGTTGGATCACAAGTTCGTTTCACTTCACCACTACGTCTTTTCGATTACCCAACAAGGGTACACCTCGCGTACACGACCTCGCAATGAACGCTACTATAACATACAACACCAGCAAACACCACACTTTCCACTGGAATGGCGGTTGATGTCACCGCCACCCATATATGTAAGCTTGCGTTGCCCTGACGTCACGGCCTACTTATCAACCAATCAGTGGACGTCCTTCGTCATTTAAAAGAGGCGACTGAACTGCCTCCTACGGGAAAGTACCAAATCATCTTCCAACGTAGCCCTAAATGACAGCAGCAATAAGGTCGAAAGTCGTAAACGCTTAGGCCAAAATATTGAATAGGTGTACGATTTAAACGTTAAGCAAATTGAAACCTTATTGCACATTTCTTTAGACATGGAATATGACGGAAGTTGTGAATGACGTTATCCGACAAGGGGAAAAATCAGCCTACGTTTTACGCTTCGTTTTGTTTCTCTTCGTTATCTTTGTCACCCACCATTTAATGCTTCCCTTACGTTAAATACATATCATACCAACTATTTTAATATGTTACAACTTCCATAATACATGCACACCGATGAAGCTTTGCTACCACAACCTGCTGTGAGCAGGCAAAATAATTTGTCTACTTCAAAGCCATCACAAGCACTGAAATGCTGATTTCGGAAATAATTAAAATTTTCGTACAGGACCGCCTGATACGTAGATTCCACACGAGATCAAGAAAATATACGCAACGTTTGTGTTAACCACGGCTTGTGAAATTGTCATATTTGCAAAGAACATGGATGCCCCCGCCATCTATTGGCCAAACGTTAGATATTACAGTACTAGCCTGACCTCTACAGCGAGTGGCACCTCTCAGGCGCAACGGCCAGCTGCGTGTGTACGTGCTGCAGCTCGTGGAATGGAGGAAACGTAAAAGATATTCCGAAATTCCACGATCTTGATACACAATATTGTGAAATGTGCACAACACTACTAATTACTTATGTCGGGGATATGATGCACTACATATTGGGTTAGGAAATACACATTTATAGTCAATATATGTAGGGATATTAGGATACATACAAAGGCGACTGAAAATTGAAAATCATACATCATGGAAGTTAAACATACGAAGCAGAACAATTGTAACTTGCTGCTAAATGCTGAATCTGTATGAATATTCTGCAGTTGTGACTTTGGTCCGTATAAATGTCAAGGCGAGGCTGACGAAATGTTTCATAATGTAAATGGATCTTAATGTAAAGGCACTCAAGATAATAAGAGACAATAATAAACTGTACATAAAGTCACACCTGTCCCAAAACTGGCACTGGAAGTACATCTTTGTTCCAGAAGTGTGGGGTCATGTAATGAATAAAACGACTTTACATGAACTCATCCTGACAAAAGTAATAATAAAGGGAGTTACTTTGACTACTGCGTGTTAAAGGAAAGTGCTGAGGAAAATTTTTGGGCCTTGTAAAGATCGTGAATTGTGTTGAATAAAACATAACAGAGAATTATACGAATTGTTTCAAGAACCAGGTAGAATGGTAATTATGAAGGCAGGGCATGTGAACATAAAGAGTGCTAGTGAAATGCCAGAAAGAATTATAACTTAGAAGGAGAACTAGAGTCAGAAGGCTCAAAGGTACATTGACGGTGTGAATACTGATATGAAAATGGCACCTGTTAGAAAATGGATGTTAGAAACTAAGGATTGAGATGGATGACGGCAAATCCTATCCAGGGCTGGCCAATGATGATGATGATGATTATGATTCCCACTACTACAAAACTGAAAGTATGACAACAAAATGAAGATATGGGTGTATACTGAACTTCATTTAACCAGTAATTTCATTTGAACATTGTTTCATACAGCCGTCTCGAAATATGCTTAAAAGAAGTATGGTACAATGTTAATCTGATCTTAATATTACCCCTTCACATCCTCAGCATTCCATGTGCTCACTTTCGAAGAGGATTCCCCTCCAAATTTTGTATGCATTTATTGTCCGTGCAATCCAAGCCACGTACAAGGCCTGCCTAAACTTTTATTTTACTATTCCAGTACGAGGTGACTAGTATAAATCAAACACTACCATAATATCCAGTATTCTAAACAGCCTACTTACTTCAACCCTCCTAGGTCTAAATATTTTCAAAAAAACTTTGTAATATATATTTTTTTACTTAAAGAGGGATATTTACTTCACAGCCAAACAAAATGACAGGATCAGGAAATTTTGCATTTTGGGAAGCAAATGGGGTGATGAAACTGAATAGACAAGCATTTTTTAAATGTATTCTGTAAATTAATTGTGCTCCTCTTTTGTATACATCCCTGCTGTAAAATATAAAGAGAAGACAATTCAATGTAATAATTAAGGCAATTGGTCAAATTGAGTGTAAGGATTTTGGATGCAATGGGCAGAGAGGACTCAAATAAAATCAACCATGTGATCATATATTTTACAATTTTTATAAAATTATGTAATACATTACTGAAATGTGAAAAATATTGCAATACTGCTGCTTCTTTGGCAGTCAACAGGGTAAAGACTTGGTGACATGCTAATTCATTTCAATGCTCGACAATTCCGACACCTACACTGATTACATGTTAGATAATTCTGATGTTCAGTTATGCACTTTCCCTGCATATAGAGAGTACAGACCAACAGAAAAGAATTGTACCATTTCATTCACAGCTTGCAGAAAAAAGGCAGAAATTTAAAACCATTCCTTAAGACATTTCTGCAAGCACAGCAGTCCTTATAATATGTCACTAGCCCATTTGTGCTAATTAATATACCAAATGTAAGCCTGAACTACTGAAATTTCAATCCACACTCGCCCTACAACTATTTTCAAATTCAGTAAATAAGCAGATACTCAACTACCATGCGATTCCTGCACCAATGAATTTTGATGTTGAAGACTTGCAATACAGAGAGATTTGGGTTGAATCCCAAAGTTATATGCATTTTCATGGTTTCACTACTATAAAAATTCATTTTCCATACAATTTTTACATGTTTCCCAACCTTTACGAGAGTTGGCTTCTTCTCTTCAGTACTTTAAATTATGGCAGTTTTTTCACTGCAGTCTTACAATCTCACAAGCTAAACTTACGTGTTATTCCGTTCAAATTATACACATGCAGTGCATTTTTTCACATTTTCCATTCCAGCATTATAATTCACTTAATATAATTTAAACCAACAAATGTAGACAATTATATTAGACCTCTTACTCCTACATGTTTTGGGCCTTACTGGTCCATCATCAGGAAGTACAATTATTGTATAAAATGGCTGCTTGATATATTGGACTCTTGCATGTAGAAGAACTGCTGGAAATTCTTCAGTGTAGAATATGTAGCGGACTGAATTGTGCACAGTAAGTTGGAGCACAGTACTAGTAGTAGTAGTAGTAGTAGTAGTAGTATTAGTAGTACCATAGCACCATGAAAACCTCCACATATTAACAAGCTGCTCCAACTTACTGTGGACAATTCAGTCCACTACATATTCTACAGCGAAGAATTTCTAGCAGTTCTACAAGCGAGAGTCCAATATTTCAAGCAGCCAATTTATACAATTATTGTACTCCCTGATGATGGGCCAATAAGGCCCAAAACATGCAGGAGTTAGTGGTTTTTATAATATTATCATAAATCTAATATAATTGTATGTATTTTTTGGTTTAAATTATAGTACTTACATACAGTGCAATCAATGTCCACAGGCAATCAGAATTTAAGTTTCAGGGGAACAACCTTCCAGCAAATTTACATATTCTCTGCTTAAAAGAAATAATAAAAAATAAAACCTGTCATCAGAGACCAAGTTCCTGTTACATAATTTCTTGAAATGCCTAAATAACACCCATACATTCCTCCCCCCTCCCAGTTTTACAGTTTTATCCACAACCTCACCCTCAAACTCCTTTATAGCCTGACTTATGTCTAAATTTTATCCAGGCTGTGATATGAATTTCAAAATTTAATTTTATGTGCAAATAACCATACATGCTCAACTGTTTGCAATGCACTAACCATATATTATACGATCAGTTGAAAATTTACATGAAAAATTTCAGGGTATAACAGTATGAGCATCCAAGATTTTTCATAAATTGACTCAACATAACATAATTAGGAACACAATACCAAATTTGATGCTTCAAAATTGAAAATTCAAATTTTTGTTTTGGATAAGACATATTAATCATATTTTACATTTGCTGCAGCAGCAGTAGGACTGAGTGTCACTTAATCCATGACAACAAAGCTCAAACACTTAACCCTATATCAGATAATTTACTTATAGGAATTGCAGAAATGCACACAAAAAAATCATACCACTAACCTGCCGGGTAAAAAGTACACTGGGAAGAACTTAAATAGTGAGCAGCAGTCTTCCTTTCAAACATAAACAGCACATTCTCTATAATGTCCCAGTACCAATAAATCTGAGATGTAAATGGTTGTTCATTAACAGTCACAAAATGGCAAATACTTTGCAAATGCCTGATATCAAGTTTGCAGAATCACATGCTGCACTAGCAGTGTTTTGGTCTTGAAAGATTGAATTTTAAGGTTAGCATTAAAAATTATACTCTTGGTGTGAACTGCTATGAAGTTTTACACAATACTGAGATTCATTATGTCATTGGCAGCATGAAGAGAATTAAAAGGGGATAGGCACTACTATTCTTGCACTGCATATCTTTGATCCATTATAGCAGCATGAGTAATCTTACCAGGGTTTTCCCTTCTAGAATCAATTTAAAAGTCTGGTTATGTCTTTGAGATCCTCGTGTCTATCTTACTTTGAACAACCACCAAATTATTGGTTCCCCCTTCCCAAATTCTTACCAGCAAATTATGTGACAGTACCTCAAAACAGGGCATGGCTGGTCCCAAACAGTCCATTCATAATCTTCAAATATTTCCATATCATGTACACATCATCCATGCAGCATCGTCCAGTAACCTAAGGAACAAACAATCATAATTTCTGTAAGGGCATGTAACCACTTTTATGGCTTAAGTATGAATGCTGGACTGCTGAATATGACTTAACAAATGATAAACAAAAAATATTTCAACTTACAAACATAACACATCAATTTTAGAGTTTGTTTTCAATGGGCCCACCTGGGAAGCATATATTTTACAGCTCATCATGTGACTGACTGGCACTGTTTGATGTATGCTCAGTTGGAAAAGCCCAGAAGGATGAAGGCAAACCACGAGCATCTCTTTCCCTTTTGGCAAAAGCAGAGAATGAAGATATGCAATTTCCAATAAAGTGATTTGACTGACCAAGAATTGCTAACTCGACATGAGGATTCATTGGTTCTAAACGATGGACAGTAACCTGAAAATGAACAGTTAACACATAGTTAAAAAATTTGTTTATAAAAGTAATGGAGACCTTAATCTGCATACAGTGTCCTTTATTTTGTGCAGTGTGTCAGTAAAGAAAGTTTAATGTTGGGAAAACATCTCAGCAACCAGATTACCTTCCCATGACCGTAAGGTCTATACAGCAAAATACATCTTAGATTTTACAATACAATATTCTTCTTCTTATGAAGAGCTACAACCTATATAAGGTTCTGGCTTGCTCAACCACTTTCTTCCAACTATCTCTATTCTGTGCTACTTTCTTCCAATTGCATAAGTTTATGCTCTTTATATCTTCCAAAATGTCAACTTCCCTTCGTGATGTCAACTTTCCTTCATGTTTTAGGTCTTCCAATTGGTCTTATAAACATGGGTTTCCATCTCTTAATCTTCTGCACAATATTAACTTCAACCATGCGTTCACCATGGCCTAACCAATTTAATCTTTGTTTTTTTAATAAACCCAATTATATTTTGTCCTTTTAATATATAATTTATTTCTTGATTAGTTTTAATCCTCCAGTAGCCATCATTTGTTCTTGTACGACCAAATATTTTCCTCATGATCTTTCTTTTGAAAGTCATCAGCTTATTTGTCATATTTTCCTTAAGTACCCATGTTTCGGAGGCGTAAGTAACTGTTGGGCGAATTAACGTGTTATAAAGTTGTAGTTTAACGTTTTGGGACATTAATTTTGATGAAAATAGTTTTTTGTGAACATGGTATGCCCTATTTTTGTGAACATGGCATGCCCTATTTTTGTGAACATGGTATGCCCTATTTTTGTGAACATGGTACACCCTATTTTTGTGAACATGGTATGCCCTATTTCCTGCTGCTATTCTTTCTTTAATTTCCTCCTCAATAGAGTTGTCAGTATCCACCATTGTTCCGAAGTATTTAAATGAATTCACTTGTTCAAGCAGTATTTATGTAGGCAGGGTGGACTGTTTTTCTGGTACAATATAGATATTTGGTTTTATTGTTGTTTAATATTAATCCAGCATTTAGCGCCTCACGTTTGAGTTTGCAAAAGGTGTCAATTAAGATTTGCTTTGTTCTTCCACTTATTACAATGTCATCTGCGTAGGCGCAAATCTGCTTTAATCTAGTAGTTATATTTCCTCGGACTTCTAAATTGGCGATTACTGAATCCAAAACTACACTAAATAATATGGCACATAAAGTCTCCCTGTCTGACTGCTGTTTTTGTTTCAAACCATTCAGAATAACTGCTGTTTACTTTCACCTTCATTTTGGTTCCTTGAATTGTGAGTTTTATTAGTTTAATCAGTTTATCTAGAACATTGTGTTTAATTAAACTATTATATACTACATCTCTATTAACTGTATCAAAAGCTTGTGAGAAGTCTATAAATATATTATGTAGATCAATATTGTATTCATGGCATTTCTCGTATATGTCTCACAATAAATATATTATCTATTGTTGATCTGTTAGGTCTGAAACCCATTTGGTAATTTCCAATTTCTGGTTCAATTATCTTACTTAATTGGTTATATATTAATACTGCAAAAATTTTATATGTTATGTTCAGTAGGGATATCCCGCTATAATTATTGCATTGTTTTCTATCCCCTTTTTTGTATACTGGACACAGGATTCCCTTGGACAATTCACAAGGTATCTTTTCTTGTTTCCATATCTTCATTATTAGTTGATGTATTTTCTGTTTTACCGTGAGACCTCAATTTTTTATAAATTCCAGTAATATTTTATCAGGACCAGCAGCTTTGTTGGGCTTCATGTTTTTAATTATTTCTTCATATGTTGGCTTCTCTAGTTCTGAGTTATTTATTGGACCCTCATGTGTTTTTATACTATTTATTCTTTCAGCCTCAGGATTTAATAATTCTTTAAAGTACTGCTGCCATCTTTCCAATATTTGTTTCTTTTCTGATAGTATGTTGCCATCTTTATCCTTACATACCAGTGTCGTTACAGTGGGTAGATTAGATAAGTTTCTAACATCTTTATAAAATGTTCTTGTATCCCTTTCCCTGTTTGTTTCATTTAATTCTTTAATTTTCCTTTTTCTTTCTTCTGCAGGTTCTATTAGCTTTTATTCTTTTTTGTTGATAGATGTCCAAGTTTGTTCTTGTTTTTCTTATTAGACATTTTCTTGCTTCATTCTTTGCTTCGATTGCTCTCTTACACTCATCGTCCCACCCGTGGTTAGCATTCTTTACGACTTTAGATAGTTTAAATTCCGTCGCAGCCTCTAATATCACCTGTTTTAGATTCTGCCAATCTTGATTAATATCTGTTTCCTCTTCTGTTTCTTGCAACTTTAACTGTAATTTTACAATACAATGACAGTGTGAATTGCACTGTACAGAAAGGGCATAAAGTCCACATTTATTGATCTGTTCAGATGAATTTTAAAGTAACTGAGACACAGTGGTAACTATACCATCAACAACTGATGCAATGTGTGAGAAGTGAGAGACAGACAGATGATTTTGTGTGGCAACTTGCACTACCGATTCAACAACTATGTGCTAAAAAGTCATTTCAATTCAGTTTGTTCTGTGGTTGCATAAGTACTTTATTAACACAATCTTTTGTTTGTAAAGAAATGGGTGAAAGACTATTAGGTCAGAAAAGAACAAAGTTTATTTGCAAAGAATGACAGCTCTTTTTCAAGATTACCACATTCTGGGATGTGACACTGTGTATTTTGGTAGAAATTTACTAGCACTTCTGAGGAATATAGTGTCTCCCTAAGCATGGAGGCAAAATATTCCTCCAGATCATCTTGAATGAAAACGTTTATGTCATATTATTCACACAGCCACATAATGAACCCAAATTCTATACTGATTGAATAAAGATGTTTGTTAATTTAAACCTTCTAATGAAAATGAATTACTCACCTCCATTCTCTTAAGTGCCTCTGTCAGGTCATTAATCATGTGATTGCTATCTGAAGCTACAAATACTGCTACAGCACCCTTTACATTTCTTAGTACCCTTTTCAGTTGTCGCACAATGGTATCTTTGGAAGGAAGACACATTTCTGTAGTGGCTATACCACGCTCATTTTGATACCCAAGGCACTGGGGGGCTGCAAATAGGTTTGGACTGTACGGGATATGTTCACATGCACGGACCTGTGGAGTAAAAGGTTATATAGTTAACGCAAATAATGTAACGATGAATGCTAATATGGGAGTTTCTCCAATCCAGCATATTAGCACGCATGTTCAACATCATAATGTGATCATATTTCAAGCTAATACTGGTTCAGCATGTTAATGCCCTCAAACTTGTATGGTTTAAGGCAGTAGTGTTCCAGCTCTTAATATCTGTGGAACTCTTGTGACTAAATCAGTATTTTTTTAAACCCCTCTAAAATAAAATATTTATGCATATTAAGAAAAAAATGATTACTGGTTATTTACACTGAAATTGTCTCAGTGCCAATGGTGCACAAGGATGGAGAGCAAAATAAATAATGCAATTAGAAGTGTACTGTATTCTAATGTCTCTTGTAAACTACTACACCCTGTTTCTTTGCTCACGAAGCTTGGATGAAAACCAGTTACAATAATGCTATGCAGTGAGTGGGTTCGACCAGCTGCAGCCATCTGAGTTTTGGCAAGTTCTGGCAGGGTTACAGGGTACACAGTTGAACTCATTAGTGTTGCCAAGCATTTTAGTCTTTTTCAAAACTACTCACTTTCCTGGGCTAAACTGCAAAATGTGACAGCACTGCGCTTACTGCTCTGGATGAACTGTTGACATGACTGCCATGCAACAACTAAAAACTTCTGAAGAAGGCTGCCCCAGCCCTGTCCTGTTATGCAATTGGCTGTTGTATTTCCAAGCCAAGGTCAAGTTTCGTAAGAAATGGAATATAGATACAAAAATAACTAGCCATTTAAAATTACAATTTCAATTGGCAACAGCGTGTGAAAAAAAGCGCAGGGGACGTATAAAATAAAACACTTCACAAAGAGCTAGTAAATGCTTGCTTGCATCATACACAACACACCCCACAATGGGGGGTTAACAACACCATCAGGGAAAGGATATGGCCAAGAATTAGGATTGGTGTAACATAATGAATGCTATTCCTTCTTCTCTGCCAAACAAAGTTCATCATAAAGGCTTTGAAAATTCTATACTTTATTTCAGATGAGCAGTAGAACTCCATTTATCCGGATGCTGGTTATCTGGATTGCCAATTATCCAGAACAGCTGGGCCCTTCGGGTAAATCTGTCAAGAATTCAACAAAACTAACTTGCCTTGAAATTACCAATTATCGGACGAAAAACAGTAGTGTTATGGCTTCTAGAACTTCAATCAGGCATGGTTGAAAGGTTTAGATGCAGGTACATATTGTAGTCACAACCAACCTTCAAACTGCCAGTTTAGCCTATTTTTAAAGAAAAATCCAATTATCCCGATTTTCTGCATATCCAGATGGCTTGCCATCCCAATTAATCCAGATAAGTGGAGTTCTACTGTAATTGAAGAATATAAATCTGAAAAGGAACAGACACCTTACCCAATCTATTCCATTCCGTAAATGAATTCCGATAAAGGCGCCTACAGGGAGCTTTCCCTTGATGTAAGCATGTGCTTCCTTCTCAATTGTTTCACTCCACTGCAGGTAACGATGAAGCTTACGATTTTCAATCTGGACTGGAAAGCTTGCAGGAGCTCCAGTAAATGCAAGAACTGAAAATAATAATTTGGACATACACAGTCCAGATCATTACATACAGAGAAGACTGAAGGAGTAAGACTTTTGTGAGAAAACTTTTGATTATACCAGTATGATACTGAACTCAAGGCATATTTTTATACTGTTTTATGATATAAATGGCCTTCCCTATTTTGACTAGTATCTCAAAAAAGATAAGATTATCCATACTCTTGCAATAAGTGTGGCCGCAGCACCCAAATCAACAATGCATATTTTACTGAACATCTGCACATGTGTCAGAGTATCTTCCAGAAAGGTGCTACTTTAAGGGCCAATAGAAATTGAAATGGAATATATGTAGCTACAAACATTAGCAAGTTCAGTAATGAATAAATACTCAGCAGAAAATAACTATTACCTTAATTTTTGGACTTCCTTGTTCTACCAAGGCATAAAAATTATTAGTCATAAATATTTAAATAGTGAAACCACTTATTCATATTTTCCAACAAAATGGTCACAAAACATGTAAACTTGGAAATAAATAACAAATATAAACATCTACAGAAAGCAACAGCAAGTGTACGTACGGCATTCTTCTGAATGTAGACGGTATACTTAACAACACACTACCATTGTGCTATACTCTAAACTATGCAATTTTTCTCATATTTATGCCACACTGAACCCTAACTAAAACACTTACTTAATATAATCAAAACTAAACTAATCTAAATATACTTTCTGTCCAATCCACTTACCATGATGTATGTTTTAAAAGCAGCAGTAACATGTCTTGGCTTATTTTACACAAAAATGTGACTAATGCACTTATATATGTCGACACCAGTGTATGCACATTGAAACACTTCTACATTTTTGAGCCCTCAAGGGGCCATCCTCACGGAGTACTGATACAAATCTTGAGGACATGCTTCATATCTGAAGCCTAAGGGTTTACTGAGATTGATGAAATGAAATGGCATGTATGTATATATTTCATGAGCTAGGTCCCTAACATACATGTCCAGATATAAACAGCAGATTAAAGACCAGTGTATTATACATTATGTGATAGTAGTCCCTGAGGATGGCCCCTTGAGGGTTGAAACTTGTAGGAGTTTTTCAATGTGAATAAAGTGGTATTAACAGATATAAGTGCATTAGTCGGACTTTTAAGTAAAATAGTGTCGTAAGTGCATAGATTTGGACAAACGGAAGTCTTGGCTTAGGTGTAGTGTATTAATATGCAAAAATGTGGACTTACAACATGACAGCTCTTTATTTATCTGTCTAGGCTGAAACTTAATGCCTTGTAGATAATTCTTAACCTTCGAGCAATGTGTAGTACAATTACCCAGACTGTCTTCATACCATACATTTAGTATCATCAGCATTAAGAACTGGAGAAACCGAATAATGAAATATAAGTCCATCTACTGGCACATGAACTGACATGCCATACCAAAGTAGTTATGAGAAAACTACAAAAAATCGCAATCTCGCTCACCTGACGAAATGTAACCTACAGCGAGTGATGTCACATACCTGAAAAATGTTCTCCAATTCCACACCAACAGATTTAATGACCTATGTTCGAGAGTGCGGTAATAAATACGTTGTCGGTTTGTGGGTTGACTTTTAAAATTGATATGTTCTGTTCGGGGCGGCCATTGTGATTACCCAACCCCGGCACACAAAAAAAAAAAACTACCCGTGGCAGGAATGGTTGCGTGAATTATGCACTATACCGGAGTTCGCCCAGACCATATGGACCGGGAGGAGCTCTCAATCGTAACAGTTGGCCATCTGAATCTGAATACAAACCTATATTGACGTTCAGTGCTGAAATTGCAGTTGCCATGCTGCATTTTCCGAAAACGTAACAGCTTTACGTTCGTATTTCGAAACGCGACAGAGATCATTTTCCATATGCGGTACAGACATCAGGGAGCAACGGGACTCCTTCTTCTCTATCGTATTTATTAAATTTACGATTACAAAGTTGTCGCGGTTGTGTAACCCCCAACTGTTACATGGGTCTGGAACTTAGGTGACGCGAAAAATTACGTAAGTTACACCACGATTCCTACAACTGTCAACAAATAACATCACGAACTGACAAGGTACTTATTAAGAACATCATCATCTGCACATTCACCTTATAAATTCCATTGCGATACCAAGTCCTGTTCCGTTATTACCAAGTATCAAAATCTTCAAACATGGCGAATTTGACGCGGCAAAATCAAGTTCGTATCGATCATAAGCGATAAGCACAATCATTTCCTGAAATGATATATCGATGGAAAATATTTGCACCGTAGGGTCGATATCCAATATCCAATATCGCGCTACAACGAAATTACGCGTGGAAATTGACATAACCTGTTCTTATGTTCTATCGTGGAAGGTGTATTAGAATTAATAGTATACTTGATTTTGTGTCCATTCTTCCACTCGGAAGGAAAGGATGCGAAAACCCAAAAGTAATATTAATTTGTTTTAATTATCTGGTTGTATTTACCAGAAACGCATTGTGGGCCTGCACTGGTTGTTCTCCTCCTTGGAACTTCAAAATCACTGACAAATTTTCATTTTATCTGGTATGAATATTTTGCCACTCCACACACTCCACTCCATTCTATAGTTCCTACGCGAAGTAACAATGGGGCGGGGGGCATAAGAAGTTCTGAGAAAGTTATGTAAGATAGTTATACATGGCAGGGAATGATAATTCACAGACTTGGAGGCAGCCCAAAAATGTGGGTGCCAGACAACTTTTATGTAGGTGATTCATGCAGAATGGTTTACACCTAAACAGACTACCTTTGCACCAGTTGAAGGTACTACAAACTGTTTACAGTTTACAGGAACCCACACATTTACAGTTTTACTGCATTCCATATAATTCAAAACACTGAAAATAAGTACCATAAACTGTAGACATGTGTAGAATTGATGGTACTTATTTTTGATACTGTCACAGATTTTGATATTTAGATTGTATGCTGACAGACATGGAGATGCATGTACAAAGACAGATCGAAACAGCAGTATTACTTATTACTGTGCTTTTCTGCAGGGATACGAATGCGCGTTCTATGACCATCTGCTCTCAAGCACAACACCCATAGCCATCAGTTAAGCTGCATTTTGATTTGCATTTTATACTTATATTCACTCAGTGTAACATTAACACAATACATCTAAGCTGAGGATAAGCTATGAATATTGGTGAAAAACAGGCTTTATGAGCTCAATCTGGAAATCCTTGCTGAACCCACAAATATTTTACCCAGCACAATTACAAGGCAGCAGTGTCTACTGGCACTTACAGTAAAAACAAACAACATAAGCCTACCTGCTAGGTATATCAAATACATAAACACCTAAACAAACTGTATATTGTGGAAAAGCATGCAGTACATCAATGTCATGGAAGGGAATGAAATACACCCTGAAAATGGTATCAGAAGAAAACTTGATCATAAGTCTTCCCCATCAAAATTCTGTATCATACCTTGTCTCCCCATCTATATTCCTAACCCAAAATGGTCTCCTGCATTCTAGTATCCTAACAACAGCAATTCAAAAAACAAAATCATTATGTATATTAAATTTTATGTACCCATATACTGTATAAATCAGTAAATGTAAAAGCATAGGTAATATTGTCCCTTTGCAAGACATGAAGGCATATGGGGTAACAGAGATATCCTCTGCTCATACTTAATCTCTGCACTAGATGGAGGCTAGTGGTCAGTTTCAGGCCCCAGCCACCTCATTTCCACAAAAATACCCCCTGTATCCACTGAACAGGAGAATAGGTGGGCCCTAGTCAGTTTAGACATTTTCAAGAAGGGAAAAATCTCTTGCCTCTGCAGGAAATTGACACTCAGATCATCCACTGCATAGACTAATCACTCTATAAACTGCACTATCCTGGATCCTTATATAAAAATGCAGTATGAAATATTTATATGTGTAAATACACATAAGTCTGAATACAGTTTGAAGTTCACTGTAAGAGATTAAAAACAGCAAGTGTAGTGAAGCGCTCAAGAGTTTTGAAAAACAGGTAGACGTACACAAAGTCAGATGATGTTTCAGTACATGATACAATGAATTCTCATCTGATAGTATGCAATACATACCAGGCCATTTGTCTGAAGGATATTTCTCATTCCACTTGGAGGACATGTCATGGTGATACACATCATAATGTAAGGGTCCATAGAATTGAGATCCAACAAACTCCACATCAAATGTATCCCAGAATGGTCCAAATGGATTTCCTTCTTTTGCATTACATCCACTGCCATTGCCCCTAGCAGTGTAACAGAAAGCTAACAAGAACAATAAAAAAATAACACTAAACATCACCACAAAACAGCAGTGAATATTAAGCAGAAGTCTGTACAGATAATACCTCAAATTCTGTGCTACAACAATTTAAGCAGCAGTGATACGTGCAAAAGCCAAGACAAAAATCCTACAGCAGTGACATGTGTTATATAGCAATGTCAATTTCTAAGGTTACACAACACTGGTGAAAGATTAATGAATTAGTATGGGGAATTAGCAAAATGATGCTGACTGGGTACAACCAAAACACTTACAGAAAACTACATTAAAAAAACCTGTACAGTACAGAAACTGGCTATGAAAGAAAATATATAAAACAGCTCTCCTTGCAAATAAGAGTAACACATTTATTATATTAATTATGTACATTACAGACTTTCAAGGATCTTACAAATGTGTATAAACATTCCATAATACATACCTATCCTTTTTTGTGGCGGCCAAATGTCAACAGCTAAAGTCTTCATAAAATTGTCCATAGTTATAACTCTATGATATTTCAATAAGGGCTCTATTTTAAAGTATGTATCAAATGGAACTTGAATCTGAAATAAACATCAGTAAAAAAGTCAGCATTCACAGAACTGACTTTTCCAACTGTACCATTCATCTCTAATGCCAACCCAGTGGTCCTGAACACAAAACCTGTAGATAAAAAACTTCAGAAATAAAAAAATCTGAGGAAAACATGTAAATTATTATGCAATATCACAATGTACTTCAAGCAAATGCATCTGCTATACATTAAGACAAAGGATCAAATAATTTGAATGATGGTAATTCTGATTTAAAAAAGCATAAAGCTGGTATTCACTTAGCACACACCATGCTCTCCAGTGACATGAAACTTCTGTTTGTTAATTACATGGACAGGAAAATATATATTTACAAGCATTCAGGCTTCTGGGGACAACACAAAGGACAGACAACAGTTCCTCCTACATATGCAGTTCATCACAAAAAGCAAATAAATAAAGTACACATCAGATGTACTGTCACAGATGTTTAATATCAGGGGAATTTAATTAAGCGCAATGAGTTTCAAAGACTAAGAGAGACAACTGGGCAAATATAGTAAGAAAGAGGTAAGTCACATTTGTCGTCACTTCCTTCACTGTTAATAATAGTAAGGAGAATGGAAATTCCACATCAAATTAATGCTGAGGTGCTCACACCATCACTAATAAAGTTGATGTAAACACTAATATAACTTACCTCGACAATCTACCTTCAAATGACTGGCCTCATTACCCTAACCAGTACCTCCTGTTATCAGGCAAAATTTCCAAAATGTGTACACTTATCTTATGTTACGTTTAAAAACATTCCATATTAAGCATGGATCACAGAGTCTTTACATTACGTGTTCTATAAAAATAACCTAACCAAACCAGGCATATGTATAAACGTAAGAATGACCAACAATTATGTATGCATAAGTACTTGTGTGGAATGCAGAAGTGCCCTGACAAGTACTGCGGGATGGGTTCAATACCGTAACAGGCATTTCAATACTAGGATGTATATTACGAAATACTCTTACCGAACGTGGTTCACCGTATCGATATTCTACCCATGGTGGCAGTACTAAGGTACGGTTCAGCCCTTTAGCAAAACCAAGCGCGCCCAAGAAGTGATCAGCTTGATTGCCTAACCGTCCTAATAAATACAAACAAAAGTATCTTGTACCACATAACCTTCAATTATAAGCGCAATAAAATGACTTAGCAAGTATAAGATTTTTACCCATGCAGGGGCAATAAAGAATATATCCATTCAAATCCACTTCATTAATTGCACCTAAAACATTTATAATAGCTACATGCAACACCACGCAAAACAAAAGGCGCCATTTGTATTTGAAATTTCCTCCACACACTTTACTGCACATCTCCATGTTGCTGCATGTATTCCGTGATCCTGACTGATTGCTGACTACCAACATGTTGTTCGTTTTCAGGTTTTCACGGTGGTTGTTGTTCGGAGCATGGATCACATAATGGTGGTCATTCGTCGTGCTATACACCACGCAGTGATGGCTCGTTTCGACGTCCCGGAGGAATCCATTCATGAAGATCTGCATGTGGTTTTTAGCTAATAGTCGAGATGCGCAATAGATATTTATTGAAACGGAAAAATTTTCGAAAAGATTACTGAAAAAATGGGCACAGAATAGTGACTGGTGCGTAAGTGAACACGATAACCGCCTAAGCATTTTCAACCTCCTCACCCGAAGTCGCGCGAACCATTTGTATATGATCCGTGCTTTTTTGTCACCGCGACACAATAGAGCGTTGCCCGTCATTCCAAGGTCACGGTTATCCCAGGCAAGCTACTGAGATTTGCGCGATTTTCCGGGCTTGTTTCAAATGGGTGTGAATGTAGGAAATTTTATTAACCAAGCAAAGTAAAGGCACTAACACTTGAATAAATGGTTGTATTGCTTTTACCGTGAAAGACAACTTATTCTTTGAAATATATATTTGCATTGCATTTCAGCACTCTGCATTTTAAATTCTTGTACTTGCAGCTGTTCTCATGGAATTCATCCCGTTGTACTTGTAATCAACCAACGCCTACAAATTATCATTAATTTACTTTAAGTACAAATTACCAATGACTGTAAGTACAACAGTATGAATTCAATCAAAATTACTACAACTAGTTGAAGAAAAAAAGACCAACTTCATGTCACTTGCTATTTTATATCACTTATGTGCTCAACATGTTTCGGACATCAATATATCCATCATCAGGAGCTTGCGACTATTCTGTTGAATTACCATATTGGTCGTATTGTTCTTGGTTCAATGTGTGTTGGAGATTTGGCTGAAGCATTTGTGCTTCAGTCTGCAACACGGATTCCACTCCAACTCAACCACACCGAATCTCACACACACATTGAACCAAGAACAAAATGACCAATGTGGTAATTCAACAGAATAGTCACAAGCTCCTGATGATGGATATGTTAATGTCCAAAACATGCTGAGCACATAAAAAGTGAAATAAAATAGCAAGTGACACCAAGTTTATTCTTCAACTATCACAATGATGCATGGTCCAATACACACAAGATTACTACACCTAGTTAAGTTCACATCAACAATTAGTACACTAATGTAAAACACTTGGTGTTTGAGTGAAATGGAAATCTTCGCCAATGACACCTTCACCTCCTTAATGGCCTTCTCCCAGTCAGCTGTTTTTTGACCTTTCCCCCCCCCAATTTGTAATTTTGCGTTTATTAATATCTGTACACAATTCCATCTGTTTTTTTTTTAGTCTTCCTCTTAGTTGACTTCTCTGAGGAACATTGTACAATACTTACTTCGTTTTTACTATCCATTCTCTTAAAATGACAATCCAAATTAAAATACAAAGCCACTTTTTTGAGGGACATTAGGGCATTTCTCTGCACAAAGCTACAATTGAATCTAACTTGCCAACATGGATTTGTCATTACTGTTGCTACCACTTCTACCACCATTACTAATTCAATGTGACTATAATCTAAAGCACATTATTTTGAGCTTTGACAGGTGTTTAAGATGGAGGTGGTTCAGTACCCCTGAAACATTGGTTAAGAATGCTAAACTCACAGCACAAATTCTGCAAGCCTTGCTCATTTGCTCACCTATGCCTTGTGACACCTTGAAAATTTTGTTCCCAGTACAATTGCCATGATAATTTGTCAGATCAGAACAAAGCCAATACACTATATTTCATTGCAGTTTCCTGTGCCCAAGTTACTTCTCCATCAAACCATATTAGATCCTGTATAACACAAATTTTGTAGCAAAAGGAATTAATAAAAAGTGCTGTAGAGATGATCACAATATTCAAGAAATCAATGCTTTTGTAGTTGTACTTCCACCCCACTAACCTCCCGCTTTCCCGTGAGTGTACTAAAATAAGAAACGAAGTCTCATTGCACGTTACAGTCTATACAGCCCACAGACATCGGCACCAGAATACACAATACACTCACCTTCAACACAATTGCCATATACTACTTACATGGTACACAGTGGGAAGAGAAATTTTACCCACTTACCATAATTTCATGTTAAAGGGAAATATATTTCTTCCAGAATCATCCACAGCAGTTCTGGGCCCAACTTGTTGAATGATGGGTATCAAGGTTTCTTCAAACCCCTGCCCCCCCCCAAGTGGATGGGGGAGTGGCTGACAAAGTTGGCCACTCTTATCAAACTACTGCAAATTAAGAATGACTGAACAATACCTCTACTCCCACAATAACTCTATGGCACAGATAGGGGGAAAATGTACCTTTTATTTATGTCACATTAAAACAAATGTATGGACTCTATTCTGAAGAGACAAGTGGACATCAAGTTAATCCTTGCAATGAAATGTTTACCCAAGAACAAAAGACCCTATGAAGAAACACTACAAGCACTCCTTTGGACACACTCACTGGTGCACTATTTAAAAATCCTTACAGTATGTACTCCGGCATGTGTTTCTTAGGTGTTCAAGTACTTACCACTAAATCGTGAGCAGTTCTGGTTTCAGTGTAGTATGGAAGACTGAAAGTGCAATCTGTGATATGAATCCTTCAAATATTATTAGAAGTACACATAAAATATGACACACACACAGGTCATTTAGGTACGAGACCATTTTGGTGACTTCAGTGTAGACAGGATGCATTATACAATAATTGATCTTACATCCTGAAGTGTGCCACGCATACAAATTTTGAACTGTTATGTACACTAACTTGTGGTGCCCATGCAAATTGTCTGCCTTTATAGACAGCGATATGTAAAACAACACATAGCATCTGTTGGCATCATATCTGAATGACAAAATCAAACATGTGAAATTAATCCAAGTCCTTTGGAAGTTTCTGATTCACTCCAAAGGAACAAGAATGCACCCTTTAATGTTACCCCACAGAGACATCTACATTTAGGCAACACAAACAGCAGTCCTCGAAGAAGTATATGCGTATCAGACAACAAAGAGCCTGATGAAAAAAAAAATTGGTTTACCTAGAATGCATTTTACATTACAAAAATCTGCAGGCTATTCTATAGGAAAATATGAATTTTATTACAACACAAAGATAACAGACTCCCCCCTAATTTGACATCAGACTTCTGAATTCACCCCAGTCACCTCCAAAAAGCATACAGTGCCTAGACTTCAAATGCCCTTCCCAGATTGATGTTATACTTTGTGTATTATTTTGCTATTTTTAGGAAAGACGTAACATGTTTTATTTAAATTTATGGAAAAATTTATCTGCAGATTAATTTATTACCATATTATAGAACACTACCACATGCTGATAAGGAATAGGAATATCCATAAATGCCTTTATGCCTGTAAATCATCATTGATTATTCCCCCTACAAACACAACGAAGCAAATACACACACATTTCATTCCTCACTGATCAACAATTTGATGAGGCTGACTGTTATTATTGAAGCAGTGTTTATTGCAAGTTCCAAGATTTCAAATAAAAACTTTCAAGCCACTTCAAGGCATCAAATATCTCTCACCATCTTCCAGTACAAATAAATATACAAAGCACAGATGATGTCACTGTATTTACAATCAATTTTAGGTCTCTGGAAACTTTTCACTTTACAAAAAGTATATAATTATATATGAATCAAACACAATATTTTATGGTTGTTATAACCCTCCAGATGATGACCGAACAGACTTCTTCTCTGAGTATAAATCCCACCTGCAAAAGATAATAATCCCAAGACTGATCTCACTTTGAATTAATACACATTTAAGACAAACTATTCTTACTGCACTGCCTAATCCATACACAGCAAATGTGTGGGAAGAGTGATGTATAATCATATCAAAGTATCTTCCATCTCATCTATAAAAATTTTTGCAAATGTTAGGAAACACTATTTGTCAGTCTTAATGTAAAAAAGTTGGATGTTGATATTATATACGTATCAGATTAATTTTAATTTGTTGTCACAACCTTATGCCATTCAAACCATGCATATGTTTAGTGTGCACACTGCAAGTTTATTGGACCTATTAATTTTGCATGTGTAGCGCCATGCACCTACAATAAATACCGATGCATGGTATTTAAACATGCTTTCACTTACTTCACTAGAACCACGTTTTCATTTCTTCTTCAATTCAGAATTTTCAAGATACTAATTCAAATCTGTGACCCCAATTTTCCTCTATTGAGACATTTCCCAGTTTAAAGGTCAACAAACACAATCAGGCGGAGGAGGAATGGACAGAAAGAAAGAGAAACCCCACAGAATTCTTGCTGCTGTCATAATTAAAAATGATCCTAAAGGGGAAATTTCTTAGTATGGTCTTCACTTCTTCAGCAAAAACCAACTGTGAACACTTGGCAGCATGACAGAAGTGAATATTTTAAGGAATTGTTATACTCTGTTTACAATAAAAGTATGCTGCATCATTTCATTTTGTAGCTGCTGAATGAACTGGATGTATATTCACATGGGCATAGCAAGTATTGTGAAGGGAGTTGGTGTGTGTTCTCTTCCATCTACAATTCAATAATAATTGCATTTTATTCAATTTTACCTATCACTGTATACATTTTAATATTATTCCTTTATAGGGAATAGTAAACTTACGTATTTTAATGCATAACTGTGAAGGGGTGGCCTCCACTTCAGCACTTTTCTGTCTGTCACTAAAACTGAAACATGCTGCAGAAGATGTATGCATATTCAAAGAGACTGTCTGCTCTGATAGTAAAGAGATATCAAATTAATGTAGATTTTTATTAAGTTTCCACCACACATGTTCATGGGGAGTATAATGTTTTATTTTTGTTATCTTCCCCCATATTAAAAAACTTGCACTGTTCATTTCTGTATTTTCCCCCATATCAGATATCTGCACTGCACAAGGAAGTGGAGCTCATTTTATACACCACAAACAATACCAGCAAAGCTTCTCTTGCTATAAACATAACAGTTAGTGTGTGAAATTTAAAATACCAGCTCAGCCAGACTCTTGCAAAATGCAGCTATAAATCTGCACACAATTCATTATCAGCTATGGGCTTAGATTTTATTCAGCCAACAGGGTTGCAGTTATGACATATATACTTACTTAACCATTCTTGCTCACTGCCAACCGTGCCTAGAACTTTTCTTCTTCTAGACCATGTTTAAAACACATTAAAATAGGAACACTATCTCCATCCATGTCTCTGTACTCAAGCATAGCGACCATCCCGTCAATGTCCATGGATTCACCTACATACAAAACAAATTGAATTGACTGAGAGCATATGTTAAGCCTAACTAATGAAACACTCCATTAACAAAGCACCATCCTAACATACACATTTGAAGAGTATTTAAAACAAACCTGTATAAAACTGCAGATCCTTGAATCGGCCCAAGATATCTTTCATAACCCTATTTGTATTGTTCTTGAACACACTAACTTCATCAGGACTCTTTTCTTCCAATCTCTGGACCAATCTGGGAACAGAAAAGCACCCATTCTTTATTACACTCTCAAACAGACCAAGTATCACGCATCAAATCCTATAAATAATCCGAGATTCTAGCTCTCTGAGTATGACGCAACACGACAGAACTTAAAACACTAGACTACTATGGACAATGTTCTTCTTGCCTCCAAACCCAAACAAGTTCAGCACATGGAATTATTTTAAAAGAGGACGTGCTATCACTACTTTCAGACATGACATAACACTGCTGGAGAAAGGTGTACTGCCAATGGCAGCTTGTACTTGAGAGTCCACCTTCACCTGAACATGCAGATGAAAAAAGCATCTGAATGCTATTACCAAGCCCAACATGATACTTCACACAAACACACACACTGTCTGGACAAGATCCCTTTGGATCACATAGATCAAGACACGTTTCTATACATACTCCAGACAGAATATAAATGGCAGCAAGCTTGTCCTTGAAGTTGCTCAATAACACAGTTTTAATATTGTAACACTAATTTTATGCTCGTCAAATTCACATATTTTGGAGTTTTTGTATTTTAATATTTCCAGTGAGAGCGGTCAATACTCAGATCAGGGTGCTGGACTTGCATGCATCTGCCCTACAAGATTCCCTGAGGATGGCATCCAGGTGCCAAAATCATGAATTGTATTTTATTAAGTGCATTTGCTGGTTTATATACTGATTGTTTAAATAAATTCAAACCATACATAAACTGTGCTGACAGCACATTAATTTAGAAAACTAACCAGGCAATGGGTTCAACATATTTCACACTCCTGACAGATGAAGCAACATACTTTCATTAACTTTTGAAATATACAAAACATTGCACCCTAAAGGATTTTAAATGTTTATTTTTCATAACAGGGAAAAAATGGCTCTAGTATAGAATCATACAGCATGTATGTATAATAAATCAGGGGTTACCGAGGATACCAGCACTAACTTTTTCATGTATTCCTTCAGGTACGCTGTAAAACTCTTCTTGTCACCAAAGGCATATGTTTCACTAAGTCTGTGGTTCAACACAATATCAACTCCAGATTCTACTGCTTCTTCTGTTCCTTCTGAAGCTACCTCAGCAGATGGATTAAATCCTTCTATTTGCACATCACCTTGCTTCCTTGTTACAAGCTGCAAAATAGACAATTATATGGTCAAAAAACTACATTGTCACACACTTTTGATTACAAGCTAGAACAATCCATAAATACAAATGGGTAATGGGTACAGACAAAATTGTTATTCAGTTTCTTATGAGAGAAATACTCTGAATACTAAACTGTAGCAATTCTCACTTGTTCTTCATGTGTCCCCAATACCTGCTGGACTGCACAAACCTTTATACATCTTCCCCACATAATTAAAAAATCACACATGCCAACATACTGTGTATTGTATTATATTGTATTCTATTAGTCCTTCGAGTCTGCTGTGACTCCTGGTGATCCTGTAAAGGATTTTCTAGGCAGAAATGAATGTTCAGTAGTGGTTTGCCTTCTCCCGAGGCCATTTCACATTTATGCATGCGCCATTTTTTCCTATCCTGTACTGTTTCTTTTAAAACGTCCAATTGTAGTCCGGTAGCTTCCTTGATAGTGTCAAGCCAGCGCATCTGTGGTTTTCCCTGCCACCTGTATCCTGCAACCTTTCCAAGTGTAATGTCCTGCTCCAGTGACCCTTTTGTATCATGATGTGATGAAAGTAAAGTAACCATAGTTGGAGAATTGTTGTTTCTAGTGAACTTTTGGGTTTCACTTCGTCCAATACTGAGAGGTTCGTTCTTCTCTCTGTCCAAGGAACTTGTAAAATTCTTCTCCACATCCACAGCTCAAAGGCATCAATTTTTTTCCTTTCCTTTTTTCTCACTGTCCGGCTCTTGCTTCCGTTTGTCACTGTTGGGAATATCATGGTTTCCGCTATTTTAATTTTGGTAGCTTTCTTAACATCCCGATCCTTCATTATTTTTTTTTTGTTTTGTCACTGCCATTCTTCCAATTGAAAGTCTTCTATTGATTTCTTTGTAGTTGTAGCCATCTCTGGTAATTATAGAGCCTAAAAAAGTGTAACAGTTTATTATCTCCATTTTTGTTCTGTCTAATATGAATTCATTCAGAATACCTGTTGTCATTATCTTGGTCTTCTTTAGGTTCAGGATCAGTCCGGCTTTATCCCTCTCTTCCTTCAGCTTTTTTTAGTAGTTTTCTCATGCCTTCTTTATCCTCAGCTAATAATGTGGTGTCGTCTGCATATCATAAATTGTTTATAGTTCTCCCTCCCACTTTTATTCCTATGTTGCCTTCAAATCCCACCCTTCTCAATATATATTCACTGTACAGGTTGAATAAATAAGGGGACAGGATGCACCCTTGTCTAACACCTTTACTCAGTTCGAACCACTGTGTGTTACCATATTCCGTTCGTACTGCGGCTTTTTGTTTCATGTACAGGCCCTTTATGAGGAATATAAGGTGTTACGGCACTCCCATGCTTCTTAATGTGCTCCACAGTCGACTATGATCTATGCAGTCAAAAGCTTTGCTGTAGTCTATGAAGCACATAAATATTGTTTTGCCATATTCCATCGCTCTTTCTAGGCTCCATCTTATATTTGCAATCTGGTCTCTTGTTCCTCTGCCTTTTCTAAATCCAGCTTGTTCTTCTGATATTTCCCTTTTAATGTATGTTGCTAGCCTGCCTTCAATTATTCTCAGTAGGATTTTACTTGCATGGGGGATCAATGCAATGGTTCTCTAATTGGAACACCGTCTAAGGTCTCCTTTTTTTAGTAGAGGTAAAAATAGAGATATCCACTCTTGGGGCCACAGACTGCTTTTCCAAATCTGTTGACATAGTGTTGTTAGACCTGTTATCGCTGCTTCGCCTGCTGCTCTTAGTTCTATTGGCAGTTCATCTATGCCAGTTGCTTTATTTCCAGGTATTCCTCGCAGAGCTCCCTCACTTCGCTTTTTATCACTAATGGTTCCTAAGTATATGCTTTTCCTGGATATCTATAGTAGTGTTTGGGTCCTTTTTGTAGAGGTCTTCTGTGTATTCCTTCCATCTCCTAATTATTTTGTCCTTTTCTAGGTAGTCTATCCCTGCTCTACATTTTAGTGAACCTGTATTTATTTTAGGTTTTCCATTTCTCTCTTGTATCTGTTGATGTAATTCTCTTGTTCTTCCCTTTTCATTGTGCTCTTCCAGTACCCTGCATTTTTTTTCTTAGATAGTTCTCTTTTTCTCTCTCGATTCTTTTTTTTTATTTCTCCATTTAGTTTTCATACTTCGACCCAGTTTCCTTCCATTTTCATTTTTCGTCTATTCTCCATAACCCTCAACGTGTCCTGGGACATCCAATTGGGTCCATTTTACTTTTCTTTCCTCGGGATTGTTTTGTCTGCCACCTCCTTGAAAGTGTCCTTCAAGGCTTTCCATATTTCCTCTGAATTTCTTCCGTGTAGGTTTATTGTATTTCTGTTCAATTTCATTTTTGTATTCTTCCGGTATAATGTCTATGCCCAGTTTCCAGCCTTTTCTCTCTTGCTTTGTATTTTTCAGCTTTATTGCCAACACACTAGTTAAAGATAATTCTAAATGAACCACTATGTTCAGCTGAACTTCCTTTCTTGATGAGGGATACACCAACTTTCCAAAAATCTACAACTGACCTCATATTCTATGTGCCAGAAGGGTAACATAAAGCACGTTCCACACTCAGAACCCATCAACATTAGATAACATTGTGCAAAATTTAGTCACCCAGGATTTGTGGACCAATGTTCTTGACAACACAAGACAGCAGCTTTTCTCTCCAGCCTTCTTCCTTCTTCTGCACCATAACACCCCAGTTCAATGCCCAGCTTTCTTCCATCTGCATCAAAACCCAGTTCAATGCCACAAGCATTTACTCACCACCCATTCATCAAACTTCATACTCTGATATTCTTTGTAATTTTAAATTTCTCAAGCAATCCATTCCTGTTGCATTACTGAAATGGCTGGGATTCAAATCAAGTACCACATGAATACAAATAAGCAGCCTTTCTGTCTCAGCCAACTTGCTCACTGATATTCTTATGTTTCTAGGCTACATTATAAGCATATGGGAGAGCTCTGTGGATTTAAAAATGTTTGATCCCTCATTAGGGATGATCACTTCAGACAATAAAATAAGTGCAAACAGAATATTAACTTTCTAATGTTGTACACAGTCAGTATAGGGACTAGACTACATACTGAACAACACAGTACACATCCTGGGACGTTCACGAGATTTTTTTTCTTCTTCAGTATATCCAAACCACCCAGCCTGCTCCTGCTATTAAATACACACGCGCGTGTGTAATGCAGATGGGGCATGAAGCTGACTATGCATGTCCATCCACTGCTATGTTAAGAATGAGTGCAGCAATACCTCCACTCCTGTTTTTTCATAGCATGTACAGGGGCAACTTCAACTTCACAGTGTAATGTATTGCATTTCAATACAATTCAGTGGGGGGGGACTGAACAGCACCAAATTTAAATCCCGTGTGACCAAGAATTCTGGATGTATACTATGTGAAATTCCAGTTCATACTGTGTGTGTCTCACTTTCACCTAAAGATCTTTTCTCCAGGATATATATGAGAAACAAAGTGCTATAGCATGTATTGCTCCCAACATTTCATTACTAATGTTGGTTATTAGAACATGCATACACAGAATGTGCACTGTACCAATATTTGACATTTAATAACTTAAAAGTGTCTTCATGCAGATCACCAAAAACGCTGAACATAAATTTCAGATACACATCCATCAATCAATATCTTCCAATTCACTGTATAGTGACATTTACAATGGAGCCAAACTGGTTCACTAACATTTTACTACGAAAATGCACTGAGTGCAAATTACTGCATGGATGGGGGAAGTCAGATACTATTGCTGTCAATAGTAGAAATTTATGACATCATAAACCTTTGTAATTTGGATGGTTAAAATACTTACATCCAGATCTTGATAACAGTATGGAAGATCATAATTATGTTCTCCATATGATGAAGAGAATAAACACACAACATAACTTCTTTACTCACACATGTAATGCCCATTAAAAATATTACCAGCTGGGAAATATGGAGCGTCTCTTTCAGCACTTGCAAGAAATCAACAGTAATTCAAACATATTGATAAAAACATTACCTAGCAGATTCCATTACAATATAAATTCGAAGACAATATTTTGGGGTGTACTTTTCACTCACTTCGTAATACCTTGAACTTTGATGTTCTTTGCATCACTTGCACATGCACTAATGAATCACATTTTGGAAGGCATTTCTACAATCGGAACCAGAAACGAAGCACCCAGTTTTGCGTTGTTCACAGCACTAGTATTTCTTCACTCGGCTACCCTATTAGGCGGTGGGTGACCTGTTTGGGCCATTTTACTACTAGCAGGCGGCACGTCAACTGTTCGGCCAATTTACACGTTCATTAATAGCACATAACATTCACCAAATTAAGCATTCTTCGACGGCTGCGGTGGAATTTTACAACGTAACCATTTTTCGTATAATTCATGCATGAATTTCGAACGTACCAGATTCTTACCTTGCCATACACTTCATACAGTACGTCATCAACAAGCTTTATTTTGTACGTATCGGAAAACATCTCATCACCTGAAATTTAATCACATTTACGTCAGTGTACATAATTTACAATGTGCCAGACAAACATAATTTAACTGCTAAACACATATTACCTACAGCAAAGAAAAGACGTCACTTCGTTTACACTATATCAAAACTGTCAAGACATCCTACATGACACAACACGCCTTGAAAATAATCACGCTAGTTGCACGGAAACTAACTTTAACACGACAAACCCCAACAGCAGAATAAACACAAAAGTAGTATGTAAAATCAGTATACATTATATAGATTAATAATTACCAGTGAAAATGTCCTTGTAAATCCTCATTCTGGAAGATGGTTTGAGATTTTATCAACAGACAGCAGACCAACAGCCGTCAACGTACGTTGCGAACCGGAAAAGAAACTTCCAATCGCTTGCACTGGTCAGGTGCGTTTAATACGTCGTATTCAACGCTGCAGGAATGCATGCAGCACAGCAAAGATAAACTTCGAATTTACATCTACACGTATCGCAAAAATTGGTGGGGCATAGAGTTTATAACCGAAATTTCGAAGTCTGTAACCTTTGGTTTGTGGTGACCGTCGTGTAATCCGTGGTTAAGTGTTTCGTCCGTACCTAGTTTGGTGTCGAGTTACACGTATTGTGGGTGGAAAGTAACATTTGTTAGTAGTAACTACATTGTGGTGAAATTGGTGTTTTATTTTATGTAGTTGGTGTGCTGCATTATATTCTTATGCATGGTGAAAGAATAGGTACGTCACATTTGATGGTCATTGCTGTTACTGCGTTGATCGTGGGAATGTCTGCGTTGTGTTATGGTGGTAAGAGTAGTCATTTCGTTTTAGACCTTGATTTCCGCCTCCTGAATGATAAGTTATCGTACAGTACGAAAGGAGGGCGTGATCGATAGCTCATAATTTTGAGGCTGTGTTTGAAATAAGTGAAAAGAGCAAGCTGTTTCATGTTTCAAACCATGGTAGGTAGGGGTAGCAGATGGTCCTCTGCACTGAACACATTCCTGTGCCTTACCACTCAGCTGCTGAACCAGGCAATAAAACCTTGTTTGCTTCAGTCACCAGAAGCATTTGTGTACTTTTCGTTTATATAAACAGAATCTGGCATGACTTTAGGGATACGGATTTTCAGAAGTCATAATTTCTTTTGTATACCAAAACAAATATTTATGATTGTGGAAAAACTGCTGATATAATATAAATATAAGAAATACGAAAAATAAGAATATGAATGCCTCGAATTCTATTATGCCAAGAACTTAAGTTACGTGAATAGTAGTGTGTGGAAGCAGTGATTAAATATGATGTGTCTCATATATCATATGAACTGTGAGTTGAGACTGCAGTTCGCACTATCTTGCAGTGTTTTTGTTGCCAGGTCTGAAGTGTGACTGAAGTTTGGGATCAATGCCCTACATCTTAGTGAGGGGCAATCTGTCATCTTACGGGAAAGACTACTCATGGCGGGTTCTAGTCTCAGGCTTGAAAGGTAGGGCTTAAAATTACAGTGACATGTAATTTATATAAATATGTGTAATAGCATTACTGTGTGTGCTGTTTATAAACACAGACTTTTCTTTCCTTGTCAAGGTTTGATTAAGTGGCCTGTTGCTGTCATTTCACCAGTCTTCAGGGTCTTCATTTGGCTTTAAATTGATGTTTTACCAAGATCTTGGGAACTCTTGTAATTCCGCCTTTTCTATGTGGTGTGTCAATTTTTACTTGTATATATTGTTATTAGATCTTACATTATTTTAAGTTTCTGAGTTTTTTTTTTTTATTTTCCGTTATTTGAAAATGTGTTGTTAAAGATTTCAGCAGTAGTTAAATTTCTTATGCTATGCTTGTTGGTTGACAATGCTATGCCTTAAAGCACTAATCAGGAGACTTTTGGTCCTGACAAGTTTTTGTGCACCCCATATTTCATTCTTTGATTTGCAAGCTTATTATACTGAAAATTATTTCACCTGAAAAGTAGAGGTTTATTGGTGTCATTACAGAGTGAGTAGAAAAATCATAGGAATTGCTCTGATTGTGTTTAATTTTGGACTGTGAAGCTGTGAAGCAGAATGTAATGTGTGCATGAGGCTTATATGCCTTTTTCTTTCGCCAATTTTTTCACATACATGACTTATTTATAAGCGTACAGGTTATGTGCTGATATGCCATTCAACTGAAGAGCATGGGGGTTGGTGCTGTAACACACAAAAAATGGCATGTGAAAGTATGAACTTAAGTAGTTTTTTCTGTTGTCAAGAAAACTGAACTTAACTTAGTATGGATAGTAGGTTGGTTAAGTGGACTAATTGCAGGTATTTATGTTTATTGAAACTAGCCATCTTTGGATTGAACTAGACCCTTGAATTGGTGCATTTGTGAAGAAGATGTGTCAATAGACTGACATATGTTTGACATTTTCTGCCATCTAGCATGTAGTTAAAAACATGGTGTTTCAGAAGGGACACTGCTTTTATTGTCAGATAAAAGTACGCTTGACTCTGTTGAGTCTGTTGGGTGAAACCGAATAAAAGTATGCTTGACTCTGTTGAGTGAAACCGATCATTTTGCCTGGTTATGAAATGTTGTGTTATTTAACCAGAAACAAGGCTGTAGAAAAATGTTCAATATATGTATATGCCAGTTTAAGTTAGAATAATATTATAAAACTTCCGTACATGTTAGTTGTGTATAGAAAGGGGACTCTCAGGTGTTGTGAGGAGCCTTCTGCCTTTTTTAGCGTATGAAGAGTTCAGAACGTTTACTGTGTTTTTGATGAATTTGTCTGCTGTGCATGTGGATGTTCTTTCTGTCATGTTTATCTAATTTTCAGTGACTTATGAATATGCAGTCTTTGATATATTTTAAAACAAATTTTCGGCCAATATGCCACTTACTTTTTTGTGCGTTTCTTGAGTTGCACTGTCTGTTTGCAGGTGCCTGTATGTATTCTGTGATTTGTAATTTTCTTTTTTGTTGCTTAACGAACTCCTTCATAGGAAATCTTCAGTTCTACAACCTATCACTACTGTTTTTCTATAAATTAAAAAATTATGAAGGCACCAGACATGGGAGAGGAGGAAGATTTGTTTATAGTTTGCTCTGTCTTGGCCAGTGGGAATGAAGATGCATGTTTTGTGACTTCTGTTATTGACTTTTGAACTGTTCTGTAATTTTACACTGTCTGTAGTATTGTAATATGGAGTGGCAACATTGCAGTCTGTGACTGGTATATTGTCTAATGGTCTCTTTCTAAAACAATTTAAAAGTAGGGGTGGTTTGGCTTATAAAGCACTTGCATGCCAATACAGCAGACACATTGTGTGCAAGTTTTAAGTTGAGATGCATATCAGAAATGACTGATTTTTGCATAATAAAATTACTTGGTCATTTGGACACTGTAAATATATGAGTAAGAGTGTTGATAAGTAGATTGTTACCAGAGTAACAGTATATGAGTTTGGGGTCCTTCAGGAATGACAGCCCTGGTTTGCTTACCTTCATTAATTTTGCCTGGCACAGACTCATTGTGAAGTTTTATATGCCAAGCTAGAGTGACTTTCTTAAGGTGTTACCACTGTGTGGGAAATTTTATATCTTTGAGATATGCAGCTCTGAAGTGACAGTTTAACATAGAATTGAGAGGTTTTTTTAAAGTGGAGTTGTCAGCAGTGGTTGGCCACTTGGGTTTAAAATTGTGGAGCTTTGGTGTCAGTAAGATTTCAGTGCATGTTGTTCATAAAACACAAAGCCAGCTTGTTTGGTTACCCCTTTTTTATTTGTTCAGAGTTAATTTGGTTGTACTTTTGGTTAATAAGTTCAGATTACATCATTTAAAGTTCTCAAGATGTATTGTTCTACACAGAAATGGGTAGTTGGCATGATGGAAGCAGTCTTGGAGTTTGGAGACTGAGTTAATTTATGTCTTAAAGTATGTACTATTAACTATCCTTGAATTTATTATGCTTGAATGTGCAAAGACAATTTGGTAAGTACAGTATATGTACAAGTGTCACATTTAAGCTGTTTGTAAAATCCGGATTGCCACTTAGAACAACCGTACTGTAATTGCTGTTTTTATACTGACCTTGCAGCCTACATGCCGATGCGGGCTGTGCATACTTTTGTCATGTATGGCCTTAGGCACCTTATTTTTGTATTAGGTTATCAAAGTACTTTTCCTTTTATATGTATTTCATTCAAAAAATATCTCTAATTAGCACTTAAACAGGCTCTGTAGGTGTCACAGAATTTTTAGTGTTAATTGGAAGTTCAGTATTTTTAGGAGGGAAACATTTGGGTTAGGGGTGTTGACATACCAAGAGGAGGGTCACTTGTTTTCTGAAGTCTTCTGGTGCTTCTGGTGTGAATTAATTAAATGTCATGTCTGTGAAGGTACGTCTCAGTTGAACATTCTGATAATGTTTACTGTGTTACGTCTGTGTAAGTGTGTTTGGTATGTATATGTCGTATGTTGCTCTTATGTTGCTAATTGTACATGTTCTCTGATGAATCAGTAGTACATTTCACCTTTTATAGGAAAACTGTCTTCTGTCAGATTTGGCACAGAGTTGTGTTCTATGATGAATTAGTTATGGGAAGGGTGGATTGGAAATTTTGTTGTGGTGTAGTTACATGATTATGAGAAAGTTAGAATGGGAATTGTGTTCACCATCATTCTGTAGGAGACTGCTGTGATTGTGTCGTATGTCTGCAGTTCAGTTTAAGGAAAATTGGCATGACAGGCCCGTTTCTGCACAATCTGCTAAATCGTAAAGAAAAGAACCGGTTTTAGCCTTACTCGGTGCAAGTGCATCCATTCGCAACTGTATCTAAATATGCAAGACACTGCTAAGCAGTTTGGAGAAGAAGCAGATCGACCAGAAACTATTTCTACAAGTTTATTTTTGTTGACAATTTAATAAACAATGTTTAAAACTGGTATATGTACCACAGTGCTGTTTTATCACATTTTAATTTCATTTGTTGAGAATTATATTTCACATATTGACAGAACTTGAAAAATACAGTGTTCTGTAGATTTGCAGACAAGAGTCACATTAAAATAAGGTACAGGTACCCAGTTCTCCTCCTCGTTATTTATAAATTGGCGGTTGTCTTTTGCAGTATCAGTAGGCCTAGAGTTTTGTTTATTTTCTTAAGGGTCACAGTTTTATCAGTTTGTATACAGCTTGGCTAGCTTTGTCAAGTTCATAACATGTGTTTACTTGTAGTAATGTTTCTCTTTTCAGCATGTGACATTGAACAGTTGAAAAGATTTCCTTCTGGTGGTTATTGTGACGAATCTACGATTGTTTACCTGCAACATCCTTGTGTTGTTCTAACTGCTCTGGAAGTTTTAGGATATGAAGTTGTTGCTTCTTCATCCACGTCAGTTAAACAAGACTATAATGAGTATATGTGGACTATGAGAAAGGAATTTTCAGAACCAGAACCAATGTTGACTAAACCAAGTAAGAATTTTAAATTAATTGTCAGGTCTATGACAATAAATGTGAACTTACCTGAGAAACAAGCATGTTTCACTGTAGATACATGTACCCTGCGCAACATGGTTATTGACCCCTTTCAAAGTTATTGTGTTTAAACACTACTTCCATCTGTCTACAACCGTGTTAGAATTAAAAGACGCTTTTAGACTTTGAAGAGTAAACTGTAGCAAGAATTCTCCTTCTTTGTGTATTTTAGCGAAAATATCCAAGTAAGTTTCTTCATTGTGTGAAGTTCTTAGTTATTAATCATTGAGATGAAAATTTTGCAGCAGTTAGAATTTAATTTGCCAGCATGAAAATAAGTAAATAAATATGTTTTGGCCTGTATTCACACATTATTGAACTACACTTCAGAATAGTAGTGCAGGATGAAACACAGAGGCTGTACATGGAGGAATATGTGACAGAAAAACTCAGGTATGCAGAAATGCGAATTGATGCATGCATCTGTTGTATCACTTTGTGAGTTTTGTATCTTTGAGCGGAGGCTGCAGAAAATTTGCTTAATTGGAAGCTTCATAATTTGTACTTGTCACCAAATTCTGTTGGTGTAATAAAGTCAGGGATGGTGACGTGGGGTGGGACGTGACATTTGAAATTCCTACAGGGTTTTGGTTCGACAACCTGAAGGTAAGAGACCATTGGGAAGACCAAGGCATAAATGTGAAAATAATATTAAAATGGATATTCTAAGAAATATGGTGTGAAGGTGTGCAATAGCTGCAGGCTTTTGCCAAACACCGTGCAGAATTGTTGGGATTCATAAAAGGTGGATAGTTTCTTGGTTAGTGTAATGAGTGTTACCTTTTTAAGAAGGACCCTTTGCTCCATGGATTAGTGCTTCTGCCTTTGTAAAGAAGGTATTGTGGTGTGTCATGTGGTATGTAACTTTCATGTGAGTTAAACCGTAATTACATGTGTGGGTGTTTCGGTGAGACCTGAGCTGTAGACTGTGCTGTTTACTAGTGATGTAGCCATCACTACACTGCAACTCATTGTTATAGCTCAGGTCCCACTGAGTAGTCTCTAAGGAAGTATACTCATTTCTGTTCAGCATCTCAGTAATGGCTTAGTGGTTGCATTTTGTATGACTGCTTTCTGTAGTTTTACACACACACACACTCTGTTTCACTGCTTCACAGTATACTTGCTTTCTTGTTCTTGCTTTTTATTGTTGAGGCCATATTCTTGTTTGACTGTAATTTCGTCAGTTTGCTTGCATCTTATTTCATACATTGCTTTTCTTCTTGTTTGTCATTGGTTTTGATCAGTAATGAAATGATTATTAAATGGTGCTGAAACCTGGATGGTACCTGTGATGATAATTGTGGCGTTTCTGGGTAAGATGGATAAGTAAGTAGGAATTGTGCATTGGTATGTTAGTGGATAGTTTTGCAGAAACACAAGAGCCCTTTCATTTTTTGGAGTGGCAACAAAATAACCAGGTCATTGTCATTTATTGCGTGATGAACTATACTCATTTTAGAACCATTTTATGAAGGAACTTTAAAGGGTGTCTTCAGAATTATTGTGAATTTTGTTTTGCATAAGCCTTCTTTACTGTTAGATTTGTTAATTTCACAGTAACTATTAAACATTTTTATATGTGTACTGTAACCGTCAGTTTTCTATGGCAATATTTGAGAGGTGAGACACCTCTGGTTGGAATGAGGGTATACAGGTAAGTTAGTGACTCATTGATATAGCAGACAAATGATATCAGGTAGTAGGTCAGAAAACATCTTCTGTGGATGTGTTTAAGTTAAGCTTAGTCATGTGTTGTTTCAAATTGAGGTAGTGAATGTGTTTTTTACTGGTAATAGTCCATTGGAAGTGAAGGTAAATCCTCTAATGGTCATCATCTTGCTTTCCAATCATGAACTCAACTGTGGCCGTAGTTACGAGTCTGATACGGAGTAGGTACAAGTCTTTGTGTTTGTGTGATTTTCTTCTGAATTCTTTTTGTTAAAACAAAAGGCAGAACTGGATTTAGGAAGTCCAGTTAAATGTAAAAAACTTGGGAGGTTTGCCCAGCAGCAGCAAGCAGTCAGGTTATTCTTGTTGCACTTGGAGGTGTACAGCTTGAATTTCAATGCCCGATCCTCCTTGAAAATTTTTCTACTAGTTAGTTGCACTGGACTGAATGATACGAATCATTAACAATGGTTTTAATATTCTTCCAGCATTGAAGCAATGATCAAGGACATGTCTGCCTCAACTTATTACTATGTAGCAGTAAAGGGATCACTGCATGCAGGTGACTGCTCAGTCTTTGGGCTAATTCCAGCAGAAGTTCAGGCCTTATCAAAGAGATACCCCTCCTCAATTGAAGTAGTTAATGGAATGTCAATTAAGGGTAAGATTTAAAATGATATAATGATGTTGATTTAAAAGTGGAAATTAGCTATAGAGACATGCAGGCTGACTGATTATTGACTTCTGAAGAAGTATTCTGTTCTCTGGAGTGTATCTGCCCTTGGTAGTCTGAGATGATAATTCTCTTACAGAGAGAGGTGTTTTAAAATTGCATTCATTTGCTAAGAGTACATAGTGTTGTTGATTGGACAATGAATGTTGGGAGCATTTGTGGAATGATTCTAATGGTAGAAAACTTGAGGTACTCAGGAGGGGGGGAATTTATCCAAGTGTCACTTTGTCCATTGTACAAACCAAAATTGACTAGCCTGGGATTGAACCTGGTGCTCTGCATTGAAATGACATTGACTAACCCCCTGAGCCCAGCATTGTTTTTGTGAGTTCTGTTATAGAAACATATATGTAATTTATATTTGTGTAGTTGTGTTGGAACCAGAATAGCATAGTCAGTAATAGTGACTATGCTACAGATCTAACAGTTCATGGTTGAAATCCTGCCATGTACATGAGAAGTTTTCCTCTCCAAAATGTTAAGACCAGCCCTGAGTCCCACTAGCCTCTTCAGCAGGTACCGGCATTCTCTGATGGAATAAAAGAGCTGAGGCATGAAGTTGACTGCTCATTTTTATCTAGTTCTGAGGTTAAGAATGAGTGGAGCTATATATCTGTTCCCCATATGTGCTTTCATGGCACACACAGGGACATCTTCACTTTTATGTTTGTATTTGCAGGTCCTCCAATCACAGTAATAAATACGCTGAGTGAACTTGGCTATAAAGTTGTCTCCAGCACTGGTGAAGCAGAAGTAGTGTGGACCCTGCAGAGGGAAATGTAATACAGTGAGTTTCAACATGCCTCATGTTGTTGTGAAAGGGAATGTGGATGCAACAGAAACTAAAGTGTTTGGACTTTCACAGAAAGAGTTACAAGACATGCAAACAAAGCTGCAAACATATGGGGGTCGGGTGGGACAGGATGGACACACATTCACTCACCCACCTCTACAAGTCCTGGATGTACTGCAGATGTGTTTTGGTTACACGTTGATAACTTCATGTGGCCACGGAGACCAGAATTGTCCTATTTGGACTCTGCACCGCCAGTTTGTCTAGATGAAATGTGGCTCACTCCTTAGAAGTATAGTTAAATATGCACAGATTTTGTAATTGGAAAATGGATACTTTGTGTGGTCATCATTTTTGTGCTCAAGATTTTGCAGTGTTTCATAGTGTTTTGTATGTAAGTTGATATTTTTATTACCTTGAAGTATGTGCACTTTTCTTGGTAGGGCATGATACTAAGTCATTTTTCACAGATGTATAAACGTGTTGCTGGAAGACACTCTGGAGTATAAAGTTACATCAGTATACTCAGAGGTATTTGTGTCTTGGCAGTAGACGCATTTCGCAGCTTGGCAGAAAAAAATATGAGGAAATGGTTCTAAGCTACAATTAATGCAGAAATATGTGCTACTTGATTTAGATACGTTTGAATGTTAGAGATGAATAAATTTTATATCTACCAGGCTTTCCATATGAACTGTGTTACAGGTTTTAGAGTGATGTCGGATTGCCACAGTCACATTCATTGTTCTTTGGGTACTTCTTTGTACCAGACATTAGATGAACTTGATTTTGAACGAGGAATTTGGTATGCAGGTAAGTTTCAGTGGAACAAGCATGAAATGTCTGTTTAACTCAGGAATAGTGGCCACAAAATTTTATGTGCTTGTAGTGTTGGCACATTCAGCTTCATTATTTGCATTGTAGATGACAGAAACAACAGATCGGCAAATATGAGGAAACATTCAAATGAGACTCTTGCTTACTGCTGACAGTCAGGGTTGTCTACTGTACAGGAAAGCAGTCTCATAGGCAGGGATTGAAAACACACTTAGCATTTGAAGATGCAAGGCTTCAGTGATGTTACACTGCATCATTGGGTGAGTGGTTGCCTGTCTACCCAGTGATGCAATATAACGTCCAAGAAGACTTGAGCCTTCAGCAGCATCACTGTGAGAACCTCAAATGTTTTATCCTCAGTATTTGTGTAAACTATTGTAGTTTTATTACGGGGTTATTCTGCTGTATACCTTAAAAGGAGCAATGTTTCTCTAACTTTTAGCCCAACATGATGACCTGGAACGTGTGGAGAAATTGTTGAATCAGGGTGTCTCTCCAGATACTCGGGATTCAGCTGGGTATTGTGCATTGCACTATGCTGCACGTGCAGGTCATGATCGCATCTGCCGTTATTTGTTGACTGCTGGAGCAGCAGTGGATGCGGTTACAAGAGCGGGGCAGGCAACTCCCCTACATCGAGCTTCATCAGCAGGTCACGACACTGTCGTAAGTCTGTTGCTGAAATATGGCAGCAATTCGGGACTCAGAGATGTTGATGGCAAATCAGCTTTGCATAGGGCTGTTGAGCAAGGTCATGTTAACATAGTTAAAATTCTGTTGGAAGCAAATTCAGATCTGAAATTTATTGTTGACTTGAAAGAGAAATTGCCATTAGATTATGCTGCAAAAAATGAAGAATTGTTAGCTTTGCTAGCTTGACATGGAGAAGACAGTGTAATAATATTAACATAACATAACAACTCAATGGAAAAAGGGAGAAAAGTGGGTGCATAATGAAATATATTGTAATTAACATTATTGATCTCTTGTGTAGTGTATTGTGAGGGTGGGAGGCCGCAGGATCAGTAGGTTATGATTTCTGTAACAGTCTTCTAAGGTTTGTACAGCTGTGTTCACAAATTACCTTTTCAAATTGGAATACTTGTTTGATGCCTACTTACATCATAGTTTGATTTTTACTGGCCTCTTTATGTGTTCACTGTACAGAATTGCTTCAGTACTGTCAGTAAATTTACTCTTTAGTATTTTTGTCATGGAAACTGATAACTGCAAATACATTAACCATAATTGTGTACATTTCTAGTGAGTTGGCTTGATGTTATGTTTTTCATGTGATGAACTAACTTGTATTTGTTCCTAATTAGTATAAATAGTCCAGCGATGATGTTAAATCTCAACCACTTTTGAGAAGTCTCTGTGAAACGGTTTACAGATTTTGCAGTCTTTGTAATGATTCAGTAAACACATAATTTTTTACCCAGAAGAACTTGGTATGATGAAATTGGGTAATGTACCTATTGAAAATTGACTGCATGTGTAGGACAGTTGAATAAGAGTTGACTAAAATGAGATGCTGCAGGGACTTTAGTGTGTTTATTACATGCCTTTTGAAGTGATTGTAATGGTCTATCAGAACTTTAATGTGAAAGTTCCTTGGAAAGAAACAAATAGAGGAACTTTCGTAATAGTATAAAAGGTTTGTTTTGGTTAGTTTTGCAATATAAGTGGAGCTTGAGGTAATGTAGTGCTATGGCTGAAACTCTTGTAATCACACAGTATGACCAGAAATGTGCTCATTTTTAAGCATGCTGGATGATTCACAGATGATGCTGGAACCAAATGTTGGCTTATATTTCAGCTGGGAAGTGTGATTTTAATCTGCACAAATGTTTGCTTTTCTTCCTTTGTTTATGCAATATAGTATAGTGATACTTATTCCAGTTTTGGGTGTTGAGTCATGTGAAGTGGGATGCATTGCTGACATTTTTGAGGAACATGCTGCCTCCATTTTCATGGTTGAAAGGCAGGTTGAGGATGTAGTGGGCTTATATGTACGGGTAGTCGCTCTGGACCATGAAGAGTGGGGTGGAGTTCCTGTGGGTAGATTTAGTTTCATTGTGAGGCACACTGTAAGTTTGTTGCTTATTAAAAGGTGACACGGAGCGATGTGCGAGAGCAGCAAAGGTATGTTGACTGCGCCCTTGTTAAAAATGGATTGGAAGAGTAACATAACACTGCATGTAAATTAACATGAGTTTGTTGTCTTCTTAGTTCCCAGCAATATGGAAACTGGATAAGAATATTTGTTTACATTCATGCTGTTTATATATTTGCGTATCAGTTTGTATCACTAAATTGTTAGATTTAGTTGTGTTTCTCTATATGCTAGTTGCACGTTATTTGATGGGTGAATTTTTTTTTTTAATTTGGGAACATGCATTGCTTATGTTGTTTCTTTGCAATGGACCTTGTGTTAATTAGTGTGTAATGTGATCATTCACGGATGTTATATTAATTTTCACATATGCAAATAATGTGAGCCAATTCAAGAATTTTTAGTCGGGGTAGGGAGAGGTCTGATGGCTGATCTGTAGTTCAGGATACTGTCGCTGCATGTCTCTGACAACTTGACCAAAATTGCAGCACTGTCATTCATGTTCTATCCAGGATCACACCCTTGACTTTGGAGTAGAGGATACAACAGGAGGTGGGTTGAGTGGGAGATGAGGACATTTAAGACTGCTGGTAAGAGGTGGTTTGAGTTTAAAGCCCAAGGAATAATGCTGTAGATGCAAAGGTTTGTTAAAATAATTAAATAGATGTTTGTTCAGAAGTCCAAGTATAAAATACCTTGGAAATGACTGGAGACATTCATGATGGATAATTGAACCGTTGGAAAGGATCACTGATGAGTAATTAAGGTGACAGTAATGTGGGATGTGATGCTATGTGTTGGTAGATGGGTACAGGTGTTAACGAAGGAACCTGCTGTCTCTGCCTTCAGGGTAGATCAGTATTTCTTGTTTTATTAGGCAAGGTACTCCAGGTATGTCTGTGCAAGAAGACGTTGGCGTGCATTGTGACCTGTCTTGTCTTACCTTTCTTTAATTAGTAACATACAAATGAGAACTGCTTTCTTATGGTGGGGCAGTAGAGTAGGTACTGGTATTATTTGGATCTTGCGGGCAATGTGATTTATGATTTTTGGTCACGTGCAAAAAGTTTTGAGAACTGCTGATCTGAAAGATAGATGTGATTGTGATATGGCAACTATAGACCATTTTCGTGTTACCCTTCATGTGGACACCCAACTTGAAAGTAATCTTGTAATTCTGATTATTTCATTGGTAAGTTAGATTTGGAGCCTAATAGTATGAAGATTTGCTGTATGTGGATGGTATACATTAAGTACATAAAATAATGATATTTACTTATCTTTTAAATAGATCTGGACATGGAAGTTAAACTTGTAAATGAAAGGTGCAGAGCAAGGTCTGTCTAAAACCACTTTAATCAGTTCGCAAACATAATATCAAAGGTGTCTTTACCATGCTGATGCTTTTCTAAATACACACACATGTATAGACGGCTGCTGTGCTGCAGAAAAAGTCTTGTGCGATGATGACTGTTCCACACAGCTGTTACTGTGCCCATGACTGCTCGTTTCTCTTGAACCATATTTGAACCCAGTCATAACTATGTAACACCTGTTGTAAATAATGTTGAACCGCATTTTATCATGTGTATTTACTTGTGTAAGTTTTGTATGATTCTTATAATATATACAAATTATATCCTGAAAAAGGATTAACCAAATGGTCTTTATAATTAACACTGTGTTCTTTGTGAGGTAGGAACTGAATTTTTATATATAGTTTAGGTGAAAGGGTTTAGGTAAACTGCAATCAGGTGATTTTTTATGGTGGTGTGCAGCAATATGTGCACCTACAGTTCATCAAACAAAAATTAGTAGTAATTAAGAATTAATCATTAACACATTTACTAAATTTATATCGTGATGGTAATTGAAATAAGGATATTTTTGTCGAAGTTGGTGTTTATTTTTGGAAGGAAAATTACAGACATCCTTCTGTTACCCATCAATGAATCCTCTTTTTCTACAAAGCACTTATTACCATGTCTGAACTTTACATTCACGTACACATGGTGGCTGGAGCTGGGACAGTGTAGCTGGTATAGGGACTAGCTGTGGGTTGGGCAACCAAGGAATTGTTTGATTCCGAGCAGGGTAAGAGGTTTCATTTTTCCCAAAATATCCAGACTGATGGTGGGTTCCACCCAGCTGCCAGTTCAAGGGGTACTAGGAGGTAAAATGGCTGGAGTGTGAAGGTGACAACCCAACGTGCGTCTAGTGCCAAGATTTAGAATGCATATTGCGGTACCACCATTCCTTCCATGGCTTCATGGAACACACAGGGACAACATAACCTTTTGCACATGGATGTTTCCCTTGCCAGTATCCCTTGCAAGTTTAGGTTGAAGTTCGTTGAGTATGTGACCCCAGATTTAAATTTTGTATTTCTGTACTTAACAAGTATGGCAGTAAAATATATACTGATTTGGCACAAACAAGTAAAGGTGCAAGTAGAAGGTGTATCTGCATATGAGTTTGGATGGAGCTGCATCTTTCATTATTTTGTGGTCGAAGGATTAGGACACTTGGAATGTAAGACACTCGGACACATGGTTAGTGCAGCCTGAGTTTAATAGCTGTTGTCAAATGGTGGCTCCTATTGGTACACGGTTAAGAATTCTTAGTAACTGTATATTGACACTGATAGGACATGGGGCATGCAGGCCATGCCCACATGCATGCATCAACTAATAATTTATGATTCTCATGTACAACAGGGCTGGCCAACTTGTGGTATGTGAGGATATTTAATGCAGCCTACATCTGACTTAAAAAGATGGTAAAATTATCTTTTCTTCTTGGTTGATGTAAAAATCTGTGAAAACAGCAGTTTGAACTTTCGTATTTTATAATGGGATTAATTTATGTTGTACCAGAAAAGAGTATGTAATATATATGTACATTATCATCCATGATTTCTTTGTATTTAACATTCAGAACTATGGCAATTGGCCAACCCTGCTTGGAAGAGAAATTTTGTTGTACATATAATATAGACACCAGTATTGCTGGACTGCTTTATAAATTATTTTTTGTGGTGTACTCTCACTAGGACTTAGGCTGAAGTGATATCTATTTTTCCTTAAAATGAGTGTTACTATGATAATAAATACCAGTAACTGTGTATCTGAATTGTTTTATTTTATAAACATTTCATTTATCCACACCATTCATTGCACCAACAGTCATTACAGGTAACAGTTCTGAATATCTACTTTTTCTACCAGAATTATCATTATTTACATGCTGTTTCATACTTTTCCAATCATCTGTTCTTGTCGCCTTCATATCACACCAGGATTACCTGAAAATTGAATTTTGATTGAAGGATTTTGATTAAAGGAAATATTTTGAACTCAGTTTTGTACTAATGGACTGAAATGCCCAATAGTGCTGTCAAATCATTAGTGTTGCAGTTATTATTATCATCATCATCATCATTAATGGACATAAATTATTGTATAATAAAATAAAGAACCTACTAGTGTGGGATTAATTAAATTTAATGTGCAGGCGAAGGTGCTAATGGCCTATGAAAATGGTGGATTGTTGACAGCCACAGGGCAAAACTGAAGGTCACTGTGCACACAGCAATGGACAGTTATGTGACTTGCAGGACAGGTTACAGTGACAGTATATTGAATAATACTTATGTTTTTACATGTTTTTCACTCTGCAGAATTAACAGTAACAGGAGAATAGCAAACCCTCTGTGTTGTCCTATCCCCTAAGTGCACTATCTTTTCTCAGGTGTCATTTACACATAATTCAAATCTAATGTCCCTGTAACTGTTCACGTCACTTGAATCATTGTACTCAGCTAAAGGGTCCCTGTAAATCAATCACAAAAATCAAGATCTTCTAATAGAACATATTTCTTTAAGCTTAAAGGCAAGTATGATGATGTGACCTTCTCGTAAACTCTCTCTCGCAGTTGTGCCCTGATTACCAGTCGACACAGTTCAGTAAGTCTCATTGGATTAAACTTCATATATGTTAGCCAGTCCCTTAAACTGTCCAGTGACAGTGAGCTTGATTTTCGTGGTGGCTTGAGATCAGGAGTACAGTGCTGAAGATCAAAACCAGCATAAACTATCATCTGAGCCAAGCGGAAGTTGTTTCTTTTTCGAGCCAAACGAAGGTTGTCTACCACACATGCTTCCATGTCGCACAGGTTCACATCTGTCCCGTGGCGTATTAGAAGAGCTGCTGCTTTGTCTTTCTCTAAGAGAATAGCCCTAAACAATGGAGTGTCCCCACCTGTACATGTCTGCACATTCAGAATTGCTCCGTACGATCGCATTATATGGAACATTGACTCAAAAGTAGAGTACTTTGAATCTCGGATAAATTCAACTGCCTCGTGTAGTGGCATGCTTCCAGTAAGAGCATTAGGATAATTGACATCTGCACCTGTCAAGAAAATTTAATAATTACATACCTGTGAATAACTATGATATAAGTGTAGCAAATTAATGAGGCAACTATGCCAGTGCCTTTATGTTGTGTCAGAGGCATATATACTGTACGTCGTGTCTTGCACATGTGACGTACTGTAAAAAACAAAGTTGTTCCTATTTGCTTGCCACAGCAATTGTTTAAATACCATTTAAAGTGCTCTTGGAAAGATCTTAAAGAACATTATTTTTTATTGCAGTGTTAAGTAATGGGATCAAACAGCAACACTTCTGAATTTGATGTCTTAAAGCCTGTATACATACAGCTGACCAGAAAACAAGTGGCTTGGCATAAAACATAGGAATATTGAAAATCATTTCAGTGGACTTGAAAGAATACAAAACCTACAAGACATACAACTGGAATGATTTTGGTTGCAATGAAAGGTGGAAAAAATTACCAATAAGATGTTGAACAGAAGAACTATGAAGTCCAACATGAAGACGGTAAAAGGCAAGCTAACAGATATACAAAAGGTGGGAGAAATGGAGGAAAAGTGTGGACAAGTGTTCATAAGAGAAGAGGCTCTGTCATGGATGTATTGGGGGGGAGGGGGGGGGGCAGCAGTTTCAACTGTAAAATAGGTAAGTTTTGGCACCTTCAAACAAGGGACAATAAAAATGTGTGACAGGAAATGTGTACAGTCAAATGCTTACCATTTCTGAGCAACAGTTCTACAAGCTGACAAATCCCTGTCCTGGCAGCAACAATCAGGGGTGAGTCACCATTGTCATCACGCAAATTCACAATGGATCCAGCCTTCAAAAGCAGTTCAGCCATTTCTGTATGCCTGTGCATGATGGCATAGTGGAGAAGGAAATGAGATTGAGTTATCTTGGCACCAGCATCCAATAAAATCTGGACCAGGGGCACCATCTTCTGCCACACAGCCTCACAAAGTGGTGTATAACCTGGAATAAATTATTCATATCTTTACGTATGACATCCTGACGCGATGAATACGCAACAGTGGAGAGAGGAAGGCAGTTGATTGCAACTGTACTTGTAAAACCTTACTGCAAGATACACTGCAACATGTTAAGACCTTTACAAAAGAACCGTGTTGTAGGTAAATATTTCTTTAAGTGTTTTAAAATGCCACATTATGGCTGTCTATACACACCAAAACATGTCATATCATATCGGTCAGTAAAGTTTTACAAAAATAGCTGTGATCAACTGCTCTCCCCTCTCCATTGTTAAATCATTAATATTTATATTTCTAGGATACACTTTTGGTTAAAAGCTATATACATACATATACATACTCCCATGGGTAAGGTAGCAACCAAGAAATGTATAAGAAGATTCGAGGTGAACTCCATATATTCGTAACCAATTACATGCAAGTAAGGTAATGCTCCTGCAAATGCCATGAAGGCGTATGTGGGTAGTGACAATACACTCCTTAAATTCTCAGCCTCGGCACAAGACAGAGGTGAGTAGCCAGCTTCATGAACTGGGCACTTCAGTGCCAGGGACAGAACCGACGGGAACTACTCAACAAGAGGCTGAGTGTACCTCTACTGGTAACTGGATCAATCACAATTCGTTGGCCATTCAGCCTGTGACCTAGTCACTATAATGACTACACTGTGAGCATTTACAGTGGATTGGATTAGAGGTGAAATTACGAAAAGGAAGAAATGAAAACAGCCCCATGGTAATAAGATTCACTTTACTCAGTACCACTTGATTAATGTACCCACACAGTTTGGCAGACTCCTGCTGAATCGCTCTATAAATATTGGTCATAAAGTTGCAAATTTTATGCATTTATGAAGACAGCAGCAGCAGCATTTATCTCAATATGGACAGCAAACAGTTTCACTTAAAATGGCATCATACCATGAATTTCCTCAATGTTGACTTTAGCCCCATGCTTGATGAGAAGTGCAACAACATCGTCATGTCCTCGTGATACAGCAAGGAACAATGGTGTACGATCAGACGAATCCAATGAGTCAATGTTTGAACCACCATCTAATAACACTTCGACAGTATCGATGTAACCTCGTGATGCTGCAATGTGTAATGCCGAAGTCTTATCACTTGTCTTACGATTTACTTCAACACCTGCATCCAATAGCATTTTTGCAACTTTATAATGGCCCCTGGCAGTGGCAAGATGAAGTGCAGTGAGATTATCAGAGTCCCCAATATCCAATCGACATCCTGCAACAAAGGGCCAAATGGCAAGCAAATATGAAATGATCTTGGTCTGTTATCCATACACGGTATATGATGTATGAGACTGCAGGTTATTATGATGGTGCATATTTATACTATGGTCTGAGATGTGACACCATTCAGTTGGTAAACATGGCCCAAAGTATTGGAAGAAACGGCTGGCTCTATCTTCTGTGTAGAACGTGCAACGTACTTTACCCAGAGTTCCATTTACTCACTGAAGGATGAACCACCTGTAGTTACAAAGTATACTACTTTGAAGAGACCTGAGATGCTCACTGAGTTGTTCCTTTGAAGGAACATCCAAGAAGATTTGAATCTTCTACTGCTCTCTATATCTAGTACAATTTTAGAACATACTGTTTCATATGAAGACAACTGTCAAAATAAAAAACTAAAAGTTCAGAACTGGATAAAGGCATAATGAATCAGTCAGGAATTGTACCAATGATCTACTCATCCACTCCTTTTGATGTTGTAAACTTTATAACACAAATTAACTTTAACCTTTAAATGACCTACATTTGCATATGCAAATGCACTTTAAAAAACACCCCTAGAAATTCATTTTATATATTTAGGAAACAAGTAAATTTACTGCATTGTAAAGACATGCTGCATATCTCTATTTTATTTTACAAGAAGTGCTGTTTATTTAATAATTTGATCTTTTGCTGTTCATACAGTATGTTTTCCATAAACCATCTAAATACAAACCTGGTTGCTTAAAGGTTAAAAGTAATAATTACCTTGTGGATGTCTGTTATATGATTTACAGTTCTACTGCCAATGTTTCATAATCATGACTGGACCAATGGCATGGAGAGAAAATACAGCCTAATTTAAAATTTTCCTTTCTGTATTTGGACCACAGAGAGAGAAAAATCTCAGCTGTGATAAAAGGTTACAAGTTTAATTGAATAAACGTCTTTTTAACATGTGTTGTGATTGTAATACATGTAATATTTTCTAACATATTTAACCCCGCTGAGTATGAATTACAGAAGCCCACACCGACATATCACCAGGCTGAGGTGGTGTATAGTACTCAGGCAGTAATTATACAAACACTACACATTTTAAAAAAATTGCAAGCAATCTAGAATATTCATGCTTACGTGTAATATTTAAACATAAGGTTCCCACTTTAAGAGAAATATGCACACTTTTATTTAGTTGCATACCAAATGGAACTCTCCATTACCTGCTTCTGTTAACATATACAAGGCATCCACATGTCCTTGCTCTGCAGCATAGTGCACTGCACATCTCCCATAAACATCCTGATGGTTCACATCACAGCGGTGGGGCAACTGAAGAAGAGAACTGGTTCGATCTAGGATATCAGCATACCAGCGATACAGGGATGCCCATGCATCCTCTTCTTCGCCTTCACCACTTTCTCCCTTATCCTCAACCTCCACATCCCACTCCAGCTCATCCATTCCATCAGGTGTCCGATCATCGTTGCCCTGAATTGCAGCACAAGAACTAGCACATTCATTCATACCCTGATTCCAATTCTCATCCAATTTCTGCTTCAAATTCTCATCTTCCACACTATCTGGGGAGTGAAGTACATTCTTATCTTTGTGAACCACTATGAAATAACCCAAATTTTGTTTATGGCTTGAAGGATTACTTAGATCAGTCACTGTAGAGTCTACACTTAAATCATGACTCAGGTCAACAGAACACTGTTTTCTCATAATTTCACTTTTGTTTTCATGGCAACCAGCACCAATATTAATTACATTACTTGACAGATTATTCACTTGCCCACAAGCACCAGCATGTTTCTTTGCACTGTTAGTGTGTGAGTAATCACATCTGTTCTTCTTACTCCTGTGCTTTAAATGATGACTTCCCCGCTCTTGTTTGTACATGTTTTCAGACAGAGTAGCAGGGACACTACTTGCATCTAGTAATATTTGTAAAATGGCCATGTTCCCCATTTGTGCTGCTGTTCCAAGTGGTGTTCTTCCTGATGAGCATACAATATTTACATTTGCCCCTACAACAAAATTTTAAACAGAAAAATAGGCAACAGCAATCTGCATATTCTTCACATGTGTACAAAGAGGACAACATATGAAAGATGTGCACATACACAAATTTTAGATGCAATAATACCTAATATTAAATAATGAACTACAGTTGGTTCAATTTGGAAAAATACTGTATGATGTTGAAGAGGTGGAGGGTATACCTCCTAGCACCATGCTTTAAACCTTTATGTGTACAGCTGGCACAGACTTGTATATTCATCATGTAACTGACACTACCCACCTTGGGCCAAAAGACAGTTTACACAGTTTGTATCTCCTCTTGAAACTGCAGCAAACAGCTGTTCTTCAAGTGAATCCATTGATCATCAATCAACCTGAGAAAGAAACAGTGTATTTAAACACGCCGCTCCAGACCTTCCACGGGAATACTATGGATATGTGACAGGCATTATTAAACATATATTAAATTTTATTCTGAATTAAAGTTTGCATTAGTAAAGGGTTTGAGAGCACCTCACAGGTGTTTCCAACTTGGGCTGTATTCCTAAATAATGAATGAAAGGAAATTAGTAAATGGGCAATGCATTTTCTAAGTGAAGAACTGTCTATAAATCTTACTTTTCACGTTTTTTGCATTTCTCTTAGGCTTCTGTATGACAACTGGGGGTTGATGCTGACAGACTGTACTACAGCTTTCACGAAATGTTCAAGTTCAGTTGACTTACCCTCAATTGATATTACGGACCACCTTACTACCTAGCTATAATACATGATGTTCTAGAGTCTTCAACGGTCTACGACTGCTTCTCTTCACACGAGGAGTAAATACTGCACCAAATTCGGCTGCTGTAAATCGATACGGACAGTATCAGCCACTACGGTGCTTCTCCTTTCGGCCATTTACGAATAGCCAACTTCATACCTAATGAAATGAAATGACAGATAACTTTGCTAAATGGACATGATTTCTCTTAATTTGGCATTTTAAAATAATGAAGTACTCTGTTTCATTAAGACCCAAAAATTAATTCAAGCTAAAAAAATTCAGTTGAATTCAGTGAGACTTGCAGTTTTACATCATCGTATTGCTTGCTTGTGTGCGACGGAGCAGTTGTGTCGTGATGGCGAGAAGATGGCAGCTGTGAAGGTTAAAAGCAGCAATGTTGTGTCCCGAAGTGTGGAACTTTTCTAGTCCTGCTTGTAATTTTAAATTCAGAAGAGGCAATTTTAATGAGATAAAAGAACACTGCTCTGATGTAATCGATTTACACTATTTTAATTATTCGGTAAATTCTATCGATTTCCAGTGTTTATATTCTGTGACTAGGAGAAAATGGATCGTGTGCATAACCGGTGTTCTGTTCGCAGGTTTCCGTTGTTTTGCCAGATACAATAAATGTATCGGAGGTAATTACGAACGCACTTAATGAAGACTGCGATTACTACAAAGTAGAAGATATTCATGTTTGCGACTTAATCAACAAGGAATTCATTGAAGCATTTGTGAAGAAAGGTACAGGCATGGTAACAGCTGTTGATTAACGTACATTTATTAAGATCTTCTGGTCGGTATTAAATGACACAGTGTTATTAAAAATGTAGTGTTCCACACTGCAGTTTTGTTACCTTGGAAAGTGCTGGGAAGTTGCTGTACATTGTTTAAGACGCTTTGATGTCTAATCTTAAATAGTCTTGATAATTTTAATCTCATAAACTTGGATTATATAAGCGACGACTGCTTTTGGTATGTCAGATAAGGATGTTTAAAGAAATAATGTGTGAAGTTTATCTCCAAGCCTTCAGTATTGTTATGTCTATCAACAGTTGTATTTCAGTACACTGCCAGTTGGTTAATTACGCTATTGAATTCACTTATTGCTTATGTCTTGTACTGAAATTGGCAACTGAATTCCATGTATTCACACAGAATAATGCCAGTTTATATCCCGTTTAATGCTTATGCCAATTTTTCTCTTTTAATGTAGGGCTTCTCACAGTTCTGAGTGATGGCACAAACATTGATACAGACGACTGTGTAGCTGTGACACCAACAGGGCATCTTGTCCTCTCTCTTAATAGACAGACATACCAAGAACTTGGTATAGAAGGCAAACCTTCTTTTTTCTCACGATTGAAACCTAATAGATATGGTAAGAATTTATGACACACTATGTGATAATGATAAAAACATTTAAACATGAGAATCATCATTAATAATTTTTCATGTTACCACTAATTGTGGATTGTCATACATCAAACCATTTTTCATATTTGTTTGTCGTTTCACAGTATCTCAGTGTTTAAAATGGGAAAACAAATTCATATCGCTGGCTCAGGGGGGGGGGAAAAGTCTTGGAAATGTGCCAGTGTGTTTTAGCACTTGAATATTTTAGTACTGTTGCAGCCTCTTGAACATGTTGAACTGTATTTTGTATAGTTCTTAAGGAACTAATATATGACAGGGGATACACTTACATTTTTTGTAGTACAAATATGTTTAATGCTGTTAACTGTGGTAAATGACCTGTGTTTGCGTACATGAAGGCATGCAGGACACCACTAGAAATTCATTTTATGTATTTAGGTACAAGGAAGTTTACTTCATTTTTAAGACATGCTGGATACTCTCTGTTGTATTTCCCACAAAATGCCATTTACTTCATAATTTTATCTTTTTCCATAAGGCATGCACTACAATTTAAATTCCCTTTGTGATAGGATAAAGGTTAATTCACCAAGACTTCTTATCACTTTTAGTTTTGCCAGGGAAGGACCATTTTTGAGTATATATTGCAGTGTAGCAGTGGACATACAATGCTAACATTGACAATATTAAAATAAATAAGAGACTTATGGTAGAATGATGTGCTGTTTGAAGTAAAACAGGTGCACAGGGAACTAATAGGATGAAAACACATTAAGTGACATTTTATCTTCTTGAGCTTGAGGTTCTGCACCAACCGAAGAAAGAGATTACTTATTATTTCTGATTTATTGCACTTTATAGTAATAATAACTATTCAGCATTTGTGCAGAGAAATGAAACTGTCTCTGTGATATAACGTCATATTCCTTTCATTACATGTGATGCAGGAATTATATATTTTCTGGTAACATTTCTATGCTAAACACATCCAGAATAATTTTGGGAACTGGGAAATGTTATGCAGAGCTGCTGTAAGGTGTTAACCTTCTTTGTTTGTCATTAATGATTACTACACTTTTAGTGATATATTTTAGAAATAAGAATTGTGAATAACTTGAATGTTAATTCTTTTAGCCTTAGAAGGCAGATTTCTGAGACCCCACATTTTCTTTCCAGTTCTGGTTTAAATAAAGATACTGGCATATAAAAAAAACCTTTAAAATGCCCAAGAAAAAGCAACCGCTGTCCATGGAGAGCTTGGCTCTTCAGGCAGTTGGACAGTTTGTGGCGGCTGTTGGTCGGAACATGATCAGTCCACTTGTTGCTACTGCTCGGCAGGACAGTTTAAGAGGAATGGCTCTCTTGCAGAGCAGCTTGGGTCAACTCAGCGAACTCCTGTATGCTAGTGTACCTTGGTACCTCTATGACCAGATGGCCACCCAAGTGCTAACAGCTATAGCTGCCCTTATACAGGAAACCAAGCAAACATATGTTAATTCAGAAGCAATGAGTACTTTTATTAATCAAATGAACGTGGTTGTGAATCTGACAGAAGTAGCCATTCACCCTCATCTGCGGACCATAGATTTCTCACTCTGGCCAAAAATAATGCGTCATGTATTATACAAAAACCTATACAGAATGACAGGTTTGGAAAGGCTGAATCTAGGATCTGGTTCAGGGGGATGGAAAACTTCTGATACTGAGAAGTTGATTGTGGGTGGAGTGTTATCCATGAAAAACTTGACATCACTTTGTTTGTGTTTTGACTGCACTGATCACATTCTTTCAGTGGTGGGGCAAAACTGTAGTAAGCTTCAGTGTCTTGATGTAACAGCATCACGTTCAGTGACAGACCGAAGTGTCAGCATTCTGATAAATTGCACAGAGTTGAGGGAATTGCACCTGTATCGTACCTCGGTCTCTGTGGAAGGATATGCAGTTCTATTGAAAGGACTTCCACGATTAGAGGATTTGGGTCGTTGTGATGAATTTGGTTTTATATTGGAACATTTGCGGTCAACGGCAGGTGACATTGGTCCATTTGGATTGAAAATCTTTCAAAGCAGAGATGTCACCACCTGCCATCTGAATCTCCTGATTGAGATGTGTCCTCGTGTTACTCACGTCTCCATCTATCATGATGAGCGAATTAGTGATCTGACAGTGTTGTCTGCCTTGGATGATTTGAGTGAACTGAAACTTCTGTCTTGTGATTTCTTCACTGATAGAGTGAAACAGCTGTTGGAAGTGAAAGGCTATGGTCTCACTTGGCTTCATCTGGAACATGTGGAAGAGATAGACTTAAATGCATTGATATATATTAGCCAGTATTGTCCCAATCTTAAAAAACTTACATTCTACAACTGTGAGTTCCTGGAGCACACCTCATTATCACTCAAAAGGTTATCTGTCCAACCTTTCCGGTATCTAGAAAGAATAACCTGTGTAGCAGAGTGTGCTTTGCTCCACCTTGAATTTTTGCTGTCGAACTGCCACAACATCAGATTCATACAGTTGGGTTCTTCCACTGGGATTGGAGATGTCACAATGGCCAAAGTGCTGTCCCAAAACCCCATGAAACACCTGGAAGAACTGAAGATTTTATACAGTGATAACTTAAGCATGCAGACAGTGCATCTACTGATGACCCACTGTGACAATCTGAGAGTGCTTTCAGAACTGGAAAGTTGGCAGGGCATCAGTGAAGAAGAGTTGACAGAGTTTCGCAGAGAACTAAAACAGAACAACGTGGATCTTGACATTCGACCTACCCTTTCATACACATCAAACTGAGAGATATTAGCTGTGTAGCTGACATCATTGCTCAGCAGTCTTTTCTCATAAGCTGTGAACCAAGATTTTCAATAACAAAAGGTTTTTGCAAAATTATGAACCGACATTTTTAAAATCTAACTGTACTGTATTTTGCATATCTGCTTGTATTTTCTTAATTACTGTTCATCCATAATTTGTTTTGATATGCCTTTTCAAGCTTAGCATTTAGCTGTTGTTGTGAATAGGTTAGATACAATGTCATATTGGCATCATCAGTTTTTCAACTTTCCATGGGAATACAAAGATGTGAGATTTTATCCTGCCGGTAGTCTGGGACCTCAGTATATTGCTGAGACGTACGTTGGTCTTCTGGAATCCGGTCTTTGTTCAGCAAATATACCGTATGTTATAGTAGAGCTTGGGGGACCGCGGTGGCACAGTGGTTAAGGTGCTGTGCTACAAATCGGAAGGTCGCTGGTTCGATCCCAGCTGGTGTCATTGGAATTTTTCATTGACATAAAATCCTTCTGATTGCACCGTGGCCCTAGGGTTGACTCAGCCTCTAACAGAAATGAGTACCAGGAGCATTTCCTTGGGGTAAAGGCAGCTGGTGCATAAGGCTGACAACCTTACCACCATCCTGTGCCATTGTCATGAAATCTGGGAACCTTAACTTCCTGGAACCCTCTGGGGCACTCCAGGCCTGTAATGGGACTGCTTTATCTTTATGGTAGAGCTTAGTCAACATATGGGTGTAAACAAATAAACCCTGTCAGATTCTCAATTGTTTCATTTTAGCAGTATTGCATTTTTGTTTCCTCTTCTTTGTTTATATTGTGCCGGTGTTCATATATTCAGTGATATGTTGCTTGATATGGTCAATTCAAATATTACACGACTGAACGAATCAAAAGTGTCTTGTATCATAGTAATCTTGTTCCTATGGATTGTTTTGTAATCAAGACTGTGATAACAAAATACTTAAAATGCATTGTATGAAAACTGTGTATAACCAATAAACAATAAAATTATTTTTTTCCCCTTGGACTTTATGTGTAACAGTATAGACCAAAGTTCTGTATTTAAATATCCTTCCTGCTGTCTCTTCATGTTGTGGAAGTCTTTCATGAAGGTACTGTTGCTGTAATATACGTTTCCAGTTGTGCATTTGGATCTCAAGGAGCCACACTTCACACCAGGCAAGAAGTTTTATAACAGAGTACAGCAGCGGCTTAGGGAAAACACACAACTGAAGTTCAACCTTTTAGTGGCATGGGATCCACCAGGTACGTATTTTCATATAAATTTCTCAATACATAAAGACCAGGAAGCTAAGAAATTCACAGTTTTGTAATACTTTATCTGAAGAACTGGGTGCCAATATACACAGCCAAATTATAACTTACTATTGCAAACCATTGTTTTAGAGAGAGTTTGTTTGATATAGCCCTGAGACATGAGAGCCAAGGCAGTTTTTAGTATGTACTTTAAATTATTATCAGTGATGAAAAAATAAATTTAATAAGCATGGAGAGAATTTTGTATCAATTGTTTCTTTCTTTTCCATGTTCTCATTTTTTTTTTTTTTGTCTGATATTGGTATGTGAGGGCAAAATGTTTCATTGTTCCAGTGAGTACTTTTACAGTCAAATCATTTTACCCATATCTGAAATTTTAGATTGCAAAAAGTGCTAGTGATATGATTTGAACTTGTGACAATATACGGGGTGTAACAGGAGGAATGGACCAGACTTCGGGAGGGTGTTCCTTATGTTATACTATACCGATATAACCCAAAACACCTATATCCAAAGTTGAACGGTTTGGGAGATAATGGCAAT
>Ga0123357_10000160_pt1 | contig 60435 bp, 46 predicted proteins | sample TergutEmb28metaG_FD_89873 | JGI IMG/M metagenome (GOLD analysis project Ga0123357, IMG submission 89873) | Embiratermes neotenicus P4 segment gut microbial communities from Petit-Saut dam, French Guiana - Emb289 P4 | ecosystem: Host-associated > Arthropoda: Insects > Digestive system > Gut ...
CTCCACTCAGACGAGCCGATCCCTTTGCTGCGAAGGACGTACGGCGCTTCTCGGACCTGCGGCGTACGTACAGTACGCCTCGGTCCTGCGATGCGGCGTGCGCCCTTCTCGCTGCGGTCTCGGCCGTCTGCAGAAATCGCGTCATGAATTCTCCGGGCTAGCCTCGATTCGCTCGCGACGGCTGCCCTACACGCTCTGACTTCTCATGCGAAGCAAGTGAAGAAGAAACCTTCAGTAGGTACCAATCTTAAAGGTAAACTGAGCCCTTTTCAACCGGCATTTTGAATTGTGACGCGAATTGCAAATCGAGGACACGCGCCAACTAACCACGTTATGAGCTATATGCGGCATTCGGACTCAGAGCATGTTTCCCAGCCTGCTGCGCGAATCGATTCGCTTCGATGGCGCCTTCGGCGCTGTCGGCCCGCCTACGGCGGGACCTCAGGGCGGTGGAATGCATAAGTCGCGGGGGCGGTGCTTCCCCTTTCACCCAAACGGAAACGGGAGGCGCTCCCCGTCGCGGGCGTCGTATTCCGCCACCACATCTCCCGTTTCACGGAGCGTAAGCTTCACGAAACGAAGGCGTTCGCTCCGCTCTGCCAATGCGCGCGACAAAAACAAGCCAATAAGCCATGTTTCTGCGTGGCTCGAAAAGTCACGTTCGACGTCAATCGTAAATTCGTCCCCCCAACGGAAGACTCCACCCTGGAGCATGTGCTCGCGGCAGTGCTCGCTCTGCACGAAACGGGGAGACCGAACCCACGTGCTGTTGTCTTGCGCTTTTTTTGATTCGTGCAGCCGAACGAATTCGGCGAGCGCCGCGCACGCTGCCAGTCGCGTAGCCGGCATGCGCGCGTAAGCGCTCATGCGCCACGGGTAATGTTCGTCGAGAATGGCTCGTGACGACTGTGCCACGCGCGTGACGTTCGGCATGCGCTCCGCCGCTCCAACATCACCAAAACCAAGACTGTCGGCGATGTCGCCATCGCTCACGAGCACTTCCCCCTTGATCACGGAGTGCGCGGAAAGAGCATTGAAACCCTCCAACGTTGCAAAAGAAACCTGAAGCTCGGTGCGAGGCTTGCTTGGCGAGATCGATTGCTCGAGAAGGTAGTAGACATCCTCAGGGTCGAGAGTGTGGGGTACCTCGGGTGCCTCCCACGAGTGGATGGGAACACGAACCGAGGCGTCTTCCGTTGACTCGGAGTAGAGCGACTGAACGTGGAGGATCTCGGCACGGGGGCGCTCCGCCGCGCACACCTTCCACCGCGGTCCCCCCGCGCCGTAAAGCGGCTCAATCGCGCGGACGTATTGGTTCGTCGCGGGAGCGCAGAAAAGGAGCAGATTCTCGGAGTCAAGTTTGGATATCCCTTCCGTGACCCGACCGAGAGGAAGAGTGAGCTCGAGCTGCCCGGTATTCGGACTGCAAAATGCGCCAAGGTGCAAATCGAAAAAGCAAAAACTCTCTGGGAAAGCGAAGAGATCTCGCAAAAGAGGACTCGACGAGAAGCGATCTCGCGGCGCGGACACCAAGGGCGGCTCCTCCGTATCCACCCGAACCCACGAAAGCGACCGAGCGGGCAGCTCCGTTTCGGCGGAGCGATTGCCTCTAGGATCCACCACAACGGCGCGAATGGGTTCTTTCGCGATACGTAAAGCGTGGATCAGATCGAGCGCCACCCGGACGGAATCGAGGTGCACGAAAATGCGCACAGTCTCGGGGAGGGCACTCCCAAGAGCAACTCCCCCGGAACCCAAAAGGGTAAAACGGAGGATCTGCGTTTGTGCGTCAAGGCGATCGACGCGGGCCTCCGCGAGCTCGAAGGGAGCAATACTGACTGGCCACATCACTTCGAACGTCACCTCGGCCCCCTCCACGTTGGCCGTGAGCCTTTTCCCCTCTTTCTCGACGAGCATGGTGCGGACCCCCTGGCTCTGCACGATGGTGGATGCCGGACGCGGGCGAAGGCATTCCGGAAGGGCTGCCGCAACGAGAGAGCGCGCAAGCATTTGCCCATCGTCCGCCACGCGGGACTGCGCCGACGCGAATGCAAAAGCTGCCGTCTGCACCAACCGGCCGACCCGGCGGTCGGCATCGCGAGTGAAGAGGTGTTGGAGATGGGGATAGCGCTGGGTAAGACGCCCCACCCTCGTCCAAAGGCCGTTCAGTTCACGCTCGAAGTGATCTCGGAACATGGCAGATATCGTCAACTCCTCCCTGTCCGTCCACCCGCTCAATGAAAGAAGATGCGCGTGTGCCCGGCCAGGATTATTCGGTTTTTCGCGGAAACGTAAGGCGGATATTATTTTTCGTGCAAAGTGCTTCGCAAAGGTAAAATCGATTGGTGCTCACGTGTGCTTCGAATGCGTTTCCGAGCAGACGGAGAAAGAGCGCCACGTCGCCAAGGCCGCGAAAGGGCGTCTCGTCCAGCGTAAATTCTGCCCGGTAACCGTGACGCGCCTCCGCTGAGTCCACGGCCATTCCCACTTCCAAAGAGGCGAGAGCGGCAATGCGCGCGAGGTTGGCCCGCACGGCGGCAGGCTCGACTCCGCGACGAGGAAGGAGCGACAGCAGCAGATTCTTTAGTGTGAAGAGTGTGTCTTGCCGTGCAATTGCGGCGCGCTTGCTTGCCTGAAGCATAAGCTCCACCCCCGTTGCCGCCGGAACATAAGGCGAGCAGGCAATCAGGTTACGTGCGCGAACATTGGCCGGAAAGCCCGCCCCCGGTTCCGTGAGCTCCCCGGGGCGCAACGCGCCTCCGCGCGCGCGGTTGGTTGCCAAGAGATTGAGCGACAAAGCGTGCGGCGCGTGCGGTGGCGCGTAGCCGCGAGGGCAGCTAAGCGTCAGGACGACGTCTGCTTCGGTGCGCGCCGGGGACAGAACGAGCTCAGTTGAAAATGCATAAGGAAAATCTGTTGGAAGATTCGCTGCCCGAAACCGGCGAAGTGGAGGCAACACCTTGGGAGAAGCTTTTAAATCGCTGAGCGGGATGGCGTTGGCCGCCACGACGGCGTACACGCCTCCCTGGGCAAAGGGCAGTCCGGCCACACGCACCGGAAAACTCGAGATTTCGGGACCGACCACGTGCGGTTCGGAGGTGGTGGAGAATAGATTGACTGCTGGTACGCAGTGGGGCCGCAAAGCATCTTCGTCGAGCACGACGCGCCCGGGCACCTGCGCGTCGAAGTGAATCGTCACTATGGCTTCACGGGCTGAAATGCCATCGAGCGCCCGGTCAAATCCCGTTAGCTCGAAAAACGAAAACTTCTCCGGCAGCAAAAAATATTCGCGCGCAAAGGCAAATGCCGTTTGAGGCGCGTCGATCTCCGGTGCAAGGGCATCTTCGACGCGAGTGCCATAACTGCGCATCTTTCCCAAGGGAATCGTGATGCCGCCGGGCAACGTGAGTTCGCAGCGGTCGGTGTGCGAAAGCACGTGATCGAGCAAGAGCAGCGCCACCTCGCGCGAGCCGTCGATATAGAGACGCAAGCGTGATCCGACAGCGCTGCGGAGGCCCGCTTCGGCCGGCGTGCTGACGGCAAATTGCAGGGCATCCCCCGCAATCGATCCTCCGCGCACGACGCGGGCGCGCTCGACGCGCAGCGGTCCCACGTCCACATCGCTCACGAGCCGGAAGCGGCACGGCGCGGGTTCACGCGTGGTGATCTCCGCGCCGGTATTCACGCGCGTCATCCGGTCAGCGGACAGTTCTACGATCGTTGCCGCAGGAAAGGGGCGCAGAAGAGACGGGGCAACGACCTCGGCAAGCGTGCGGAACCCATCTGCCTGAAACTCGCCGGTCTTGTCGACGAGGGTGGCGCCGAGATAGGCGAGCCCCTCGCGCATGCGCTCGATGGTTGGATCCACGACGGTGCGTCCGAGAAGGCCGGCCAGCGCCGGCTGCGCATCGGCAAAATCACGGGCCGCGGCAAGAAGCGAGGCGAAGCCGCTCGTCGGAAAACGCGTCATCTGATCATTGCACGCTAAGGGAAAGCCGCGCTTCCTTCAATCTAATTGAGCGCGCCATGAAACAGAAAGGGCGTGCTAAAGCACCCCGCTGCCATGGGACGCTTCTATGTTACAACCCCGATCTACTACGTGAATGACGTGCCGCATCTCGGCACCGCATACACCACGATTGTTGCCGATGCGCTGCGCCGGTTTCACCTTCTCCAGGGCGACGAAACCTTCATGCTCACCGGCACCGACGAGCACGGACTCAAGATCGAGCGGCAGGCAAAGGAGCAACACCTCGATCCAAAGGCATTCACGGACAAGATCAGCGCGCGCTTCATGGAGGCTTGGCCGAAACTCGATATCTTCCCGGATCGCTTCATTCGCACCACCGACGCCGATCACGAAGCCTTCGTTGCCGAGCTCTGGAAAAAGATCGAAGCAAACGGTGATTTGTACGAAGGCGAATACGAGGGCTGGTATTGCGTTGGTTGCGAATCACTCAAAACTGACAAAGAACTCGAACCAGGAAATCTCTGCCCGCTGCACAAGACACCGGTGGAGCGCGTAAAGGAGAAAAGCTATTTCTTCCGGCTCGAGAAATGGCAAAAGCCGTTGCTCGATTTTTATGGGCGCCACCCGGACTTCATTCGACCCGAATCACGTCGCAACGAAGTCCTGTCGTTCGTAGAGAGCGGCCTAAAGGATCTCTCCGTCTCGCGTACGAGCTTTACGTGGGGCATCCCCGTTCCCGGCAATCCGAAACACGTCATGTACGTGTGGTTCGACGCGCTCGCGAATTACCTCACAGCGCTCAACCACGGGTCCCTTTCTCGTTTCTGGGCGCCGAGCGGCAAAGTCGTCCACCTCGTTGGCAAAGACATTCTGCGCTTTCATGCGGTCTTCTGGCCCGCCTTTCTTTTGAGTGCAGGATACACGGAAGAGCAAATCCCCCAGGTTGTCTTCGCACACGGATTTCTCACCATCGACGGCCAGAAGATGGGCAAAGCGCTGCGCAACGCCGTCGATCCGCTGAAGATCGCTCACGAGCTCGGCGCCGACGTATTGCGTTATCACCTCTTGCGCGCCATTGCCTTTGGGCAGGATGGCGACTTCGATCACGCCGCGCTCATCGAGCGATACAATGCCGATCTCGGGAAGAACCTCGGCAATCTTCTGTCGCGCGTGCTCGGCTTATGCACGAAACTCGCGAACGGGAAGGTGCCCGTCTTCGGGGAGCGCACTGCCCTCGAAGACGAGCTTTTTTCGCGTGTCAAAGCAGATCTTGCCATGGTTCGCTCGGCGTGGGAATCGATCGAGCCGCACCGCGCGCTCGAGACCACCTTCGCCATCAGCTCGGCGGCGAACACCTACGTGGATCGTGCGGCGCCGTGGGCAGCCGCGAAAACGGATCCGGCGCGCGCACACACCATCCTGGCAGCACTGCTCGAAGTCCTTGCAGCGCTGTCCGTCGCGATCTGGCCGGCCATGCCCAACAAGAGCAATACCATGCGCGCGCAGCTTGGCTTGCCACCCGTCGAGCCTAGGGTTGGCGAGGATGCCTTCCCTACCGAGCTTGGGTCTTTGCTGAAGCCAGGCGCGCCGCTCGCGCCTGCCGGGCCGCTCTTTCAGACGTTCGACAAGAACGGCACGAAGGCCATGGTCGACAAACTCGTGCCCAGAGTGGAAATACCAAAAACGGCAGATAACAAAACAACCGAAAGCACTGATATCGAAGTGTCAACAACGATTGCCTACGACGATTTCGCAAAAATCGATTTGCGCGTCGGCCTCGTGAAATCCGCCGAGAGAGTTCCAAAGAAAGACAAGCTTCTCCGGCTGACGATGGATCTCGGCGAACCTTCGCCTCGCACCCTCGTGGCCGGCCTCGCGCTGTCCTTTCAGCCGGCTGAACTCGTCGGCCGTAAGGTACTCGTCGTTGCAAACCTCGCCCCGCGAGACTTCGGCTCAGCCGATTTCGGATCCGGCAAAGAAAAACTCGTCTCCCACGGCATGCTCCTCGCCAGCGGCCCGTCCGAGGATCTGAGGCTCGCCACCATCGACGGCGACGCGGCACCCGGCGCGAAACTGAAGTAGAAGCTCTGAGTGGAGCGTCGTGAATAAAGCGGATTGAAACTCGATCAAAAGGAAGATATTGCTTCTATAAAAACGTGGGATGCATGTCTCCCAATTTCGGACAGGATATTATTATGAAAATCTTTTATGGTTTGCTCGTTGCCAGCGCCTGTCTCGCGTCGTGCTACAAGTTCACCGCCGTTGACAGCGCTACGACGGATGCCGGCGATAGCGGCCCGAAAACGCCGGACAAAGGCGATGGCAGCACCGAAAGCGGCGGCCCTATCCAGCAAACGACAGCAGATAACCTCGGGCTGCAGGTCTCCTACATCGACAGCCTTACCTGGAACGCCGATTCGCTCTACTTCACGGAGCCGTACGACACGAAACCGGTCATCGTGAAATACACACCGGCTTCCAATAGCACGATGGAATATGTTTACCCAACAACCGGCGCTCCGCTCGGCATCACCAACGACGGAAAGACCAGCGACTTGATCTTTGCGGCCTCGCCCACCGACAGCAAAGGCGCCATATGGCGTGTGCCGGCGGGCCTCGACACGGAACAGACGAAGGCGGCAAGTCAGATCAACGTCGGCACCGCATCATGGTATTCGCCGAACGAAGTCGTGGTGCGCCCCACCGACGGCATGATTTACGTGACCGATCCCGGCTACCAGTTGAGCAGCGACGCGAACGGCGTCTACCGCGTGGATCCTACAGGTGCCGTGTCAACGGTTGCTACATTCAGCGGTGATCAGCCGAATGGCATTGCGCTTTCACCCGACAGTGGCACGCTCTATGTCTCGCTCACAGAACGGGACAAAGCCAAGACACCAAGCATTGTCAAATTCACCGTGAACGCGGACGGGTCCACGAGCGACTCGGTGAAGTTCGTTGACATGCCCAACGATTCCTTGCCCGATGGTCTCGCGGTGGACACGGAGGGCAACGTCTTCGCGGCCACGCAAACGGGCGTTCAGGTCTTCGCGCAGGACGGCCATCCGTGGGGCACCATCACCGTTCCAGCTCCCGCAACGTTGGTGACGAACGTTGCCTTCGGAGATGCCGATCTCAAAACGCTCTACATCGCAACCGACGACGGACTCTTCAAGGCTCGCGTGAATTTTGCCGGCTTGTCCTACATGTCGCAGTAGGACTCTTACCCTCGGGCGAACAGCCGCCGCGAGTGAATCGAGGCATCCCGATCTTCGGGCGTATCCTCGACGAAAAAAACTCGTCCAGTGGCGCATTGAGAACGTGACTCGCTGGCGCGTGTGTTTCTCCAAATATTTTACACCGTAAAACACCTCTCCTCTTCTATCCTACGGACTGGCACACCATGCAGGTTCAAGGCCCAAGCTTCGATCCGAATCAGGTGCTCGTCATGGTTCTCGCCGGCGGCGAGGGCAAGCGCCTCTACCCATTGACCCTCGACCGGGCGAAACCCGCCGTACCCTTTGCCGGCCGCTATCGCATCATCGACATCGTCCTGTCGAACTTCGTCAATTCCGGGCTGTCGCGCATCAAAGTCCTCACGCAGTACAAGAGCGCGTCACTCGAGGAGCACATCGCGCGCGTCTGGCGCCTGTCGCCCATCCTCGATCAATTCATCGAGGCCATCCCAGCGCAGCAGCGCACGGGACTTTCATGGTTCAAGGGCTCCGCTGACGCGGTCTACCAATGCCAGCACGTCATCACGGACGAGCGTCCGGAGATCGTGTGTATCTTCGGCGGTGACCACGTCTACAAGATGGACGTGCGCCAGATGATTCAGTCGCACATCGCACGCAACGCCGCTGCCACCGTTGCGGCCATCCCCGTGCCCCGTCGCGACGCGAGCGAGTTCGGCGTCCTCGAAATCGACGAGGATGGACGCATCGTCGCCTTCCACGAAAAAGTGCAGAACCCGCCGGTCATGCCGGGCACGGAAGACATGTGCCTTGCGTCGATGGGCAACTACGTTTTTCGGAGCGACGATCTCATTCACGAACTGAATCGCGACGCGAACGTCGAATCCAGCAAGCACGACTTCGGTCACGACATCCTTCCGCGCATGGTCGCGGACGGTCAGGAGATTTACGCGTACGACTTCGCCAAGAATCGCGTGCCCGGTGAGGAAGAGCGCGCTCTTGGTTACTGGCGCGACATCGGGACCATCGAAGCGTACTGGGAAGCGCAAATGGACCTCATCGGGATCCATCCGCTCTTCAATCTGTACAACGAGCGCTGGCCGATCCGCACGGGCGTAACGCATGATCCGCCCGCGAAGTTCGTCTTCCGCGACGAAGCCCACGCGCGCGTCGGTATCGCGACCGACTCGATGGTCAGCCACGGCTGCATCATCTCCGGTGGTCGCATCCACAAGAGCGTTCTGTCGGTCGGCTGCCGAATCAACTCCTTCAGCGAAGTCGAAGAGAGCGTTCTCTTCGAGCAAGTGCGCATTGGACGGCACGCCAAGATTCGAAGGTGCATCATCGACAAGGACGTCGAGGTGCCTGCGGGTGTCGAGGTCGGCTTCAACCTCGACGCAGATCGAAAACGATTTTTCGTGACAGACAACGGCATCGTCGTCATTCCAAAGCGCGCAAAGCTCGACGACGAGACCATGTGGCGCCTTTGATCAAGCGAACGCAGACCGCGATCGCTCGACACCAAAACGTAAGCGGACCTGGTCGGACGATCATCGTCGGCGACGTACATGGCTGCTCCGCGGAGCTCGAGACACTCCTCGATCGCGTCGCCTTTACGAGCGGTGATCGGCTCGTCTTCGTGGGCGACGTTCTCGCGCGCGGACCCGACTCGCTTGGCGTGCTCGACATCATTCGTCAAACGGGCGCCATCTTGGTTCGCGGCAACCATGAGCAGAAAGTCCTCGACGCGCGCGCTCCGGACAGACGCACATTTGCAGGCGCGCCGAGCGATCTTCACCGCGCGATCGCGCGCACCCTGAGACCCGTGGACTGGTCGCTGCTCGAGTCGTCGCCCGTGCACGTCGCCTTCAACGAACACGAGCTCGTGGTCGTGCACGCAGGTGTCGTCCCTGGGACCGCGCTCGAGCACCAGGACTTCGAGACCATGATGCGCATTCGCACCATCGCTCTAAACCGCTTTCAAGTTGACGCGAGGTCGAGGCGGGGCCGAGGAGCGGACCGGAACAGCCTTAGTATGGCTTTGAGGACCGCACCGCAGGCCCCAACGATGAGATCGCGGCAAATCGAAAGCGGTAACGTGCTGTGGGGGACACGATGGGTAGGTCCTCCGCATATCGTCTTCGGTCACAACGCGGCGCCGGGATTGCAGCTTCATCCGTGGGCCACGGGGCTCGATACCGGATGTGTCTACGGCGGAAGACTCACCGCGCTCGTTCTTGGTGCGGGCCGCAAAGTACCTCGCGATCTCGCTGCGCGAAGGGCGCTGCTCGTGTCCGTGCCTGCGAGACGCGTGTGGCACGTACCCGACAAATCACGCAGCGCCGTCACGCAGGGGGATCGAGCATGACGCGCTACCCGTTCGTTCATCTCGACGTCTTGCCCGAAGACGTAGACGAGATGAGCTCCCTTCTTTTCGATCTCGGCGCAAACGGCGTGGAAGAGCGGGACGAGACCACACTCGAGAAGAACGCGAAGGCCGGCAAGATCACGCTCGTCGCAAGCTTCGACACGCAACGAGAGGCGGAGATCGCGATCGACCAAATCGCATCATCGATGTCGCCGCGTTACCAAGAAGTCGTGGGCGACGGGTGGCGCGACGCATGGAAGGAGCACTTCAAACCGTACGCGCTCGCGCGAGGACTCATCGTGCGTCCGCCGTGGGAGACTTACGAAGCGCAAGCCGGCGACAAAGTGCTCGTGCTCGAACCGGGGCGCGCGTTCGGCACGGGTCTTCACGAGACAACGCGCCTGGTCGCGCAGGCCATGCAACAGCACGAAAGCGATCTCGCCGGGGCAACGGTGCTCGACGTCGGCTGCGGAAGCGGCGTCCTCGCGCTCGCCGCTCTTGCGCTCGGTGCGAAGCGTGCAATCTGCATCGATATCGATCAGGAGGCCGTCCACGTGACACGCGAGAACGCAGCGCGCAACGCCTTCGAAGATCGCGTCGAGGCGAGCACGACGCCGATCGAACGAGTTTCTCTCGTCTCGCCCGTCGTGCTCGCGAACATCGAAGCGCACGTGCTCATCCCCATGGCCGCACAACTCAAGAAGCACGTTGCTCCGGGCGGCCTGCTCCTGCTCTCCGGAGTCCTCGTCACGCAGCGGAGTGACGTTCTCTCCGCTTACGCCGACATGGACCTCGTGGCCGATCCCTCCGCGGGCGAATGGATTCTGCTCGCGTTACGCAAGCGATGAGAGTGCGGGTGCCACTACCTGACCTTCTGCCGGGGCTCCGCGCACTCGAAGCGGACGCGTCGCATTACCTTTGCCGCGTGCTCCGACTTCGCGACGGTGACGCGTTCGTTGCATTCGATCCGGATGCACACGTCGAGGCAAATGCGTGCATCATGCAGACGTCCGAAACGAGCGCCGTGGTGTCGATCGGCGAGATCCGTGCAGCGCACGTCGTGGCAGGCGCGCCGCTTTCGCTCGTGTACGCGCTCGCAAAGGGCAACAAGGTAGACGCCGTTGTCCGCGACGCGACCGAGCTCGGCGCCACCAACGTCATCCTCGCACGCACGGATCGCTCGGTGATCAAGGCGGACGAAGAGCGCACGCGGAACAAGCTTGCACGGCTTCGACGGATTGCCGAGCAAGCCGCGCGGCAATGCGGGCGCGCCGATCCACCGGGCGTGGACGGCGTGTTCGACTGGGACGGCGCGCTCGCGCACGCCGCAACGATCGCGGAGGCACGTTACTGCCTCGACGTGCGCGCGAACACGGAGCTCGGACCGGCGCTCGTTCACGACGTTGCGCACATGCGATCGATCACAGTTGCGATCGGTCCCGAAGGAGGTCTTACCGATCGCGAAGTGGACGAGGCGCGCAAGCACGGCTTCGTGATCGCGTCACTCGGCCGCTTCGTCCTGCGCACGGAGACCGTGGCCGCCGCCGTGCTCGGCGCCATCCGCGTGTTGTCCTACCAGACCTCGCAGCGGTTTTTGCGCATCATTGGTTGACCGGGCTTGCACGAAAATGCCTGCGCAAACTCGGGTGTGTTCGACAGGGGCCCGTTGACTCGGAAGTTCGGCGGCGAGTGAGGATTCGTTGCGACGAGATGGCGGAGTGCTTCATCACGAAGTTTTCCGCACCAGCCTTGCGCAAAGCCGAGGAAAAATTGTTGCTCGGGCGTGAAATCACTCGTGCCGCCCGCACCGACCTTGTTCTTCATGGCGCGATACGCGAGCTTGACGCCGCCGAGATCGGCAATGTTCTCGCCGAGCGTAAGCTGGCCGTTCATGTGGACGTCGCCGAGCACGGTGTACGAATTGAATTGCTCTTTCACGCACGCCGCGCGTCTATCGAATTCCGCGTTCACCGCCTCTGACCACCAATCTTTGAGATTGCCATTTGCATCGAATTGGCGCCCCTCGTCGTCGAATCCGTGCGTGAGCTCATGACCCATGACCGTGCCAATACCACCGTAGTTCGCGGTCATGGGCGAAGTGTTTGCGTAAAACGGCGGTTGCAGGATGCCCGCCGGAAACACCATCTCGTTGAGCTGCGCATCGTAATATGCGTTCACCGTTGGAGGGCTCATTTGCCACTCGGCGCGGTCGACGGGTTTGCCGATTTTGCTCAGTTGCCGCCGGTACTCGAAGGCAGTCGAACGCATCTTGTTGCCAAGGTAGTCGTCGCGCGAAATCGTAAGTGCGTCGTAGTTTCGCCACGTGTCGGGATAGGCAATCTTGTTTGCAATTTTGCCAAGCTTCAAAAACGCGCTCTTACGTGTTGGCTCATCCATCCACGTGATGGCTTCAAGGTTATGGTGCATCGAGTCTTCGATCGCCTGCACCATGCCGACGACCGTTGACTTGCCCTCGGCGCCGAGCGTTTTGTGCACGAACGGCCGTCCGAGTGCCTCGCCCATCGCCCTGTCAATGGTACGTACGCATCGTTTCCATCGCGGTGGAAGGCTCTCGGTGCCAACGAGGATCCTCTTCCACGCGAAGTTTTCGTTCACGAAGGGCTGCGAAAGCTCGTCGGCCGCGCTGCGCAACGCATGCCATCGCAAATACATTTTCCAATCGGCAATCGAAACTTTGCCGCGGATCATCGCGCCAACTTCGCGCATGAACTCGGGCTGCGCCACGATAAAGGTCGCAACGTCCTTGGCCCCCGCACCTTCGAGCCATTCTGGCCACGCCATGCCAGGTGCCTTCTTGCCGAGATCGGCGCGCGTTGCGCGGTGGTTGATCTTCTTCGGCTCACGCCGGTCTTCCTTCGACATCCACGCACGCGCAAGCATGGTTTCGATCTTCAGTACGGTGTGGGCCGATAGCTTCGCCTTCGTCTCGGATTCGCCTAGAAGCCGCATCATGTTCGTCACGTGCGCCTCGTACTTGGAGCGAAGCTCGGACATCTTCGGCGTCGTGTCCGTGTAGTACTCACGCTCGGGCATCCCGAGTCCGCTTTGCCAGAACATGCCGATGACCTGCGTGGCGTCGTCGAAGTCTTGCGACGACATGAGGTCGACGACCATCGGCAAACCTTCGACCTGCGATTTTCCGAGCCAGCGCGTGAGCGACGCGGAGTCCTTGATCGCGTCGATGGATTTGAGCACGGGTTCGAGCGGCCTGATTCCCGCTTGGTCAATCACGCCCTCATCCATGCATGCAGCGTAGAAATCGCCGAGCTGTTTGGCATATGGTTCATTCAGATTCTCGCCCTTCGCATAGCCCTCGAGAATGCCTTTCAGAATCTCCTCGTTGCGATCGCGAATCACGCTGAAGCTTCGATACCAAGTGGGCTCGTGCGCCGGGATATTCGTCGTCTTGATCCAATTCCCGCATGCATATTGGTAAAAGTCATCGCAAGGCGCGACCGTTGGATCGAGCGCATTCTTGTCTACTCCGGAAGCCGCTGGCGCGCTCGGCTCTCCGGCGGGCGGCGGTGATACGGGAGCCGCCGTCACGGGCGGGACGGGTGTGCTCGGCGCGCGATCTCGACCACCGCACGCGAAGACGAGAATGGGCATAGCGACGAAGAGGAGACGATGCATGATCACGCGGATATGCCTCTATCGAGACCACACCGCAAACAAAGAATCGAGCGGGTTCTTGTCGCATGCCGAGAACGGCGTGCTGCGGTGTATCCTGGCCAACGATGCTCGAGCGAATTGCCCTTCATCAGACCCGCCTGCGCACGCCCGGTCTGAGCCTCGACGGCAAGGGCGTTGCTCTTGGTGGCAAGGGGCTCGTTCTGCTGCCTTCGCTCGATCGCCTGGTGGCGTGGCTCGCCGTCTACACGCGCGAACACTCGCTCGAAGATCTCATGGCCAGCCTGCAGATCGACGTCGTCAAGAGCAGGCTCGACACGCGCGAAATCACCCTGTCGTTCACCGCCGAATCGAGCGACCGCATGGATCGCATCGCAGAAACTGCGCGCCTCGTGGGCGGTTTCACCTTCACGGGGACGAGTCGCCACTTCGTAGAGTACCGCGATGCTGCCGCCCCTTTTGGTTACGACGCGACCGAGCTCATCTCCACGGACGCAACGCTCGTCCTCTACCATGATCGTTTTACGCAGGTGTATCAGGCCGACAAGAGCGTCGAACTTCGCTCGCTGCTCTTGCGTCTGATGCCGCACGTCGACCCTTCAACGAACGACGAAGACGGACCTCGCATCATCGTTGCCGAACAAGGTCTCGGCCCCGCGCTCATCCACTACTTCGTGCGCTCGCGCGTCGACGGTGAAGTTTCTGTCGGCGAATGGCCGCCGCAGAGCGCCTTCGATGACAGCCCCGTGCGCCGCTACGTCATGCGCATCCCCGAATTGCCAAAGCGCATGCGACCGCTCATGGCCAAAACTCCAGGGATCACCACATTTCTGCCGGTGAGTCCGGGTGCCGCTGTCGAGATTGGATATCGTCATCCGGTTTCGCTCCGTGCTTGCCCGGTGTTCGATCCAAACGGCCTCGTGCTCTTGCGCGGGCGCGGCGACGACGCGTGGTCGCTCGACAAGACGCCTCAGATGGGCGATCTGCGCGCCTTTGCACGCGTGGAGCTGCGCACGGCAACGGCCGTCGACACGATCGATGCACTCCACACAGATGCCCCCGAGCCCGTGCGCGTGCCGCTCCGCATGGCCCCCTCCACCGCGCCGCCGCGCAACGTCACGGCAACGTGGATCGCATTGACGGAGCTTCCGCTCCTGCGGCGCATCGCATATGCGCTCGCACGCGAAACGATCCTTCAAACGCAGATCGCCATCACGAAAAAGGGAGTGCTTCTTCGTTCGCGCGGAGGCATCGAAGCTATCCCTCTCGGCACGTTCTTCGTCGAAATCCACCCGTCTCTCTACACGCCTGCGGGCTACGACATCACGCCAGCAGTCGCACCCGAGATCGTGCACCGCGCGCTCGGCACGTCATCGTCGCAAGTCGTCTTCATCGACACGAACGCACGCGCGATCGCCGTCGACGAGACCGCGTTCGCTCCGCTCGAAGCAGCGCTGCTCGAGTCGCATGCGTGGGAGCCGCTCGTCGCGGAGTCGATCGAGCGCGCGCTCGAGGAGAGATTCGTCGATCTGAAACTCGAACCACTCAGCGTCTTCGCGTTGAATCAGCTCTCTCCGCCCAGCGCGCCCGAGCTCGAACCGCCGCCACCGGAAGCGCCACCAGATCCGTCACCAAGGACGTAAGGGATGGCCAAGGCATCTCCTCAAGAACTCAGCGAACGCCTGTTTTCCAGTTTCCTCGCGCCGCTCGTGCTCGGCGGAACGGTGATCCCGAACAAGCCTCTCGGCGGCAAGAACGCACTCTCTATCGGCGACTTGGCCACTCCGTCGGATCCCGACGTGCTTTCGCAAGTAACGCTCGCACGCGTGCGGATCGCGCGAAGGCTCGCTGCCGTCGACACGCTCCGGCCCGCACCTTGCGGCAGCGAATGGGCGCTTGCTGCCATGCTGAATGATCTCGTTCAGGCAACGCACCCGGGGTTCAACGCGGCGTTCCGCAGAAGTAGCCCCAAACGCATCCTCACCATCATCAACGAAACGCTCGCCCGCATTCCACCGCCGGCAAACGTGGGCGAGGCATTGTCGCGGCACACGTGGCTCTCACGGATGTTCGAGATCACGCGCACGGACGTCGAAGTTCAATGGTGGACTGGGCACGCGACCTTCCTCGGCACTGATCCGCCTTCCCGGCTGCTCGTGTGGCCCGAGGTACGCCGCGTGAAACAGATCCGAACGCCGCGAACCCTCATGGAGCTGCCCGCTCACGGCAGCGCGATCGACGCAGAAGTCTTTATGCGTGCAGTCTACAACTTCTTGCGCAAAACGCCGCTCACCGATCTCGCCACGTTGACGCGCCCCTTCCCCCGATTCGTCTGGACGCACGAGAACCTCGCGTTCGCCTCGACGCATGCAGGACGCACGTTGGCGCTGCGCGCATTCGCCGGGCTACCGAGAGAGACCGTAGACGCGGCGCTCGGCCTCGCGACCAAGACGCTCTTTTCGGTCAGGGCAACGCGAGCCGTGTACACCGCGATCGACGTCTTGCGCGATCGCGTCTTGATGCTCGCAGTGCGACCAACGAGCGGCACCGATCCCTTGCGCGTCGAGGTCGATGACGATCGGGCCTGGACCATCAGCGCCGGTGCGATCGCCGCTCGCCATTGGATTGCGATGACGGAAGGCGGATTCGGCGAGGACGAACGACGCGAGATCTTGCGCGCTCTCGAACCTGCCGCCACATCGGTGACGGCGAAGCAGATACAAACGCTATTATCAGCGTAACTTGGCGTCGATGCGGCGCCATCATCTGGCAGGAGGGTTCTTGAATGACACTTTCTGCGGCGCCGGCTCGAGCGTCTCCATCTTCTCGTATGTCATCACGCCGTTGGTCGGATCGGACACGATGCCGGTGGATGCCTTGGTGAAAGTAAATCCGTACTTGCCTGTGACCTTCACCTTTGCGCCGACCGCGGGAAGTGGGAACGGAACGGCAACGTCCCAGAGCTTGTCTTTCACGAGATCCTTGGTGGGATCCTTCACTTCTTTGAGCGCTCTGTACCTCTCCATTGCGTCGTGGACGGCGGCGAAGTTGTTGGCCCAGCCGAGCACCCGAATGCGCGGCTTGTCGGCACCGGCATCTCTTTCGTCGGCGATATAAAACGACGGGATCTCCGCGACGCAGTCGTCTGCTTCCTTCTTGCCAACTCTGACGATCGCGCACGAGGGCGCGTCCGTGATGTTCTCCGCGACGATGTACCCCTGAATCGTGATGGACGTTTTCGTTACGTCCTTTTCGTGGAGACGCGAACGGAGCTGATGCGCGGCGCCCGCCACCGTAAATGCCTCGCCAACCTTGATAGGTGGCAAGTTCAATTTTTCCGGCGGCGCTGGGAGCGAGGGTTTGCGGCCCGACCAAACTGGCGCGGGTTGGTACTGTTCGTCGGAATTTCCGCAGCCAAGTGAGAGGCCGGTAACGGCGATCGCAAAACCAAGACACAGCACGGTCCGCATGGGGCACAAGCCTTACCACGGACGAAATAAGGCGGACAAGGGTACTCTATTTCCTCTGGGCGCGTCACTCGACCAGCACGGCGCGCCGTGTTAGGTGCGCTTCACCATGGCGCGAATCTTCCGCAAGCTTCCTGAAAAGGGCGAGTCGATCGCCATCGCATTCTCTGGCGGCCTCGACACTCGCACGGCCGTCGCGTGGCTCCGTGCGAAGGGCCTCGAGGTCTTCGCGTACACCGCAGATCTCGCGCAGCCGGACGAGAAAGACGTCGGCGACATCCCGAAAGAGGCCATCCGTCATGGCGCCAAGGGTGCGCGCGTCATCGACTGCCGCGAGGCCATCGCAAAGGAAGGCATCGTCGCGATTCAATGCGGCGCCTTCCATCTCATGACCGCGGGCCGCAAGTACTACAACACGACGCCGCTCGGCCGCGCCGTCACGGGTACGGCCATCGTCCGCGCGATGCGCGACGACGGCGTGTCGATCTTCAGCGACGGCAGCACGCACAAAGGCAACGACATCCAGCGCTTCTATCGCTACGGCCTGCTCATCCAACCGGAGCTGCGCATCTACAAGCCTTGGCTCGACGCGGAGTTCGTTCGCGAGCTCGGCGGGCGCGCCGAGATGAGCCGCTTTCTCGAGAGCGTGAACCTCCCCTACTCCATGAAGGCAGAGAAAGCCTACAGCACCGACAGCAACATGCTCGGAGCAACGCACGAAGCGAAGGATCTCGAAGAGCTCGATCGCGGCATCGAGATCGTCGACCCCATCATGGGAGTTGCCCATTGGAAGAGCAGCGTCGCCATCAAAACCGAACGCGTGCATATTGCATTCGAACGCGGCGTGCCGGTGTCGATCGCATCGGATTCGCGTGACCAAAAGCGATTCTCGTCACTCGCCGAAATCATTCTCGAAGCCAACAAAGTCGGCGGCCGCCACGGCCTCGGCATGAGCGACCAGATCGAAAACCGCGTCATCGAGGCCAAGAGCCGCGGGATCTACGAAGCGCCGGGCATGGCTCTTCTTCACATCGCGTACGAGCGCTTGCTCAGCGCCATCCACAACGAAAATACGCTCGACCAATACTTCACCCTCGGCCGCCGGCTCGGCCGCCTGCTCTACGAAGGTCGCTGGTACGATCCGGAAGCTCGCCTCTTGAAGGACGCACTCGTTCGCGGCATCGCGTCCCTCGTCACCGGATCAGTTGAACTCGAGCTTCGTCGCGGCGACGACTATTCGATCCACAAGACCGTTGCCGAGGCCGCAACCTACGCGCCCGACAAGCTCTCCATGGAAAAAACGCAAGAGCCGCCCTTCTTGCCAGAAGACCGCATCGGCGCGCTCGAGATGCAAACCTTGTCGATCCTCGACAGTCGCTCACTCCTTGCAGCGCGCGCGAAGATCGAAAAGGACACGCTCGACATCGATATCGATCTGAGCTGATTCGCGCGAAGATCGCGCGGTGGCGCTCGCGGGCGCGGGATTCAAGGTTAAGGTGGAGGAGCGTCATGCCTTCCGCAGGTGGCGACGGCGATCACAACGATGAGGCGACGACTCTCCGCATCATCGCGGAGAACATTCGGCGCATCGAGGAGCTCCTTCGTTTTCTGCCGCTCGCCGAGTCCACCGTGAATGATCTGCGCTCCAAGATCGCTTTGCTTCGCACGATCGTGCTCGAACAACGCGCGCCGGCGTTTGCGCTCGTCGGCCGCCGCGGCGCGGGCAAGAGCTCCCTCATCAACGCCATCTTCGGCGCGAAGATGGCGGAAGTTGGTCACGTCAAATCGCAGACCGGGCGCGCGACGTGGTTCGCTCACAAGACCGAACGCGGCACCATCGAGATCCTCGACACGCGCGGGATGCAGGAAGGATCGTCACCCGAAGAGAAAGATGCCGCGCGCGACGCCGTCGCGTCGATCGTCGTCGAGCTGAAAAAGAAAACACCCGACGTCATCGTCTTTCTCATCAAAGCAGGCGAAGTCGACAGCGCGATCGACGCGGATCTCGAGGCCCTCGAACGCGTCTACGCGGAGATCGAGCGAGAGCATCGCTTCCGTCCGCCGCTCGTTGCGCTCGCCACGCACTGCGACGTCCTCGAGCCGAAAGGGACGCGCCTTCATTGCGCAGGCGAAGAGCCGCCGGAAGACGTCGCGGAGAAGCTGTCTCACGTCTCGCGCGTCGAGCACCATCTCGAAGGCAAGATCAAAGATCGACCGAAGCTCGCCGGGCATCTCGTCTGGACGCGCGGCGTCTCGACGTACATGTCCTTCAAGGACGGTGGTGTGATACGCGCGGACGAACGATGGCGCATCGACGAGCTCGTGACGACGCTCTTCAAGCATCTGCCAGACGCGGGGCGCGGAACGTTCGCGCGCATCGCGCGCGTGCGCGGGTTGCAAGACGAGCTCGCAAATAACCTCACGCGCGCGACGGCGACGATTTGCGCGGGCGTCGCGGCGCTGCCCATTCCCGTGGCGGATCTCATCCCGATCACGACGCTGCAAGTGACGCTCATTGCAACCATCGCGTGGCTGTCGGGGCGCACCCTCAATCGCAAAGCCGCTGCGGAGTTTCTCGGCGCGATGGGCGTCAACGTGGGCGCCGCTTTCGCGCTGCGTGAAGGCGCACGCGCGCTCATCAAGTTCGTCTTCCCGGGCGGCGGGAGCATGGTGTCAGGCGCGGTGGCGTTCGCCGGAACACTCGCGATCGGATCCGCGGCGTGCGCTTATTTCTTGCACAATGCAAGTATCGAAGAGGCGAAGAAGGCATTCGACGACGCGAAGACGACGCGCTAACGACGGCGGCGATGCAAGAGGCCTCTCGATCGCCGCTGACCGCCGAGCTCGAGGCGGCTCTTCTGCGAGAAATCGTCGAGCAGTATCGCCTCCTCGCGCAAGCGTATTTCAAGAGCGCCCTGCCGATGCCGCAGTTCGAGCTCGTCGCGTCGCGTGCACGGCTCGGGCAATGGGTGGAAAGTACACGCACCATCGAGCTCTCGAGGCCGCTGGTGCTCGAGCAGCCGTGGGGCGTCGTCGTCGAAGTGCTCAAACACGAGATGGCGCACCAGTACACGAGCGAAATCCTCGGCGAGCGCGAAGAGGCTGCGCACGGTCCCACGTTCCGTGCAGTATGCAACAAGCTCGGGATCGACGCGGCCGCCACGGGCATGCCCGCAACCGGCGGCGACGCGCGCGCAGAAAGCACGCACCGCAAAATCGGAGAACGCATCGCGCACCTTCTCGCGCTGGCCGAGAGCCCGAACGTCCACGAAGCCGAAGCGGCGATGCTCGCCGCGCAGCGGCTGCTCCTCAAACACAACGTCGAGTTACAAAGAGAAAAGATTGCTCGAGGCTACGCGTGGAAGCACCTCGGCAAACCCACCGGGCGCACCACGGAGGCCGAGCGCGTGCTCTCCCTCATTCTCGGAAAGCACTTCTTCGTCGAAGCGATCTGGGTGCCCGTGTATCGCCCGCTCGAGGGCAAACGCGGGAGCGTGCTCGAGATCTGCGGCACGCGCGACAACCTCGAGATCGCAGAATACGTCCACGGCTACCTCGTCGAGACCGCCGAGCGACTCTGGAACGAACACCGCCAAACCCACGGCATCCGCTCGAACCGCGAGCGCCGCACCTTCCTCGCAGGCGTGATGACCGGCATGAACGACAAGCTCTCGCGCGAAGCCAAAAAGAGCGCGAAGGCCGGTCTCGTCTGGGTTGCCGATGGGGACCTCGCGTCATTCTTTCGTAAGCGCCACCCCTACGTCCGGCACGTTCGCTACGCGGGACAAGAACGAACGGACGCGTACGCGCACGGACGCGAAGCCGGCAGAAAAATCGTCATTCACAAGGGCATCAAGGCGACGACCGGAAACCGCGGACTCCTGCTCGGCCCTCGCCGCTAATTAGGGCGGCAGTCAATATTGACTAATTGCGTCATAGATAAGGATTCTGCGAATCTTGACTAACCGCGTCATCGACAAGAATTGATTTTCGAAGACCTGCTGTTTCTTCGTGTCTCGCGAATGTCTCTCGTCTAAAGCACTGCGAAATCAAAGTGCAATAGAGAGCCGAAATAAGTAATGACGCTTCTGGGGGAGTTCATTCGAACGGAGCCAACGAACAAAGGTGTTGCCGTGAAGAGATTCGCACCGATCCTCCTTCTTTTTGCAGCGTGCAGTCCGGACATCCAAAAGGATCCGCCATCCTCGGGCAACGCGATCGTCGCACAGTTCGATCCCAGCGCGCCGGTGCCGGTCGCGCCGCAGCCCAATGATCTCGTGCGGGATCCGACAACGGGAAAGATCGCCGTGCCTGCTTCGCCCGCGGACTCGCCGGCGCAAGCGGAATTCAACCGAGACTATCTCGGGAACCTCACGGGTTTCCCGTTCGAGAGCACGGCGCAAGTGACCGTCTCGGACGATCTCGCTCCCACGAGCGTCAACGCGCGGAGCGTGCTCGTGTTCGATATCACGTCGACGCCGATGCCGGTGGCGGTCACCCCCGAGGTCGTCGGTCGCAGCATCGTCGTTCCTCCGCCGAACGGCGCTTGGACGCGGGCGCACCGGTACGCCGTTGCAGTCATCGGAGGACAGAACGGCGTCCGCGGTGCAAACAACGAGAACGTAATCGGGTCGCAGACTTGGTACCTCGTCTCGGGAACCAAGCCGCTCGTCTCGTGCGACGGCGTAGAAAACACGTGCACAGATCTGGCGTCGCTGACAGTGCCAACGTGCAGACCGGCCGTCGACATCATTCCGTCGACCGAGACGGATCCCGCGGCTCGCCTCGCCGATCAGACGAAGAGCGCCATCCAACTCGAGCAGGTTCGGTGTGGGTATGATCCGTTGCTCAACGCGCTCCAGCAGATGGGCGTTGCGCGCCAGGACGTCCCTATTCTCTGGACGTTCACCATCGTCGACGCCGGCGAGATGACGTTCGATCCAGCCAACGGCGTCATCCCATTTCCCAACGACATCTTGCTGTCGAACGGCAAAGTGAATTTGCCGAATCCAAAGACGGGTGTGCCGCTCACACAGGCCGACTGCCAATCGTCCGACTCGACCACGCTGCTCTATTGCGGTCTCAACACGCTCGACGGTTTTTCGACCATCGCGCCGCTCATCAGCGAAAACTCGGACACGCTCGGCGCGGCGCTTCAAGCAACGATCAAACCCGAGTCACTGACGACCCAAAGCGTCGGGCTCGCAGCCGTGGCGTCGAATGCGCCGGCGACCGAACAGACGCAGCCGAACTTCACGCCATGCCTCAATTGCATGTCGAGCCCGGATGCATCCGGCAACGTACCGAGCAGCCCGCAACAGCTTCAATGGAAGCTCAACGCGCCGCTCGACGAGAAGACGACGTACTTCGCTTACGTCACGAGCGGCGTCACCGACGATGGCGGCAAACCGGTCATTGCATCCGCAACCATGGCGCTCGTTCGCCTGAGTCACCCGCTCGTCGATGAAAACGGCAAGTCAACGGTGAACATCGTCAGCGACGAGCAGGCCGCGCAGCTCGAACCGCTGCGCGCAGCGCTCAAGCCCGCGTTCGACTCGCTCGATGCGGCGGGTCTGCCGCGCGCGAACGTCGCGCTCGCGTTCCCATTCACCACGCAGTCGGAGGCGAGCGTGCTCGATCAACTCTATGCGTACCCGTCGCAAATCCAGGGGCTCCCGGACTCGCCATTCGGTGTAGCAGACGCAACGGACGCCTTCCCCGCGGTTCCCGGCGTCGACAAAATCTTCGTTGGCACGTTCCTCACGCCGGTGGCGATCACCAGCCCGAGCGGCACGCTCGATCCCGCGAACCCGCAGATCCTCCCAGTGAATTTTTTGGTCGCGGTGCCGAGCATGGATCTACCGGCGAATGGCTATCCGGTGACGATCTTCGGTCATGGCCTCGGGCGATCGCATAACGACGCAATCGCGATCGCAAGCGCGATCGCCGCCAAAGGACAGGTCGTGATCGCCGCCGACTGGATCTTCCACGGCGATCGCACATCGTGCACGGATTTGAAGAGCGCGACCGGGTTACCAACGGATGATGCAGCATGTGCGGATCCGACAACGATGAAGTGCGACGAAGGCACGCCCGTGGGTCTCTGCGTGCTGCGCGACGATGCATCGCGCGCAGACTGCACACCGGGTCCGGAAGGTAACGTCGCCTGCATCATGAGTGGGCAGGGAAGCTGCGCTGCCGACAGCAAGTGCCAGGGTGCGGGGGCAGATCTGGCGCGTGATGCAACGGGCCTCCCCAGCCTTGGCGACAAATCGATCAGTGGCTGGAACATGTTCAGCTTGACGAATTTCTTCGCCACGCGAGACAACTTCCGCCAGCCGGTCATCGACTTCGCGCAGCTCCTTCGTGTCATCAAGTCCCAGTCGGACACGAGCCTGGTCGCACAGCTCTCGCTGAAGAACGGCGAAGCGATCGCGCTCGACACATCAAACATCAACTACGTCGGGCAGAGTCTCGGCGGCATCCTCGGCACGAACGTCAACGCCGTCTCACCGGACACGAACAACGTCGTGCTCGACGTGCCCGGCGGCGATCTCCCACAGATCATCCTCACGGCGCCATCGTTCGCTCCGCAGCGTGAGGAGCTCATCGCGACGCTTGCCAAGCAAGACATCAACCCCGGCACGCCGGCATTCGATCAGTTCACGGGCATCGTGCAATGGATCCTCGATCCAGCGGATCCAGCGAACATGGGTTACCGCCTCACGCACGGTTCGCCGAATGCCAATCGCAAAGCCTTCATCCAATTCATCGAAGGCGACGAGACGGTGCCGAACGTGTCGAACTTCGCGCTCGTCACGGGAGCGAATCGCAACTTCGTGGACACGCCACCGAGCTTCGGGTGCATGCAACCCCTGAGTTGCTACGAGTTCACCGAGGCGGGGGATAGCTTCGACGCCACGACAGCCGCTCTCGGAACGCGCCACGGCTTCTTGTTGAGTCCGCCAACGGGCGCAGCGGGCGCCGGCCTGACGGTCAAGGCGCAGACGCAAGTCGCAAACTTCATCGCCACCGGCAGCCTGTGAATCGGAGAGAACCCATGAACACGCAGAAACTCTTCGTCACGTCCGCTTCCGTCTTCTCCTTGCTCGTGTCGGGCAGAGCATGGGCCGCCGGTACTGCGCTCGATGTCCAGTCGGGTCGCGGCACCGGCATGGCGGGCGCCATGACCGCTGCCGCCGATGATTCGTCCGCCATCTTTTACAACCCGGCAGGCATCGCTCGCGGCAGGGAGCTCGACGCACAGGTCGGCGTCTCCCTCATCGTTCCGTCGTTCTCGTTCAAAGATACGAGCGGCAACAAGACCACGATGCCGTTTTACGTCGTGCCGCCACCGCACGCGTACGTGTCAGCGGGCATCACGGAGAATCTGTCGGTCGGCATCGGCGTCTTCACGCCGTACGGGAACATCATCAAGTGGCCTTCCGGTTGGGAAGGCAGTCGCGTGATTCAGAAGATGAACCTCACGACGTACGACATCAACCCAACGGTTGCGTACCGCTACGGGCCGGTACGCGTCGGCGTTGGTCTCCAGATCATGCGCGCAACCGTGGAGTTGCAGCGAGACATCAGCTACGGCGAGGCGCAAGGCTCGGTCGATCTCGGCGGCGGAGCGTGGGGCGTCGGCGCGAACGCAGGCATCCAGGTCGACGCTATCGAAAAGTATCTAACGATTGGTGCGACCTATCGCAGCGCGGTGCGTTTGAATTTCAACGACGGCAACGCGCATTTCTCGAACGTGCCACCGGAGCTCGGCACCGCCATCCACGATCAAAAAGCATCGACCGCGATCACTCAGCCCGATCAGTTCGCATTCGGCATCTCGGGCCATCCCAACAAGAACCTTCTCGTCGACGCCGAAGTCGTGTGGTTTGGCTGGAGCAAATTCCGCACTATCGACGTCAACTTCCCCAACGACGCGAGCGGCCAGCTCGCGATGCACGAGCCGAAAAACTGGCACAACACGGTCAACTACCGCGTCGGCGCGGAAGGGATCTTGGACGAGCATTGGCGGATACGCGGAGGCCTGCTCATCGACCCGACTCCCTCGCCAACGAGTACTGCGTTGCCCGACGTCCCCGACGCCACGCGACTCAACCTCGCGATCGGCGGCAGTTACGTGCATGATACAGGCATCCGTGTCGACGCCGGATACCAGCTCCTCGTCATCATGAACCAGAAGAGCACGGCGCCAGCGCTTCCGGGGACGTACGGAGGTTTCGTCAACATCCTCGGGATCTCCGTGGGCTTCCACGCGCCGCTTTCGAAGAAGAGGCACACAGAAGACATGGCTCCCCCGCCCCCACCACCGGACGTGGTCAACGCGCCGCCGCCGATTTGACGCGATCTCATCGAAAAAAAACTTCGACGGTGGTAAAGGGCCGGCGCGCGCTCGCTTCGCGCGGTCGCGCGAGTAACGAAACCTGGCCTCCCACTGGCGAATTAGAGAGATAACCGTGGCTGCTCGTATCCCCCTTGAACGCATTCGTAACATTGGCATCTCGGCGCATATCGACTCCGGCAAGACGACGCTCACCGAGCGCATCCTGTTTTATACGGGCCGAATTCACAAAATTCACGAGGTGCGCGGCAAGGACGGCGTTGGCGCCAAGATGGACTCGATGGATCTCGAGCGCGAGAAAGGCATCACGATCCAGTCGGCCGCAACGTACTGCGAGTGGACAGGCTCGGCGCAGCAGTTCGAGGCGCACAACATCAACATCATCGACACGCCAGGCCACGTCGACTTCACGATCGAAGTAGAGCGCGCGCTGCGCGTTCTCGACGGTGCGATCCTCGTGCTCGACTCGGGCAAAGGCGTGCAGAGTCAGTCGATCACCGTCGACAAGCAAATGAAGCGGTATCACGTGCCGCGCATCGCTTTCGTCAACAAGATGGACAATCCCGGCGCGAACTACGAGCGCGTCGCGGAGATGCTCAAAGAGAAGCTCGGGCACCACCCGGTCAAGCTTCAAGTGCCCATCGGCGCGGAATCCAGCTTCAAAGGCATCATCGACCCGATCGTTGGCAAGGCCTTCTACTTCGATGGCAATGACGGCGAGAAGATCCGCGTCGAAGAGATCCCTGAAGAATACAAGGATGCCGCGAAGTCCGCGCGCGACAAAATCGTCCAAGACGTCGCCGATGTCGACGACGTGCTCGCCGAGAAGTTTCTCATGGAGGAACCCGTCTCGGACCAGGAGCTGCGCGACGCCATTCGTCGCGCCACGCTCGCTCTCAAGATGACTCCCGTGATGTGCGGCACCGCGCGATGCAACAAGGGCGTGCAGCTTCTGCTCGACGCCGTCATCGCATATCTGCCGAACCCGAAAGACATCACGAACGAGGGCCACGACCAAGACAACAACGAAGCGAAGGTCGTCCTCGAGTCGGACGCGAGCAAGCCCTTCGTGGGCCTCGCGTTCAAGCTGCAACAAGACAAATACGGGCAGCTTACGTATTTCCGCGTCTACCAAGGCAAAATCTCGGCCGGCGACACCATCTACAACGTGTCGAACGAGATGCGCAAAGTGCGTGTACCACGCATGTTTCGTATGCACGCCGACGATCGCGAAGAGATTCAGATCGCCGAAGCCGGCGACATCGTCGCGTTCTACGGCGTCGAGGCGAGCTCCGGGGAGACGTTCACCGACGGCAAAGTGAAGATCACGCTCACGTCGATGCACGTGCCCGCGGCCGTGATCTCACTCGCCGTTGCTCCGAAAGATCGCGCCACGGAGGTCAACTTCTCCAAGGCGCTCAACCGCTTCACGAAGGAAGATCCAACGTTCCGCGTTCACCAAGACGAGGAATCGCAGCAGACCATCATCAGCGGGATGGGCGAGCTGCACCTCGACATCTACATGGAGCGCATGCGGCGCGAGTACAACTGCGACGTCATCGCAGGCAAGCCGCAGGTTGCGTATCGCGAGACCATCTCGCGTCGCGCGGAGATCGCGTACACGCACAAGAAGCAGACCGGTGGTTCGGGCCAGTACGCGAAGGTGGGCGGCTACCTCGAACCGCTCCCGTCCGACGCCGTCGAGACGTACGAGTTCGTCGACGAGATCACCGGCGGCGCCATTCCGCGCGAGTTCATTCCGGCGTGCGACAAGGGCTTCCGCGAAGGGATCAAGAAAGGCACACTCATCGGCTTCCCCATCGTCGGCGTTCGTTGCGGCATCAACGACGGCGCCGCGCACGCGGTCGACTCGTCCGAAATGGCGTTCAAGACGGCTGCCCTCATGGGCTTCCGCGAGGCCTACGAAAAAGCCGCGCCGACCATTCTCGAACCCATCATGAAGGTCGAAGTCGACGCGCCGCCGGAGTTCCAGGGCACCGTCGTTGGACAAATCAACCAGCGCCGCGGTGCGGTCCTCGAAACGCGCGCAGGCGATATGACCACCATCGTCGCGGAAGTTCCGCTCAGTGCGATGTTCGGTTACTCGACCGATCTTCGCTCGGCCACGCAAGGCAAAGGCACGTACACCATGGAGTTCTCCAAGTACGCCGTAGTGCCGAGGCAAGAGCAGGACGAGATGAAGAAAAAGTACAGAGAGAAGCTCGCCGCCGAGGCCAAGAAATAGGGGTGGTCCCAGTTGGGGGCGGCCCAGAAGGGCCGTCCCTACCAGGACCCAACCCTTCACACGTTGGATGACTTCATCGAGTGAGCTCGGCTCGGGCGCGACGCGCGGCTTGCACCATTGCTCGAAGTGCCTTCTCGACCTCCGCCCACCCACGCGTCTTGAGTCCACAGTCTGGATTCACCCAGAGCTGCTTTGGATCGAGCACGCGGGCGGCACGACGCAAGAGATCGAACATCTCGTCCTCCGAGGGGACGCGCGGCGAGTGAATGTCGTAGACGCCGGGGCCGACCTCGTTCGGGTATCGGCAGGTCGCAAACACATCGAGGAGCTCCATGCGCGAACGCGAGGTCTCGATGCTGAGCACGTCGGCGTCCATCGCGCCGATGGCGTCAATGATGTCGTTGAATTCCGAGTAACACATGTGCGTGTGGATCTGCGTGTCGTCACGCACCGGCGTCGAAGCGAGGCGGAACGCTTCGACGGCCCATTCGAGGTACTCCTTCCACTCGGAACGACGGAGCGGCAAGCCTTCGCGGATCGCGGGCTCGTCGATCTGGATGACACGAAGACCGGCGCGTTCGAGATCGGCGACCTCGTCGCGAATCGCGAGCGCGATCTGACGACACGGCGCTTTTCTTGGCTGATCGACTCGGACGAATGACCACTGGAGAATCGTGACCGGCCCGGTGAGCATGCCTTTCATCGGCTTGTTCGTCAGCGACTGCGCGTAACGCGACCACGCGACGGTCATCCCTCATCGAGATCAGTGACGAGGCACGGTTCGTCGAGCTGCACCCACTCGGCGCCTTCGCGGCCAAGGAGACCGAGGAGCTCCTCGTAAACCGGAAGCAGGCGGTCGAGGAGCGGGATTGGGGAAGCGCGGTGCATCTTCCCGAGGAGCAGGAACGAGACCGGGCCGAGCAAGACAGGTCGCGTTCGAACGCCAATCGCACGGGCCTCGCGTACCTCCGAGATCGGCTTGTCCGACGCTCGAGAGAAGAACATCCCGGGGAAGAGCTCGGGGACGATGTAGTGGTAGTTCGTGTCGAACCACTTCGTCATCTCCATTGCCGGTACATCGACGCCGTCCGCTTGGAGGCCTCGAGCCATTGCGAAGTACGTGCGATGCGGATCCGATGCGAGCGACGTGTACCGAGGTGGAATGGATCCCACGAGCTGAATGGTGTCGAGGACACGGTCGTACAGCGAAAAATCGTTGCTCGGGACGTGCGCGATCCCTCTGTCGTGCTGCAAACGCCAATGCTCGGCGCGGAGACTCTTCGCGGTCTCGAGGAGCGAGTCGCTCTTCCCGCTCCAATGGGATTCGAGTGCGCGCTTCAGTTCGCGGTTCTTTCCAATGCGTGGAAAACCAAGGTTCGTCGCGATCGTCATGGTCGTCTCCTCAAGCCGGACAGACGCGCACAAAAAGAGGGCGTGCTGTCTCGGACCTACCCGCCTCCCGCGAGGCTCCCAGGTTGAACCGACGTCGGTAATCGACGTCGGATGCGGGCAGGTTTTCGGACTCCGAGCACGCCCGGCTTGCCACCGGCTTCCTACTGTCCGTCGCTTCCCAGCCTCCACGGTGGAGGCCAGTGCTTGGTACGGAGGTCGTTCTCGTCACCGCTGCGGGGCAGCTCCGGATTCTCACCGGATTCCCTATTAAGCTCCGGGACGAGCCCGGAGCACCAGCACGGGCGCCCCTTTACTCCGCGCGGTGATTCGTCGTCAAGAACGCAGCGAAGAGTTCGTCGGTCGCCGTTGGTGGCGTCATCCGACCGGCGAGGACGTCGCTCTCGATCGAAGCAAGCCTGCGCATCACCTCGGGATGCGTGCGAAACGTTCGGTCGAGACGCTCGCCGATGAGCGACCACATCCACGCGCGCTGCTGCTCGGCGCGCATGGCCGAAAGCTCGCCCGACGCCGTGAGTGTCTTGCGATGTTCCTCGATGAGGTCCCAGAGATCGTCGAGTCCGTCGCCCGTAAGCCCGGAGATCGCGACGGCGCGCGTTGGCCAACTCGGTCTTCGACGCGGCAGGTACCGAAGCGCAGCGCGGAGATCGGCGAGCGCCGTTCGGGCACGCGGAACCGCGTCGCCATCGCATTTGTTGACGCCAATCGCATCCGCGATCTCGAGGATGCCCTTCTTGATCCCTTGAAGCTCGTCACCAGCTCCTGGGAGCGCGAGCACCAAGAAGAAGTCCACCATCTCGCTCACGGCAGTCTCCCCCTGACCGACCCCGACGGTCTCGACGAGGATGACGTCGAACCCCGCAGCTTCGCAGAGGAGCATCGTCTCGCGCGTGCGCCGGGCAATGCCTCCGGGGGTGAGACCGCTCGGCGACGGACGAATGAAGGCGTTCGGTTCGACGGCGAGACGGCTCATTCGCGTCTTGTCGCCCAAGATCGATCCCCCGGAGACAGTGCTCGACGGATCGATCGCGAGTACGGCAACCTTCTTCCCACGCGCGAGCAAGCGCATGCCGAACTCGTCGACGAAAGTGCTCTTGCCAGCGCCCGGAACACCCGTCACGCCGACGCGCCGAGCATCCCCCGTCTTTGGAAGCAGACGCGTGAGGAGCGCTTGGGCGAGTGCCGCATCGGTGTCACTTCGGCTCTCGATCAGCGTGATGGCCTGCGCGACAACGGCGCGATCGCAGGCAAGAACCCCTCGCTCGTAGTCGTCGAGCGACAACCGCCGAAGCTTCATCTGTCTTCTCAACCTTCTCGATGGTCGAGCCGATCGAGCAACGCCATGGCCGACTCCGCGATCACCGTCCCAGGACCAAAGATCTCTACGGCTCCTGCCTCGCGAAGTGCGGGGTAATCGTCGGGCGGAATGACGCCACCGACGACGACGAGAATGTCGGGACGGCTCAGTGCCGCGAGCGCGGCACGGAGCGCGGGAACGAGCGTGAGGTGCCCAGCAGCGAGCGAGCTCGCACCGATGACGTGGACGTCGTTTTCGACCGCGGCCCGAGCGGTCTCCTCCGGCGTCTGAAAAAGCGGACCGATGTCGACGTCGAAGCCGAGATCGGCGAACGCGGAGGCGACCACCTTCTGACCACGATCGTGTCCGTCTTGTCCCATCTTCGCGATGAGGATGCGCGGCCGTCGTCCTTCGCGATCGAGAAATGCCCTTGTTCGCGCTCGCACGCCACTGACAGTCTCGGAGGTCTCTCCCACCTCGCCAGCATACACACCGGAGATGGCGCGGATCTCGGCTTGGTGACGCCCCCAAACCTTCTCGAGCGCAAGCGAGATCTCTCCGACGGTCGCACGCGCTCGAGCAGCAGTCACCGCGAGCTCGAGGAGGTTACCCTTTTCACCAGACGCGCAGGCGGTGAGCGCGTCGAGCGCCCGTTGGCAAACAGCTCCGTCGCGCTCACGGCGCAATCGTTCGAGGCGTTCGATCTGCGTTCGCCGAACGGCGTCGTTGTCGACCTTGAGCACCGGCACGACCTCTTTTTCCCTCGGGCGATAGCGGTTCACGCCGATGATCGCTTGCCGACCCGAGTCGATGCGCGCTTGCGTTCGTGCCGCGGCCTCCTCGATACGGAGCTTCGGGGTGCCCGTTTCGATCGCCTTGACCATTCCGCCGAGGTTCTCGATCTCCTCGATGTGCGCGCGGGCGCGGGCGGCGAGATCATGAGTGAGGCGCTCGACGTAGTAGCTGCCACCCCAGGGATCGACCGGGTAGCCCGTGCCCGACTCGAGCTGGAGTTGGAGCTGCGTGTTGCGCGCGATGCGCGCCGAAAAGTCGGTGGGTAGCGCGAGCGCCTCGTCGAGAGAGTTGGTGTGGAGGCTCTGCGTGTGACCCTGCGACGCCGCCATCGCCTCGATGCACGTGCGCACGACGTTGCAGTAGACGTCCTGGGCGGTGAGCGACCAGCCCGACGTCTGGCAGTGCGTGCGAAGCGCAAGGCTCTTGTTGCTCTTCGGCGAGAAACGACTCACGAGCTCCGCCCAAAGAAGACGCGCCGCACGGAGCTTGGCGACCTCCATGAAGAAGTTCATACCGATGGCAAAGAAGAAGGAGAGACGCGGCGCAAAAGCGTCAACGCTCATGCCGGCAGCAATCCCTGTGCGTATGTACTCGACGCCATCGGCGAGGGTGTAACCGAGCTCGAGATCGGCGGTCGCTCCGGCCTCTTGCATGTGGTAGCCCGAGATCGAGATGGAATTGAACTTCGGCATCTTCTGCGCGGTGTACGCGAAGATGTCGGCGATGATCCGCATCGAGGGCGCGGGCGGATAGATGTACGTGTTGCGCACCATGAACTCTTTGAGGATGTCGTTCTGGATCGTGCCCGTGAGCTTCTCCGGTGGGACACCCTGCTCTTCGGCGGCGACGATGTAGAGTGCAAGGATCGGAAGAACGGCGCCGTTCATCGTCATCGAGACGCTCATCTTGTCGAGCGGGATGCCGTCGAAGAGCAGACGCATGTCGAGGATGGAATCGATCGCGACACCGGCCATTCCAACGTCGCCGACGACGCGCGGGTGATCGCTGTCGTAGCCGCGGTGGGTAGCAAGATCGAACGCGATGGAGAGACCCATCTGCCCGGCAGCGAGGTTTCGGCGATAGAACGCGTTCGACTCCTCCGCCGTCGAGAAGCCTGCGTACTGACGCACGGTCCACGGCTTCTGGACGTACATCGTTGGGTACGGCCCGCGCACGAACGGCGGGAAGCCGGGGAAGGTACCGAGGTGCGTGACGTCTGCAAGGTCCTCGGGACCGTAGAGGGGGCGCAGCGAGATCCGCTCCGGCGTGTCCCAATCACTGCCTGCGGCGCCGGCACTGCCTTCGGCATTCGGAACGAGAGGCGCGCTCGCACGCGACGCAATCGCATCGAAATCGAGAAGTGCGAAGTTCGGCAGGCGACTCATCGGGCGGCCTCGTTTGGAGTTGTGACGGTGAAGCGGTCGAGGATCTCTGCGAGCGTCGCAACGACGTCGCAACCAACGAAGAGAAAGCCGTCGACACCGGCCTTACGAAGCTCGGCTTCCAACGCACCGGGGCGGCCGGCGAGCAGCACGCACGAAACCCCGCGCGCCTTGAGCTCGGACGCACGCGCAGAAGCTTCCTCGGCGTAACGTTCGTCCGTCCCACAAAGGCAGACCACCGTGGCCGGCTCCACGGCAGACACCTCGCGGCTCTTGATCCCTCCGGCGGCAAAGAAGTTCGCAGCAAATCCTGCACGGGCCCGTGACGATGCGAACGCGCCGAGCGTAAGAAGGAGGATTTCGGGTTTCACCGAATCGGCGCGAGTGCGAAGCGCCTCGAAGAGCGAAGCGTCCCGATGCACGGGCAGAGCACCCTTTTCCGGTGTTTCTTCGGTCGCGGGCGGGACCGCATAAGGCAGCTTCTCTTCGAGGAACGCGAACTCCGACACGCCGAGGATCGGCAGTTTTCGCTTTGCGATTCGTTCGAGACGCTCGTGCCAAGAGGCCTCGAGCCGCCGCGCGATCTCGCCGCTCTCGAGCAGCTTTGCGACGCCGCCGCTCCGAGACAGATCCTGGAACCTTGCCCATGCCTGCCGAGCGAGCCTATCGGTGAGCGTGTCGAAGTAGTACGAGCCGCCAGCCGGATCGCTGACCTTTCCGAGTGCGCTCTCCTCCCGCAACACGAGCCCCGTGTTGCGTGCCACGCGCTGGCCAAACGCGGACTGGAAAGCTTCGTCAAAGGCGTTTGGCGTCACGAGATCGGCGCCGCCCGTCACCGCTGCGAACACCTGCGTCGTGACGCGAAGCATGTTCACCCACGGATCGCGCACGGTCAGCGTCTGCGCCGAACACACGGCGTGCACGAGGACTTCGCTTCCGCCGCTCGCGACGAGCATCTTGGTGAAGCACACGCGGAGCGCGCGGAGCTTGCACATCTGGACGAACGTGTCCCTACCTACGGAAATTCGCAGGGCGATCGCGGCGGATGCTTCGTCGGGTGTGAGACCCGCTTCGAGGAGCGCCTCGAGGTACGAGGCCCCGGTCGAGAGCGCGATCGCGATCTCGTCGGCCGCGTCGGCGCCCGCGTCGTGATACGGCTCGGTGGAGACACACGCGATGGGCACTTGGTGGCCGCCATCGCGCATGGCGACCGCAAGCTGACCGAGCGCGCCAAGATCTTTTTGGAGCGTCGTGAACGGTGCATGACCGCAAGCACGCCACGCGATGGGATCGACCGCGAGGATCACCCGGGGCGTGATGGCGGTGACGATCTCCGGACGCGGCACCTCGCGTGCTTCGAGCACGAAGGTCGCTTGCGCGAGCTCTTCACGCGCGATCTCGCTGTGGAGGTCGAGTGGCAGCCACAGCGCGTCGGCACCGTCCGTTACATCGGCCACGAGCTCCGAGACGGCCGCATCTGTATCGTGACGCATGCAGATCCGGAACGGCTCGCTCCGTACGAGCCGCGCCGACGCATCGACGGGAGGTGCCGCAGCGTAAAGCGGCTCAATCGGTATGCCGGCAAGGACTTCGTGGACGAGCGCCTTGTCGAACGGTTTGCCGGCGAGATCCTTTTCGACGAGCGCGCGCCACTTCGCAAACGTCACTTCCGGGAAAGATGATTGCACGACGGTGTCAATTGCTCTTCCTACCGATGACTTCGGCGGACCGACTGTAGATCGCTTCTGCAAACAAGTCCTCGATCAAGGAAGGTCAGAAAGCCACATCGAGCGAAACCTCTCCCGTTACGCCAACCTGGTAGGCCGATACACGGCGTTCGAAGAAGTTCGCGAGCTCCTGGACATCCTGGAGATCCATGAACGGCAATGGGTTTTTCGAGCCGTAACGCTTTGCCATGCCAAGGGTCGTGAACCGTTGGTCAGCAGCGAACTCAAGATATTGCCGAACGTCACGAACCGAGAGCCCCGCGATCCCGCCACCAAGGAGATCCTCGGCGAACGCCGCCTCGCATTCGATCGCTTCTTCGATCATCTGCCGCACGTCCTGCTCGAAGGCTGCATCGAACAGATCCGGCTCTTCGCGCCGTACCGTGGCCACGACTTCGAACGCATACGCCATGTGCGCGCTCTCGTCGCGAAACACCCAGTTCGTCCCGTCGGCGAGCCCGTGCAAGAGACCGCGCGACCGGAGAAAGTAGACGTAAGCGAATGCCGCAAAGAAAAAGAGCCCTTCGATGCACGCTGCGAAGCAGATGACGTTAAGCAGATACTTCCGACACTTCTCACGTGTATCGAGCGCGTCGACCTCGTGGATCGAATCGATCCATCGAAAGCAAAACTCCGCTTTCGTCCTTATCGAAGGGATGTTCTCGACCGCCGCGAAGGCGCGGAAACGCTCGTCCGGCTCGGGAATGTAGGTATCGAGCAGCGTCAGATAGAACTGGACGTGGAGCGCCTCCTCGTAGAGCTGGCGCGAGAGGTACATCCGCGCTTCAGGAGCATTCACGTGCTTGTAGAGATTCAAGACGAGATTGTTCGAGACGATCGAGTCGCCGGTCGCAAAGAACGCAACGAGACGTTGCACGAGGTGACGCTCGGCAGGACTCATCTTGTCTCGCAGATCGCTGACGTCCGTGGAGAAGTCGACCTCCTCCACTGTCCACGTGTTCTTGATGGCGGCGCGATACATCTCGTAGAACTGCGGATACGCCATTGGGCGGAGCGTCAGGCACATTCCGGGATCGAGCAGGCGCACGGGACGGGTGACGGCGCTCATTGGCACGCCTCGCAGCTCTCAGGATTCTCGAGGGAGCAGGCAACGGTCACCGCGTCGGCTGTCGCCGGCGGAGGCGGAGTCCATCCGGGTGTCGCGCGCGGATCACCCCCGCTCTGCGCGCTCGGCGTTGGTGGCGTCTCGATGGTGGCCTTCGCGATCCGCGTCGCCGGACGCGAGCGCAGGTAGTACGTCGTCTTGAGCCCCTTCTTCCACGCGTAGAAGTACATGCTCGAGAGTTGCCCAATGTTCGGATTCTCGATGAAGAGGTTCAGCGACTGACCCTGATCGATGAACGCACCGCGATCAGCGGCCATGTCGATGAGCGAGCGCATCGGGATCTCCCATGCGGTGCGGTACACGGCGCGGAGGTTGGGCTGGAGGTCGTCGAGCGACTGCACCGAGCCTTCGGCGAGCTTCAGACGAACGCGCGTCGCCTCATTCCAGAGGCCAAGTGCTTTGAGCTCGCTGACGAGATAGCGATTGACCTGCAGGAAGTCACCGGAGAGCGTCTCGCGCTTGAAGAGATTCGAGATCTGCGGCTCGATGCATTCGTAACAACCGGCGATCGACGCGATGGTTGCCGTTGGCGCGATCGCGACGATGAGCGAGTTGCGAAGACCGTGCTCGCGGATCCTCGCGCGAAGTGCTTCCCAGCGCGCAGTATCCTTGGGCACGACGTTCCACGCATCGAACTGGAGTTCACCCTTCGCCGTGCGTGTCTCTGCGAACGCCGGATGCGCTCCCTTTTGCATCGCAAGATCGACCGAGGCCGAGAGAGCATGAAAGTAGATCTCCTCCGAGATCCGTCGCGAAAGATCGCGGGCTTCAGGTGCGTCGAACGCAAGGCGCATCTGGAAGAAGAGATCCTGAAGCCCCATGAGCCCGAGGCCGACGGGGCGCCACTTGGCGTTCGACACGCGCGCACTATCGATGGCGTAGTAGTTGTGATCGATCACCTGATCGAGCTGACGAACGGCGACGTGCACCGTGCGGGCAAGGCGCGCCCAATCGAAAGTAACGTTGCCGTTGTCATCCTTGATGACGTGGCGCGCGAGGTTGATGGATCCAAGGTTACATACCGCCGTCTCGCCGCTCGACGTGATCTCCAAGATCTCCGTGCAGAGATTCGATAGATGCACGACCCTCCCGGGGAGCGCGGTCTGGTTGCATCCCTTGTTCGATTTGTCCTTGAACGTCATCCAGCCGTTGCCGGTCTGAGCAAGCGTCCGCATCATCCGCGCGTACAAATCGCGCGCCTTGACCTTTTTCTTCGCGAGCCCGCGGTCTTCCGCATCGACGTACGCCTGTTCGAATGCCTCGCCGAACAGATCGGGGAGATCGGGGACGTCCTTCGGATCGAAGAGGCTCCACTCTCCGTCGAGCTCCACGCGACGCATGAACAAGTCGCTCACCCAGTTGGCGAGATTCAGGTTGTGCGTGCGGCTCGCTTCGTCTCCCGTGTTGTCGCGCAACTCGAGGAACTCCTCGATGTCGGCGTGCCACGACTCGAGATACACACAGCACGCGCCTTTACGCTTGCCGCCTTGATTCACCGCTGCAACGGACGCGTCGAGCGTCTTGAGCCACGGCACGATCCCGTTCGAGTGACCGTTCGTGCTCTCGATGAGCGAGCCGCGTGAGCGCACGCGGTGGTACGCAAGTCCAATGCCGCCAGAGAACTTCGAGAGGAGCGCGACATCCGCATACCGCTTGTAGATCGTCTCGAGATGATCGTCGGGCGAGTCGAGAAGGAAGCAACTCGAAAGTTGCTCGTGCCGTGTTCCCGCGTTGAAGAGCGTCGGCGAGCTAGGCAGATATGCGAGCGTCGAGAACTGTTCGTACAACTCCAGCGCCTCGGAGACAGTCTCTGAAAGCGCGCACGCGATCCGGAGGAAAAACTGCTGCGGCGTCTCGATCACGAGGCGCGACGTGGGGTGCTTGAGGAGGTAGCGATCGTAAACGGTGCGCAAACCGAAGTACTCGAACTCGTCATCGCGCTTCGGCTGGATGGCGTCATTCAGCTTGCGCGCATTCGCCGTCACGAAGTCGAAGAGGCGCTGGTTGATGAGGCCAACGCGATGTCCGAAAAGGGCCGACTGCGAGAACGACTGGATCTCTTGCCCGCAAACTTCTTTCTCGATGTACGCGGCGAGCAGCCGCCCCGCGAGCTTCGCGTATTGCGGCTCTTCGACGATGTATGACGCCGCCGTCTGGATGGAGAGACGATCGAGCTCGCTCGTCGTCGCACCGTCGTACAGGCCGCTGATCGTCTTCGTCGCGATGCGCATCGGATCGACGTCGGCGAGGCCGATCGCGCATCGACCGACCGCGCGCACGATCTTGTTCAGATCGACCGGCTCGGTTCGACCGCTTCGCTTCGTCACGCGCATCGAGGTCTGTGGGAGCGAGTCCGGATCGCTATCCGGCGGGGAGCTCGGTTTCGACGGTTGCGCGGTGGCTCGCAACGACGGCGTGCCGTTGCTCTTGATGATTTCGGTGTTCATGGCGTCTCCTTCGGTCTTGCCGCGCGCAGCACCAGCCCGCGCGCGGACGTTTGCGTCGCCGCACTTCAACCGACCTCGTCCCCGCGAACGTTGCGCACCTCGCGATGGCAGAACGATCCGCACCCACGGGACCGAACAGATCCCCGCGGACACAGGTCCTCACCACCTTCCCACGAGGTGCTTCGCCACTTTCAAGTTATCGAAAGTGACGTAGGTCGGACCGCCGCGGGTTGTCTCTCCGCGATCGGGTGATGGCAGGTTTTCGGACTTCGAGCGCTTCCGGCTTACGCCGGTTTTCCTAGTGTCCGTCGCTTCCCAGCCTCCACGGCGGAGGCCAGTGCTTGGTACGGATTCGTTCTCGTCACCGCTGCGGGGCAGTCCCGGATTTTCACCGGGTTCCCTTGAACACACCTACCGCCTGTGACGGCTGGTCGGACATGCTCTAAACCTGAGCGAATGCTCAGGCACCAGTCACGAACCACTACATACAGGGTATCGTGCGTTCAGGTCAAACAAGATGTTGTGGATTGACAAAAGATACTTTTTGGGATACGGCACCCCTCCCCAAAGCACGTCTGGTCAATCCAGCAACGCGAGCAGTTCTTCTCTCGTGATGGCGCCGGCGTGGTTGGCCTCGCCGAGTGCGACATCGGCGAGAGCACGCTTCTTTGCCTGAAGCGCGAAGATGCGCTCCTCCACCGTGTCTTTGGCGACCATGCGATAGACCATGACCGGGCGGTCTTGACCGATGCGATGCGCGCGATCGGCCGCTTGGTCTTCAACGGCGGGGTTCCACCACGGATCGAGCAAGAAGACGTGGTCGGCGGCGGTGAGGTTCAGGCCGGTGCCGCCAGCTTTGAGCGATACGAGCATCACGGGCGGACCCGCGTCGTTTTGAAACTCTGCGACGACTGCGGCGCGATCGCGTGTCGATCCATCGAGGCGCGTGAAGCGAATGCCGCCTGCGTCGAGGTGCGGTTCGACGAGATTGAGCAGACTCGTCCACTGCGAGAACACGAGAGCCTTGTGACCTTCGGAGACCGCGTCCTCGAGTGCACCAAGAAGGCAATCGATCTTCGATGAACTTTTGACCTCGCCCTGACCGGGAACGAGCGCCGAGTGACATGCCGCTTGACGCAAACGAAGCAGGGCCTCGAGCGCAAGAAGCACGTTGCCTCCCTGACCGAGTTTGTGCGCGACGTCCTTCTTCGTGGCAACGCGCACGGCGTCGTAGATGCTGCGTTCGATCTCGTCGAGCTCGACGTGCAGCACGGCGTCCGTGCGCGGCGGCAGCTCCGGCAAAACTTCACGCTTCATGCGCCGGAGCAAAAACGGACGGATCTTGTTGCGGAGGCGCTTTGCAGCATCTGCGTTGCCGTTCGCGATGGGCAGTGCATACCGATCTTGGAAGTCGCTGCGTCCGCCAAGAAGCCCTGGATTGGCGAAATGCATGACGCTCCAGAGTTCATCGAGTCTGTTTTCGACGGGCGTTCCACTGAGCGCGAGTCGAAACGCGCCGCGAAGCTGGAACGCCGCACGCGCAGTCTGGCTCGTCTCGTTCTTGATGGCCTGCGCTTCGTCGAGAACGACGATGTCCCACGGTTCGCTCGCGAGGCGCGCCGTGTCGAGACGAAGCACCGCGTAGGTTGTCAGCGTCACGTCGGCGGCAGCGTCGAGCTCGCGATGGGTGCCGTGGTAGATGCTGGTGCGAAGGCTCGGACGGAAGCGCGCGATCTCGTCCGCCCAGTTGTAAACTACACTCTTTGGGCAAACGACGAGGACGCGGCCTCGAATCGCACAGATCGTTTGCAGCGTCTTTCCAAGCCCCATGTCGTCGGCGAGCACTCCGCCAAGATCGCCGTCGCGCAGAAACGACAACCAATCGACGCCGACCTGCTGATAGTGGCGAAGTGTGGCGTCGAGATCGCGCGGGAGGTTCGCCGCGGGGATGCCGGAGAACCCCTCGAGCAGCGGCGCGAGCTTGGCGAGGGCGGGCGGCTTCGGCATGTCGAGCGCCTCGCAGAGCGCGCCGAGTTCAGGCAACGCGGAGGTTCTCAGCTTCTTGTCGTCGCTGCGCGCAGCGAGCAGATCTGCCACGCGATGCCCGTGCCGTGCGAGCCAATCCGCGGGTAACGGGGCCCAGCCGCCGCCGCTCAGCGGGACGAGATCGAGACCGTCGCGCCAGGCGCGCATGACGACCGCGGCGTCGGCGCGCTTGGGAAAGTGCTCGCCATCTCGCTCGAAAGACTCGCCGTCAATCTCGAAGATCACGTCGAAGGTGTCGTTGTCCAAGACGACGTGCGCGGACAGAGGCTCGTGCTCGAACTCCGCGACGCTAGCGTCACCCGTGCGCTCTTGCCAAGCGCGAAGCTTCGCGGCAAACCGCATCGCTTCCTGTCCGTCGAAATCGATGCGCCGACCGGGCACGAGATTCAGCTCGTCGCGAAGACGCGCGAGCGCGGCGCGCTCCTCGTCGCGTTTGCGAACGGGCAAGATTTTTCCAAACGTCACCACCGTGTCGCCGTCGACGCGCGCGATGGGCGGATCTCCGTAGACCAGCGTGGGCAGTACCGAAAGCGTATGCCCCTGATGCGAGAGATCCATGGCGATGCGCGGCGCGACATCCTTCGACGCACGACGCAACCTTTTGGTTGCGATAACGACGGTGAGCTTCTTTTCGAGCTCCGGCAACACCTTGGTCACGAGTTCGGTTTCTTGTTCCCGCGAGAAGAAGCGAGAGAGCGGCAGACGCTCGAGGAACTCGCCGGTCGTATCCGTCTCGGCAAGCGGACGAAGCACCTCCCCGGCGCGGACGACACCCATCGCGTACACCTCGGTCACGATGGGATTTTGCTCCATGCGCAGCGTGAAGCCTCCTGACGTGGCATCTTCCACGACCGCGCGAGGCAACACGGGATCGGCCGAGACACGGATGGGCGCGCCGTCGAGCATCACGTCGGCATTCGATTCGAGCGCGCGGAAGATGTCGCCGATGCGCCCGAGGGGCAATTGTTCGCGCGCAGCGGGGAGAATGCGATCGACGAGAAGATCTTCGTGCGAGGGGAGGAGACCTTGCGGTGCGCGCCCCTGTCCGAGCATGGACGTCAAGGCCCCTGCGAAGCGCTCTTGTCGCCCATCCGCGTGGACAACGACGCGCTGCAACGTGAGCTTGCGATCGTTCTTGCTGAATCGATAGGACAGGCGCGCGGGCTTCGAGTCTTCGTCGCTCGGAAGCTCACGGCTCTTGCCACCGTTCGTACTTGCTGCACCCGCTTGCGACGCGGCGATCGCGGCGGCAACGACGTGCGGGCACGGATCGATTTTGCCGCCGCAATCGCACGACCATTCTTCGTCGCTCGTGTAGAGCGTGACCGTGGGTGCGATGGCCAAGCCGGACGCGCGCACGCGAAGCACCGTCTCACTGGCCGACGCCGACACGCGCGAGACCGCGTTTTCGCGAGCAAGCTTGACGCCCTGCGACCAGATCGCGGGCAGCGTGGCTTTGCGGAGCGCGTCGAGAAAACGTTGCATCGGATCTCCGCCGCTTCAGCCCCAGACAACGTCCACGAGCCCACTCTCGGTGATGCGCGTATCCGCGGTGATGAGAGGCATCCGCGCCGCGCGGGCCGCAGCAACGATCATCCGATCGAACGGATCCTCGAGAGCCCCGAGCAACGCGAATTCACTCGTCTGCCGCAGATCGAGAGAAAGAATACGAACTTCGCTGTTGCGCTTCGTTGCGGCTTCGAGTTCGACCGCGCCCGGCACGCGGCGACCGGCTTCCGCGAGCAACGTAAGCTCCACGCCTACGATCGCAGGGATCCAGGCCCGCGCTTTTCCGGCGTCCACCTGCCGAAGTGCGCGAGCCGCGTCGCGCCCCAACCGTGCTGGCTTGGTCACCCACCAAACGAATGCGTGCGTGTCGAGCACGTACTCTTTGATATCCGTCATGTGTAACGCTTTGCTTTTCTACGCACACTTTCGAGAAGCAGCGCACTTGCTTGCGCGCGCGCTTTACGAAATTCATCGAGGTTGTCCGGAGATTCAATGTCGCTGAGCCAACCGCTTATGGGCTTGATGGATGTGCGAGCAGGAGCCTCTTCGATTTGCGAGCGGATCAGAAAGAGGATCTCCGAAGACATGCTCCTGCCGTTGAGACGAGCACGCTTCTTCACCGCTCTGAGCATGGCAGGATCGATGCGCACGCTGATGATGTTGCTGCGAACGACGTTTGACACGTATTAATTTGTAATACGTTCGACCGAGAAATGAAAGGTTACGCGCTTGCCGCCGCAGCAATCTCTTTTTCGAGAGCCTCCCACTCGGCCATGAGCGTCTCGATCCTGGCGTCGAGCTCGGTGCTCTCCTTCTCGAGCGCGGCCTGCATCTCCTTCGGCGTCTCGTCGAAAAAATCTGGGTTCGTGTAAAGCGCATGGATCTCTCTCTTGCGAGCCTCGGCCTCCTCTACCAAAGCGAGTACCTTGTCCCGTTTTTGCGGAAGCGCCGCGAGCCTGTTTCGGCGCTTCTTCTGCTCCTCCCACGCCCACCCCGCGGCGCTCGAGGCGTCACCATTGTCGGGTTTTTCCTTCTTCGCCTTGAGCACCACGGCGTCCGCATCGAGGTGATCGTCACCACATCGTTCAAGGTATTCGGCGTACGTACCTTGAAAATCGCGCACGCCCTCCGCTGTTACTTCGATGACGCGCGTCGCGATCTCGGAGACGAACCAGCGATCGTGCGAGACGAAGAGGAGTGTCCCTTCGAAGGCGCAGAGGCCTTCCGCGAGCGCTTCGATGGCCTCGAGATCGAGGTGGTTGGTGGGCTCGTCGAGCACGAGCAGGTTCGACTTTTCGACGAGGATGCGCGCGAAGATGAGTCGCGCCGCTTCGCCTCCTGACAGCGCATCCACGGGCTTGTTCACGTCGTCGCCCGAGAACAGCATGCGCCCGAGCTGGCCGCGCACGTAGGAGGTTCCCTCCATGGGAATGACGTTCCACACGAAGTCGATCGGCGTGATCTTCGGATCGTCGAGCAGCTCATGGTGGTCCTGCGCGAAGTAGCTCGCTTTGACTTCGTGACCGAACGTCGTCTCTCCACCGTCGGCCACGAGGCGCCCCATCACGATCTTGAGCAGCGTCGATTTGCCGAGCCCGTTGGGACCAATGACGGCCACCCTCTCGCCGCGGCGAATCGCGAGCGAAATGTCTTTGAGCACCTGTTTGTCGCCGTAGGCTTTTGAAATACGTTCGAGGGTGAGCACGTCGCGCCCGCTGGGCCGCTCTTGCGCGAAGCGAAAGAGCGGCGCGCGGCGCGAGCTCTGCGCGAGCTCTTCGATCTCGATCTTCTCGATTTGCTTCAGCCGGCTCTGAGCCTGCCTGGCTTTCGTGGCTTTGGCGCCGAAGCGCTCCACGAAGGCGCGTTTCTCCGCAATGATCTTTTCTTGCCGCGCGATCTCGCTTTCCTTTCGTTCGCGCGTGGCCTTCTTGAGGACGACGAACGCGCTGTAATTGCCCGCGTACGGCGTGATGGTTTCGTAGTCGACGTCGAGAATGTGCGTCGCCACGTTGTCGAGAAATCGCTGGTCGTGCGAGATGACGAGCGCCGTGCCGCGGTAGCTGGCGAGGAATTTCTCGAGCCAGCGAATGGAGAGAATATCGAGGTGGTTCGTTGGCTCGTCGAGCAAGAGCACGTCGGGCCGCCGAGCAGAACGCGCGCGAGAAGAACGCGAAGCTTGAACCCGCCCGACAGCGTCGACAGCGGCAGGCGGTGTTGTGAAGGCGGGATGCCAAGACCGTCGAGGATCGCGCCCGCGCGCGCTTCGAGCGTGTAACCACCCGCGTTCTCCAGCGCGTGCTCGATGTCGGCGAGGTGCGCCGCGTCGCCCTCGCCGTGATCGACGATGCGCGATCGCTCACGCAGAAGCTTCCATGCATCTGCGTCACCCATCATGGCGAGGCTCAGAATGATCTCGGCGTCGTCGAGAAAGAGATCTTGCCGGAGAACGCCGACGCGCGCGCGCGCAGAGATCGCCACGGTTCCTTCGCTCGCCTGTTCGTCACCGGCAAGAATCTTGAGGAAGGTCGTCTTGCCGGACCCGTTTGCGCCGACCAGGCCGTAGCGAGAGCCGGGATTGAGCTTGAGCGAGACACCCGCGAAGAGCGTGCGTGCACCAAAGGATTTACCGAGCTGAGAAGTTCCAATCATCCGAGTCGCCGCGAACCTACTACCTCCGCGAGCTGCGGCTGAAGCGAACGCGACCCACCGTGTTCCACCACTCGCGGTAACGTGCTTGCGCGCGCTCGCGTTCCCGCTTCGACGCCTCGTGGTGGTAGCCGAAGTACTCCTTCGTGATCGTTCTGAGCTCTCGCCCCGCGGCCGCACGCAACGCCACCTCATCATGCATGAGGGCGTCGATGAGCCATTCGAGCCTCTCGCGCGCGCGATTCTGATCCCACCAAGCCTGCCAGCGGACGCGACTGTCGCCGAAGTCTTGTCGCGTGAGAGCCACGAGCGCGTCATGCGCCGACGTTACGATCTCGGGCACGCTGTCCGCGACCAGCGGGATGAGCACGCTGACCGCGAGCGCCTCGTGTGCTTCGCCAAGAGCCTCGATCGCCAAGCGCCGCCGCGTGCTCGACATCGCGCGGTTCGTTGCCACGGCCTCGAGCCCCTTGACGACGAGAGCCGGATTCACCTCCGACAGCGCACGCGCGGCCGCGCGCGCCGCTCGACGCACGCTTGCGTCGTCGTCGAAGATGCGCGTCAGCGCGGGCTCGACGGCGTCCGGGTAGACGAGCTCCGTCAACAGATACGTCGACCAAAAACGGTTCTCGACGATGGGATCATCGACGTGCGAGAGCACGAACGGCAACGCCGCGCGTCGCATCCGCGTGAGCAGGCGGAGCACGGGTCCGCACTCGGCGACGCGCGGCAAAGGTTCATCCGCCAGATGCGCAGCATCCAGCGTCAACGATCCCGGAAATTTCGCCATGATGGATGGCATCGCATAACCGCCTGCGCGCATCAGTGTTGCCTCGGCGTCGTCGTCATTTCCGGCAATGACGCGATCCACGCATGCCGTGTACTCGCCGACCACGTCGACGATGACCGACGGAAGCGGCATGGCCTCGATGTGCGATGCCGGTGGTCTGTGCGGTGCAACGCTGATCTGTTGTTCGGACGCGGGCATGGGTCGCTTGTCCGGCGTCGGCGGCGACGGAGGCACCAACGGCGCTACGTCGAGCGACGTCCTCGGTTTCTGCGCAACGGCCACGCGCGGCGCGACTGGCGTCGCGTCGATCTCGACGACGGGCAAAAGAGGTGTCTTGTCGAGATCGTCGTCGACGGAAATGGGCACGGCATCGTCCAAATCAAGCGGCGGGAAGAGCGGCGAGGGTTTACCGAGATCGTCGCGCCCTTCTATCTCGCTTGTCATGCGGTGCTCGACACCCGCATGGATGTCGCCGTCGATACGTGGAGCCGGTGGCTGCTTTGCGCTGAATTCGAGCGGAGGCGCCGAGGACCTTCGTGGGCGCGAGCTCCGACGGCGCGGCGCCACGTCGGAGGTCGAGGGTTCATGTGCAGACAACAGCGTCACTGGAGCGCTCGAAGACGGACTCTCTTCCTCGGGCGTTGCCGCATCCGCGGAGGGCTCCACGCGCGCGAGGTTCGGATCGTTCAGCAGCTCGCGCACCGGCGCTGCGAGCTCCTCGATCGAAGGACGCGCAGGTTGCACGGCGACGGCAGAAACTTCGCCGCTCGTTGTGGCTTTGGGCTTGTCGGACTGCGACGCGGTCGTGCGGTCCGCGAGTTTCTTTCTCACGATGACGCGCTCGAATGCACCAGCGGACTTGTCGATGAGCCTCTTGGTCTCCGACAGGCTCGTGGCGTCGATGCCATCTTCACCGCCGTCGCCGAAGAGAAGCGCAACGACGCGGCCACGCACGACGGCCGGAACGACGACGCACGGAGTTCCGCGCAGTCGCCGGAGATCCTTGGCAAGCAACGCATCGATCCCGGTGTTCGCGGGAGCCTTCACGACCAAGGTGCGTTGATCGCGCGCCAACTGCAAAATGCTCGATTGATCGAGCGGCACGGCGATGCGCGCAACGCGCGCGCGCGAAGCTCCGTTGCCGTGCGCATCGCGTCCCTCGGCGACATCGCCATGGACCGTGAAGAGGACTGTGTAATCGAAGAACTGGCGCGCGAAATCGAAGATCAAATCGAAGATCGCGTCGCGTTCGGTTGCCTTGTCGAGCTCGGCGAAGGCCGACTCCGACGTGAGCGGGCCGCGCCGACGCGGGCGAGGGCGCGCGCGCGCCACATCGATATTTCGCACGAGCGTGGGAGGCGCGGATGTCGCTCCACGCGGGAGCGACGGCGGCGGCGCCGAGGGCCACGGACTCGGCGGACGCGGCGGTTCCTTGACGGCAGGCGCAGCTTGCGGAGCGCTATCCACGCTCGAGAAACTGTCCGACTCGCCGCGCAGGCGAGACAAGATCTGCCGAAAACGCTTGTCTAACGGGGTGCCGTAGTCGCGCGCAAGCGCCTCACGAATGCGCACGAGCGCTGCGAGCCGCGCACGGATGGGCATTGCAAGCGTGAACGCGAGCTCCTCTTCGGTCTGCCGTGGCAGGGGCTCGGCAACGGCGATCACGAGACCGCTACGGTCGACCGACAGCGGGAAGAAATTATAAGCCGATGCAACCTCGGGTGCGATGAGCGCCATCGCTTCCTGGCGCGCCCTCGGAAGCTCACCGGCCGGCCAAGGCTCGAGACCGAACACCTCACCGGCGGTCGTTACGAGCGAAGACTCGGAAGCGTTACTGACTTCGAGCAGGTTGGTGACGAGATCACCTCCGTTGAGGACCTGCCAAGCCAGCGCCTCTTCGACCTCGCGGATCGACGCGATCCCCCGTTGAACGATGACGGAGCTAAGGTGCATGCCGCGACTACGATAGGGTCGCGCGCCGCGCGGAAACTGTCAAATTCCAGGTGTTTCCGGTCACCTCCCTCGAAGGGACAAATGTTCTTCGAGAGACGTGAGGAGCCCGGCCATGGTGGACAGGCTGGCCGTAACGTCCACCTTCACCCCGCGCGCGTCTGCGGCCTGCGTCGTCACGGGGCCGATGCTGACGACGATCGCACGGGAAAGAAGCGGAGCTGCACCCACCCCGAGACCATCGCACAGGTGGTTCACGCTGCTCGGCGACGTGAAGACGACCGCATCGATTTCGCCTGCACGGAGACGTGCGGCGAGTCCGTCCACGGTGGCGCGCGGAGGCGCCGTGGTCTTGTAGACTGCAACAATTTCGACGTCGCAGCCGAACTTGCGAAGCGTGTCGGGCAGCACGTCGCGCGCGACCTCGGCGCGAAAGATGAGCACGGGAGGCTTCGACGAGGATCCGTCCATGGCCTCGAGCAAATCTGCGGCGAGCCCTTCGCCGTGATGTTCGCGCGCAACGAGATCGGGCACGATTCCGGCAGCCGCGAGCGCGCTCGCTGTCGCGGGTCCGACCGCCGCCACGCGTACGTTGCCGAGCACGCGCGCGTCCTTGCCCTGGCGCGCGATTTCGGCGAGCACGTGCTCGACGCCGTTCGCGCTCGTGAAGACGACCCATCCGCTCCGATCGGCAAGCGTGCACACCGCATCCATCATCGGTCTCGGATCGCTCGGAGGATGAATCTCGAGGACGGGCACCATGACGGGCTCGGCGCCGCGCGCGCGCAAAAGCTCCGCGAGTTTTCCTGCTTGCTCGCGCGCGCGCAGCACGAGCACGCGCTTCCCTGAGAGTTCACCCATCACGCATGCGATACCATACCGCTTTCGAAGCAACGTTCGCGTTCCGGTCGCCCGCGAGTAGACTGCCGCGCCGTGGGCTTCCCTACGATTCGACCGCGCCGTTTGCGCGCAACACCCGAACTTCGCACTCTCGTTCGCGAGACTTCGCTTTCGCCAAAGAACTTCGTCTACCCGATGTTCTTCAACGCGGCGATCGATGCGCCGTGCCCCATCTCGAGCATGCCCGGCGTCCACCAGTTTCCCGTGAGCGCTGCGCGAGAACAAGCCAAGGCCATCAAGGCACGCGGCGTCAACTCGGTCATTCTTTTCGGTTTGCCGAAGACGAAAGACGATCGCGGCAGCTCCGGGCTCGATCCCGACGGACCCGTGCCGCGCGCCATCGCAGAGATGAAGAGCGCGGTGCCGGAGCTCGTCATGATGGCCGACGTGTGCGTCGACGAGTACACCGAGCACGGGCACTGCGGCATTCTCAAGCAGCGACGCAACGGCGAGTGGGTTGTTGACAACGACGCAACCATCGAGGTGCTCGCCGAGATGTCCGTTGTCTTTGCCAACGCCGGCGCCGACGTCGTTGCTCCGAGCGACATGATGGATGGACGCGTCGCGAAGATCCGCGCGGTGCTCGACGAAAGCGGCCTCGTTGACACGAGCATTCTCAGCTACGCCGTCAAGTACGCGAGCAGCTTCTACGGCCCCTTTCGCGAGGCTGCGGACTGCGCGCCAAAGTTCGGAGATCGCGCCGGCTACCAGATGGATCCTGGCAACGCGCGCGAAGCCGTTCGCGAAGCCGCTCTCGACGAAGCCGAGGGGGCCGACATGCTCATGGTCAAGCCGGCCTTGGCGTACCTCGACGTGATTCGCGACGTGCGCAAAGCTTCGCTGCTGCCGCTCGGCGGGTACAACGTCTCGGGCGAGTACGCGATGCTCCACGCGGCAGCCGAACGCGGGATGCTCGACTATGAACGCGCGATGATGGAAACGCTCACTTCAATCCGGCGCGCTGGCGCCGATTTCATCCTCACCTACCACGCACTCGAAGCCGCGGAGCTCCTTGGATGAGATACCAGCGCATCTTGCTCGCGGCAGGGCTCTGGGTGGGCGTCACGGCGGCAACGGCAGCGGCAACACCAGGCTGTTACGGCCACAACTGCGATGGCAGCTTCGTCGACTTTGGCGGCACCCCCCAAGGAGAAATGATTGACGCAAACACGTGGGAATCGAATCCCTTCGACGGTCAATGGCTCCCCTTCCCTGGCCAGCGCACATACAATTTTGATTTGAGCTTATTAGGAAATCGGAGGCCAACGATCACGATTCCGTTCATTAGCGCGCAGGAAGCCCCCATTGTGTCGGGCGACAACTACACCATTGGCTCAGGGAACCTTGCCGAATTTTGGTATAATCCAGGAACGAATACCCTCACCATTCAAAACGGGACGTGCGCCGATTACTTCCTTTACCTGGCCGTCACTGCCGCGGACACAGGTACGGATACGACGACGCCAGCGACGCAGGGGGGCGACTAAGGAGTAAGCTGTCATGCATCCGTGGCACGATATCGTGTGCTCTGAACCCATCGACGAAAGCATTCCCGCATTCATCGAGATCCCGAAAGGCTCCAAAGTCAAATACGAGCTCGATAAAGAGACCGGTCTTTTGCGTGTCGACCGAATCCTTTTCAGCGCGGTGCACTACCCAGCCAATTATGGATTTATCCCGCAGACGTATTGCGACGACGACGACCCGCTCGATATCCTGGTGCTCTGCCAAGAACCCGTCACGCCCATGTGCATCATGCGCGCACGCGCCATCGGACTCATGCAGATGCGCGATGACAAGGGCCTCGACGACAAGATCATCGCCGTGCACATGGATGATCCTGCGTACAACCAATACACGCATATCCGCGAAGTCCCGAAACACACGGTGGTCGAACTCAAACGGTTTTTCGAAGACTACAAAACGCTCGAACACAAACAAGTCGTCGTGGATGATCTCCTCGGCCCCTACGAAGCATCGAAGGCAATTCGCACATCCCTCCAGTGCTACCGCGACGTGATTCTTCCGAAGCGCATTGCAATTTAGACCGCTTTCAAGTTGACGTGAGGTCGAGGCGGGGCACGGGATGCGACCGGACTCGAACTGTACGGAGTCCACGAAGTGGACGAAGTACAGTGAGAGCGACGGAGCCGAAGGCGAAGTGAACAGCCTTTGAGGCTTTGAGGACCGCACCGCAGGCCCCCCTGAGGTCCCGCCGTAGGCGGGCCGACAGCGCCGAAGGCGCCGGCGATGCCGAGATCACGTCAAATCGAAAGCGGTCTATTTGAAGCATGCGCGCATGCACGCGCGGTAGTTGTCATCGCATGTGGTGCATGGGGCGCCAATCGCACGGGAGCCGGGCGCAGGGTTCACGCATTGCACGCCGCACACGCGGAAGGCGTTCGAGCACTGATCGGCGCACGACGTATCCGGCAAAGGTGGTGCGACGTGAATGGTTGCAGAGGCGAGCGCCGCGACACCGGGATACGGAGGCGTCGCCTGCGCGTCCGTAACCTCGACGAGGACCTTTGGCGGCGGTGCGAATGCGCTCGTTGGCGCAGGGGCGCTGATCGTGTTCACGCGCGGCATCACTCCCGGTGCCGCGTTCATCAATGCTTCGTCCGTGGGCGTCGTGGGCGCCTGCGAGAGCGCCACGTAGCGAGCGATTGCATACTGCACGCGATCGCGCGTCTGCCCGTACGTGTAGTGCTCGGACCAGTCGCGCCAGCAGTCGGCCTTGGCGGGCATCGTTGCCTGCGGGTTCTCCTCGAGCGCGTAGCAGTGCTCGAAGCGCGCGTTACCCTCGTAAATGGCCTGAAAACTTGGACCGCACGCGGATGCGGCAACCCACACGATCGAGAGCAGGGCAGCACGCTGCGCCCCTACGGATTTGCAGACACGCCCTAACGTCTTCGCTACGGGTTTCCGCTTCACGAAGCCATCATGCCCGCGCAAAGGCGCGGGTGGAAGGGGGCGATCGCCGCGCGCGCCCGTCTTGGCTTTGGCTTTGACTTTGACGCTGCGGCGATCCTTCATTACCTACGTCTTCGACCATGTTTACGGGTCTGATAGAGACGACGGGCACCCTTGTGCGCCGCACCGTTCAAGGGCGCGACGCACGCCTCGTGATCTGTGCGGACTTTCATCTCGCGGGCGCCGCCGCGTCCGGCAGCGTTGGAGGCGAACCGCTCGCCCTCGGCGAATCCATCGCCGTCAACGGCGCGTGCCTCACGGTCGCCGCGATCCCAACACCTGGTGGCCCTGCAGTCGCAAGCGTCTTCGAAGTCGATGCGTCCGCCGAGACGCTCGACAACACCACGCTCGAAGCACTCGAGGCTGGGTCAACCGTGAATCTCGAGCGCGCGGTTCCGCTCGGCGGGCGCATGGGCGGGCACGTCGTCAGCGGGCACGTCGACGGCATCGGTACTCTCGCGGAGCGTACGCCCAGCGGCGCGTGCGTGAAGATGACGTTCCGCGCTCCGCGCGAGCTACTGCGCTTCATCGCTCCCAAGGGATCGATTTGTGTCAACGGCGTGAGCCTCACCGTCAACGGTGTCGAAGGCGATGCGTTCCACGTGATGATGATTCCGCACACGCGAGAGAGAACGTCGTTCGAAACGCTGCCCGTGGGTGCGAAGATCAACCTTGAAATCGACGTTCTCGCCCGCTATGTCGCGCGCTTCCTCGATGTTCTAGCCGGAGCGGGCAGCGCGGCGGACGCAGCTTCGAACGAGGCGTGGCTCGCGCGCCTCCAACGCGCCGGGTACCTGTAGTTTGCAGTTGTCCCATGTCGCCCTTTCTCAACATCGACTCAAGCCTTCTCGAGCACGTGAACGCCGCCATCGAGGACATCCGCGGCGGCAAGATGGTCATCCTCGTCGACGACGAGGACCGCGAGAACGAAGGCGATCTCACGATGGCGGCCGACTTCGTCACGCCGGAGGCCATCAACTTCATGGTCACCCACGGCCGCGGCATCGTCTGCCTCACGATGACCGAAGAGCAGATCCAGAGACTCGCTCTTCCCATGATGGCGACTCCCGGCCGATCGGGGCCCACGCTCGGCACCGCGTTCACGGTGAGCGTCGAAGCGCGGCACGGCGTGACCACCGGCGTCAGCGCTGCGGACCGGGCACACACGATCCGTGTTGCAACGAATCCCGCGTGCCGCCCCGAGGAGCTCGTGACCCCGGGCCACGTCTTTCCGCTGCGCGCGCGCGAAGGCGGCGTGCTCGTGCGCACCGGGCAAACAGAAGGCTCCGTCGATCTCGCGCGCCTCGCGGGCCTCACGCCGGCCGGTGTCATCTGCGAGATCATGAGTGAGGACGGATCGATGGCCCGCATGCCGGACCTCGAAGTCTTCAGCAAGAAGCACGGTCTTCGCATCCTCACGATCGCCGATCTCGTTCAGTACCGCATGCAAACCGAACGGCTCGTTCATTGCGTGGCACACGGCAGCGTGAAGCTCGATGGAACGAATGCGGAGTGGACGGCCCGAGCCTACGAGTCGTCGACCGATCACCGCCAATTCGTTGCACTCTGCAAGGGGGATCTGTCGTCGGCAGGAGACGAGCCCGTGCTCTGTCGCATGCACTCGGGTTCGACCATCGGCGACGTCTTTGCGTCAGGAGCTCGCGGCGATTTGCGCGACGCCATCTGCAGCATCGAACGGACGGGGCGCGGCGTCATCGTGTACCTGCCGTCCCGCGCGACGCCTGCCGTCGAACTCATGCAGCTTGCACGTACCAGCGAGCCGGAGCTGCCCTCGGACGAGCCGGATGACAGCCCGCTTCGAGAGTTCGGCATCGGCGCGCAGATTTTGGCGGATCTCGGGCTCCACAAGATCCGCCTTCTTACGAACAATCCGCGAAAAATTGCGGGGCTCTCGGGCTTCGGTCTCGAAGTCACCGGCAGCGTTCCCCTCGGTACGAATACGCAGTCAGAGCGCCCAACCGACGCATCGGTTTGCGCAGCAGGCTGAAAGGAGAATCTCATGGGTTTTTCGCCGCGTGTGGTCGAGGGCAGCCTCATCGTCCCGAAGGGAACGAGTTTCGCGATTGTCGCAAGCCGCTTCAACCACTTCATCGTCGATCGTCTGGTCGACGGCGCCGTTGACGCGCTCGCACTTCACGGCGCCGAGCAAAATCGCGTCACGCTCGTGCGCGTTCCGGGCGCGTGGGAGTTGCCCATCGCGGTTCAACGAATCGCCAAGAGCCGCAGCGTCGACGCCGTCATCGCGCTGTCTGCGGTCATCCGTGGAGCAACGCCTCACTTCGACTACGTTGCGAACGAAGTCTCGAAAGGCATTGCGGCCATCGCGCTCGCAAACGCGTTGCCGGTTGCGTTCGGCGTGTTGACGACGGACACGATCGAACAAGCCGTCGAGCGCGCGGGAACGAAAGCGGGCAACAAAGGCTGGGACGCTGCCATGAGCGCAATCGAGATGGTCTCGCTCGACAGAGCGCTCGCGGCCTTCGAGTTCTGAGATGGGTGCGCGGCGTTCCGGGCGTGAAGCAGCCCTGCAGATGCTCTTTCAGCTAGAGGCCTCGATGGTGGGTGCGGATCAAGCGATCGAACTATTTTGGCGCACGTTCGAGGACGCCGATCCGGAGGGTCGTTCGTACGCGAACGAGATCGTTCGCGGCGCAGCGGAGAACCTCGACGCCATCGACGAAAAGATCACGGCCGCGTCGCAGAACTGGCGACTTTTGCGTATGTCGCGCGTCGATCGAAACCTGCTCAGGCTCGGCACTTGGGAGCTGATGTTCAAGGCGGATGTCCCGCGCGCGGTCATCCTCGACGAGGCCGTCGAACTCGCCAAATCGTTCGGCACCGAAGACTCGAGCAGTTTCGTCAACGGCGTGCTCGACCGCATTGCGAGCGATCTCGGTCGCACGGACACGCGCTGACCGCTTTCGATTTGACGCGATCTCCTCGTTGGGGCCTGCGGTGCGGTCCTCAAAGCCACACAAGGCTGTTCCGGTCCGCTCCTCGGCCCCGCCTCGACCTCGCGTCAACTTGAAAGCGGTCTCTAGTTGAGTGCGAGTTCCTACTTTCCATACTCTCGCCCTGCCTGCCCAACGCTGGCATCGCGGCGCGCAGCAGGTTAGGAAACGCGTTCTATGCTTGATCTTCATTTCGTCGCTCCCGACCTGCGTCGTCTCGACGAGGTGGGCGCCGAGATCATCGTCGCGTGCCTCTGGACGGACGTGCGACCGCTGCAAGGGCTGTCCGCCCTTCTCGACTGGCGACTGTCGGGATGCCTCAGCAAACTTCTGCGCCAAGGCTTTGTCGTCGGTGAAGTCGGCGAGGTGCTCATCGTACCTGCGCGGCCAAAGCTACCTTTCGACAAGTTGCTCCTCTTCGGGCTCGGTCCGCGCACCGGCTTCGGCGACGGAACGTTCAGACGAGTGATCGAGCGTATGCTCGACGCGCTCGCGGGGCTGTCGGTGAAGAAAGCAGTCGTCGAACTTCCGGGACGCGACAATCAACTCTTCGAACCCGAGCGCGCTGCGGAGATCTTGCTCGACGTTGCGCGCGACGACGCGCACGACGCGTTCGTTCTGGTGGAGGAGATCGACGGGCAGCGCCGCATCGAAACGCGAGTGGGTGAACAGCGCCGAAACGCCCCGCGCCGGTAGATTTCACAACGGAGGGAATGCTCCGAGGGCCTACGAAGCAGCGGGTGGAGCAACGGAATCGGGCGGTGAGTCTGCTTTCCAGGTTCCGTTACCCTCTATTGTCCATTTCATCGCGCCATTGCTGCTACGTGATCCCGGCTGCCACGCTTGGACCAGCCCACGAAGGGAGCCGCGGTCCCAACCGCCAAGTAGCTCGAGGGCCCCAACCATGGCGGGCTCGCCGTTCTCGAATCGAGCGTGCGCGAACACGAAATCGCTCTTGATTCGCAGCAAGTCGACAGCGTTGATCTCCATCGACGTACCGAAAACGTTGTCCGACCTCACAAACTCAATACGTCGAAGACGACCCAATCCGTAGCGCGAGCGCGTATCACCACCAACGAAGAGTGTGTCAACCTTATCGATACGGCGACGTTCCGGAGGATATCTATCCTTCGCCTTTGCCACCTTCATGAACACGTAACCCACCATTGCCACGGGGCCAGCATCCCCATCCTTCTCGGGGCGCCAATGCATTTCGATGCATTCCGTTTCGCGAAGAGAGCCTTCCTCCGCCGTATCGGTGTTTGTGTCGATGGCTGTACCAGGTCGTGTAGAAAGCAAACGTCGTCGAAGAGCTCGGTCGGTTACAACGGCCCCATCCTCGCGCTTCCAGCGCAACCCCTCTCCGTCGCAATAAATTGGAAGCCATGCTACCCACTTGCCACTGATCATCTCAGCAGGGAACAGGTACGTGAAGCGATATCTGTCTTTCAGATTATCGCCAACGGTCTCATACTCCGGTACCGAATTTGCCGCTTCGGCGCGCGAGAGTTCTGCGGTTAGCGCGCCCCATAGCGTTCGTGCAGGGACGTAGAGACGCGTGCGATTCAAGGATCCAGCTGGAGGCATCCCAATGTACAGTGGCCCGTCGAGCTGCCAAGTCCAGCGAAAGAGAGACCAGCTCACGTTGTTTTCTCCGGAGTGCCCTTTTGCGCTGCTTTGGCGTGGTAGCGCGCGTAAACTAGCGCACGGTACAAGAGATCGCGCGCGAAAAGGAGCTTGTCGAGATCTGTTGCCAACTCCTGAAGAGCACCGAATGGTTCGTCTTTCGTGCTCGATCCGAGGAGAGAATGCTGCCGCAGAAATTTCGCAAACTCACAACTTGTTGACTTCCCCCATTCCTTCTCCCGTGCATGCAAGTACAGAAACAACGCGTACACGCCTTGTTCCTCGAGTACGCCGAGGGTTTTGGTAATGCTGTTTTCGGTATCCTTGGTGCCATTGGTACCCAATGTGGCTCCGAGCTTGGCACACTCCGCATCAAGATTCTGGACGGTCATTGATACACCTCGAATGCCAACACTTCCAAGCGTCCCATGCCGCGCGTGCCCATGCCACCAACGCCAAGCGCCGCAAGAAACGGATGGGCCTTGGCGACAACGTCATGCACTTCCTTTGTGGTACTCACTGTCCGGTCGCGATCCTTGTTGAAATGCCGTGGATCACGGCAAGTGACATCCCATGCGAGAATCGCTCCGCGCGGGATAGCTTCATACGTGAAGAGTGCACCATCCTCCGCGGCTCCGGTCTCTGGGTTGATGGCCACCGAAGTGCGAACCTCGAGATTGTTGTTGACGATGTGGCCGAATAACTTATCGGACACGAGGACAAGACGCTCGACAACGTTCAGCTTCTTGTACAGGTGCTCTCGAACCCCGAAAGCCTTGAGGGCGCCTTTCACCGACGGAAAACCCACCCATGACTCTGCTTCGAGCTGCAGCCAACCGAGAATGACGGATTCCCTTTTCTCATCATGTTGGGCTTTGTTCTGGCTCTCGCCATCGACTGTCACAGTCGCACCAATTGCTTTCAGTGCACTCGGCGAAGTCACCCATACCGGGCCATCTCGTGAAGCAACCGGAAAGAAGACGAGATGAGCGTCGCTGAACGCAGCAAGTCCAGCGAATTTCTTGTGGCCGAATACGGCGTTGATCGGACCACGTCCATCGTTTTCGGTCGAGCCGGCGTCGCTAGGGTAATAGTGCCGCTCTCCATCGCCTTTTCGTTCATCTTCCAGCGCCATCGCCGCATATGCGCGATGCACGCCCGCTAGACTCGAGCCCGGAATTTTCGGAATACGCGTGACCGGATCTCGCACGATGGTGTTGTCGACGCGACCCAGCCGAGCACCGCCGGTCCCGACGTGAATCGGGTCAATCGCGAGTCCCACGGTGCAAAAGATTTGAAAGCTGCTTTTCGGCTTATCCGTCATCGATTCTCTCCGATCTTCTGCTTCAGCACATGCAGGTTCCAGTTCAAGACATTTTCAAGGAGGCCGTCACACGCGGCTCCCTCGAGTTCCTTCGCCTCTGTCGGCGAAACATTCCACTCATTCACCAATACAGCATGTACCCACTTGTGCCAAACACTCTCGTTGAGTGCTCCGCTGATATCCGTCCAACGCTCGAGGGTTTCTCGCAAGGACTGCTCTACCGTCAAAGCAGCCGTCTGGCTTAGTGCGCACTTGGCCACGATTTGCCAGATTTTTTGCTGCCTTTTCCAATCTGAGAGCGCGCGAACGCGAATTGGCTCGAAACGTCGCGCCGTAGTGTCGAGAAAAAGTTGGGTAAAGCGAGATGGAGCAACGGCGATCTCATCGCCTTGTTCGATCTCCGCCACCCAACGATATGTTGTCGGCGACCCCGCTGACTGTGGAGCGTTGAAATCGTGTGGTTCAACGCGTGCGGAGGGTGAAATAGCAAAATTTGGATAGTACACGTCATCACGACCATCAGGGAGCTTCGTTGGCACCACAACGCCCTCGCGTCCACCGTCGGGTCGAACGAAGGAGAGCGCTGTCATGTCACCGCACGGGTTGACATCTTCCACTCGCCACTCTTCTGGATTGGCTAAAAGTTCGTCTTCAATATTGCGTGTGGCCTCGATGACCGCTTGAAACGGCAATTTGCGCGGAAAGCCAACGACACCGACGCGCAGCGGGAGCCGATCCCACACGCGTGCCATTTCCTTTTTCCATTTTCTGATGACATACCCAACGCATTCATCCACTGAGGCAAGTGGCACGAGCACGCGAAATCGCTCCGGGTTTTCTTCAAGCACGATAAGCGGCGTGTACGTGCTCAGTGGTGCATCGGCATCGGCGATGGAGTCAATGGTCAGGCGCCGGAACTTGCGGTCATCTCCCTTTGCTTCAAAGACTTTACCCATAAGGCATGACACATCCTCGTTCGTTCCGAGAATGCGCCCCATGTTGCATACCGTTACGATGTCCTTTCCACGATAAAGTATTTCGAATGGTTCATTCGGCGCGATATCCAGATGTCCGGCATACACTTCACCGGATTGCAGGCCGCCACGTCCAAGAGCGTAAGTTTGAGACGACGGGTACGGTTTGGATTTTCGGACAAGACAACAATACGCCGAAATTCGTCGAGTGCGCTGTCAAAGAAGTTTTGTGTGGTGCGCCAGAAACGATGCACGCGCCCAGGCGAGGCGTTCTTGCGAAGGAGCTGGTGTGCAAGCCACTCTGCCCGGCGGGAGTCGTCAAGGTCAGACCACTTGGGTGATTCCGCACGATCCTCAACTACCTTTTGAAAGAACTTCTCGAGGCAAGTCTCGTGATTGAAACCTTTATTGAGCAACTCCAAGATACAATTTTTCAGTTTACCCTTGTCGTCTCGCTTTGGATCCTGAACGAAATCCTCAATATGGGCACAAAATGCCCTAAAAAGATTCGCGCCAGCCGGAGCAGCGAGCTTTTTTTGGTGATCTTCCTCCTCCTTTTGCCACTCCACCAAGTCATGCGCCCTCAAGGAGTCAACGTACTTACCGTCGAGCCACGACTCGAGACCGAAGCTGAATGTCAGGAGTGCAACGCGGTCGTTGTCATCAGCAATCTCGCTGATCCAGATAGTGTCACCACCACTTTTCTCCCAATTCTTTCTTCTCCCGGTTCGTCGCTCGAAGCAGATCTTCGATACATCCTGCTTCTTGTCCGCCTGTTCGTTCGATGGATGCCCCATTCGCACGAGAGAAACGGGGCAGACGTGCGAGCCCGAGCTGCCGTCGGGCTCGATGGACCACGGACGATGGATCGGTACTTCGAGCTTCCTTCGCGCGCACGCCAGCTCCCGCGCCATCACAATAAATGAGCGGGTTGACGTTGAAAGCTTCACGAACGGCGGCGTTTCGAAGGAATACTCGTGGGCGAATCCGTCGACCTTTTCCTCCACGCTCTTCCGCAAAGTCTCGACGACGGCTTCTTCCTCCACATTCTCTTTCGAGTCTTTCGTCGAGTCCAATCGTTGACCTGGAAACGTGAACGAAAGCACTCGTTCATCGCGGTACACACACGCGCCAAGGGCCAATTCCACTTCAATGAACTCGCAAACCTCGTTGAAGAACTTCGCGATCTCTTCGCACGCTCCTGTCCAGTCGCCAATTCGTACCGCACGATTTTCGTAATGCTCCGCGCCGAAACCAACCGTAAGGACGCGCCAACGTGTATTTGATTTGATGTTATCACCCCACTCGAAGGACGTGCCGGTGAGAATTGCCCCCGCGACTGCCGACTTGAACAAGGCGGCAGCAATGTACGACTGATCCCAGAGCGTCACATCGTTGTTAGGGACACGTGTTTCAGCCAGCGTGCTGGTAAATGCGTTACGCAGCCAGCCCTCTGGGCCAATGGCTTCGCGGCGCCACGCCTGCCACTTCTCGACGGAATCGTTTTCTTTCGACGACGCCACAAGGTTGTTGATGAGCCCGTAAAGATGCGTCCATGCGCCATCAGCAAGCACCGGTGGGCGATCCTCCAGCAAATTACGGACCGGATGACCGAAGGCAGTCGTGAGCCACGTCTGCTTCTCTGATTGCTTCTGGTACTCTCCTGGGGTGTTCTTCTCGATTCCCGATGCCATGGCATGTGCAGCCTGCAAGAGGCCGAGCAAGTTGCTATCTCCTCCTTGTTTTTTGTCGTATTTTTCGAACAAATCTTTTGGCACGATGGGGTGATCACCAATGGGTGGGATATCGTCGAACTGGTTGTATAGATCCGCTGCTTCGCTACTTACTACCTGCGTGCGCACGAAATCAGGATGCGCTTTGCCCGCCATGTGCAGCCAACCAATGGCCTCACATGTCAAGAGTTGGGTGCGGTGTTCGCTAAGGGATTGCAGTGGATCCTTTGTGGTCATTGACGGTCCCCTAACAGACTCTTTGCAGCAGCCCGGAGGTTTTCAATCGAACCCTCCTGCGAATCGTTATCACGAGTGCAAAGGCTTGCTTTCTTGATGGCCGCGATACCCCAACCCGAGGTACGCTTTGCCGAGAAGCCATACTTCGCAATGAGATCTTGGACCGCGTCGAGCAGGAGCAGCGCGGAATCGAGAGCGCTCACACCTTCTCGAGCCGCTTGTCCGGGCGATGGCGCATAGAGCAGCGTCAGCATTCCGGTTGCGCCTGACGGCACGACTTCGTAGAGAATGGGGTGCTTGCCCGCCTTCGTTGCTCGGTCGTGCGGGTTGATAACCTCGAAGTCAATCTTATCAAACCATGTTGGGCGAAAAGCGAGGGCACCGCAGCGGGCGTGCAAGTCTTCGCGTTCGTTTCCAAAGAGATGGAGGATTTCGGCCGGATCCTTCCAACTGCTTGGCTTGTTCTTGTTTGGCTTCTCATTGCTATTCGACTCCAAGTGCGCGAGGAGGCCCATTTGCATGCGGCATGCCCAGCGCAGCAACCCTTTCCAACTCGATGCTGACATGAAGGGTGCCCTGAATACGCGGTCACGATGGAGAGGATTATCGAACACGTGAAATGGGATATCATCCTTTGAAAACCAAGGAGCTTGGAGCTGAAAGTCGACCGTGATTGCGAACCAATCGCGGAGTAGCGGTTGCAAGTTCAATTCACGGGGCTTCTGAAATTTGGGTGGTTTGACTTGATACTCTCGGCGAGCTTCGTCTTTGTCTTCTCGATATTTATCCAACAGCGGGTTGGTGTACTCGAAACTCATTTGGCGAACCCCGTAGCGCAACACAAGCGATCAACAATCTTGTCACCCGAGATAAACCAATCCTCGGACGATGGGGATAGCCTCCAAACTTGACGCAACGTCTCGCGCATTTGGGCAAGATCGCTTTCGTGACGCACGAAACCAAAGGTTCGCGCTGGCTTCTTGAAGCTGAAGACTTTCTTGCTAACGCCCTGCTTACCTGCAAGCCAAGAGTCTTTGCTTTCCAAGCTTGGCTTCGGCTCGGAGCGCCCGAGGACTCGATTGAAAGTGCTCTTATCCCGGTCCTGGCGCGCCAGGTACTTTCCATTCACGGACCACATATGACGGCACGAAGCCCAAGTCGTATTTCTGGCATTTGGAGTGTCGGGCCTAACACCACTGCCGAAATTTTAGCTGACGCGTTGGAAGCGAGCAGCGAGTTGGTGGCGAGGTGGGTGAGGCTGATGGCAGAGGGGGCATCGTGGAAGCCATCGAGCGAGGCGCCGAGCGATGGCGA
>Ga0123357_10000161_pt1 | contig 60346 bp, 46 predicted proteins | sample TergutEmb28metaG_FD_89873 | JGI IMG/M metagenome (GOLD analysis project Ga0123357, IMG submission 89873) | Embiratermes neotenicus P4 segment gut microbial communities from Petit-Saut dam, French Guiana - Emb289 P4 | ecosystem: Host-associated > Arthropoda: Insects > Digestive system > Gut ...
CAGGCAGCGAATACAGAAAAAACTCGGCTATCTCTCTCCCGCTTCCTTTGAACGAAGATACTATGAACAAAAACTGGCCGCCTGATATTCATTTTGGTGTCCACTATTGACGACTGACATCATGCCATTGGAGGCGAGCATCATCCATGATGCATGCTTGTACGGCGCGGGACGGCGGATAAGGCTGAACTGCAACTTGTCGTCTTGGTCGCCACGAGGGGATACCCCGAAGTTGATCAGATCATTGTGCCGATAGCGCTTCTCAGAAAACGCCTTCAACCATTCAAGCGATGGAACTGGATTGCGCTCCGCAAAGCGCTTTGCCGGCAGACCTGATGCATCGGACAACGCCCAATGCATTCGCCCCACGAAATCATCCTGTCTGGTACTGGACGAAGGGCGGGCTAAGGCGCAAGTGACCACAATTAGCTCTTTCCCACGGATGCCATCCCGATAGGATTCAGCCCAGGCCTTCAAGGTCTTATGGAGCGCTGAATGGCGACTGCGTGGAGGTACTTCGTAGAGAATGGGGATTATGCCCTTGGCTTTCCATTCGATGGTTTTGATATGCTCTTGCCCAGATTGGCAATCACACAACGCATAAGGCTGCTGAGTGACCTCGCCCAGCATTCGGTCAGCAGCCAGTGCATCCATCATGTAACGCAGCACTGCGTCGTCAATGCTGTATCCAACGAAGCAGACCACATAGTTGCGGAACAATTCGCTGACGAATCGCGCTGCCCAGCGTTCTGTGAGGTAGGCCAATCCGAAGTCACCGCTGGTGATTACCAAACTATTTAGCGCTGTGGTGTCATCATCTTTTTGGGGCAGCAGGCCATGTAGGTAGACCAATCCGTTCCAACGGCTGCTCTTGGGAACAGGTAACATTGGTGCTGTATAGCTCTGGATCGTTTGCCCAGTGTCCTCAGTCACCCGTTCGAAAATACGATCGCAATTGGTGGTTACCAGACGGAGAGCGCCATCTTGACAGCGAGCCAATTGCAGCAAAGCAGCATGCGTACTGGTTCCTTTAGGGTGTTGTTTAGGTTGCAAAGCCTGCGCCAGTACTTCGCGTACAGTGGTGCGTTGTCCATGTATTCTTCGTTCCAATAAGCCCAGCGTCACATCAAACTGTTTGTTCTTATAGGCTTTTTGTTCGATGGGATCACGATCAATATCCAAACGCTTGTAGATGTCATCCACCAGTCCCTTGAACCCCGGCAACCCTGCTGGGCGGGAAATGCCAGCACCACAGAAGAAAACAACACGTCCCTCTTCATGTGCTTGCAATAGAGATTCTGGAATGTCAGGGCCTTTTGGTATGAACTGCACTGTCGTTCTCTTGTTCTGGGTCAGGTTTACGTGCAAGACCGGTCAGGACGGCCGTTTGCGGTGAGGCGCCGAATCCTGTCCCGGACGGCGGGCTGGCCGCTGTTTTGCCGCGCCGGTGATGGTCGCCTTCTGCCGTTCCCGGCCCGCTTCGCTTTTTTCGACGAAACAGGATTCGCCCGTGAATGGATTGACCCCGGTCCAGTACATGAGGGTGGACCAGGTGCAGGGGGTGGGGGTGAACAGTTGCACCTGGCGGGGCAGGAGGCGCAGTTCCCGCAGGCAGAAGGCCCGCAGTTCGTCCATGGCCGCCTGGGTGCAGCCGGGATGGGCGGCAATCAGGTAATAGGTGAGGTACTGCTCCAGCCCTTCTTCCTTGGTCATCTGGTTGAACAGCCGGCGAAAGTGGAGCAGCCCTCCGATGTCCGGCTTGCCCATGGCCGCCAACACCGCCGGGTTGCTGTGTTCCGGCGCGATCTTCATCTGCCCCGAGACATGATGACGGACGATTTCGCGCAGGTAGGTTGAGCCGTTGGCACGGTCGGCGAGGATCAAGTCGTGGCGCAGCCCCGAGGCCACAACGATCTTTTTTATGTTGTTGACGGCGCGTAACCGGCGAAGCAGGCCGATGAGCGGGCGGTGGTCCGGCTTGAGGCTCGGGCAGAGCGTGGGGAACAGGCAGCGTTTGTCCCGGCAGCCGCCCTTGACCAGTTTTTTGGCGCACTCGAAACCGTACATGTTGGCGGTCGGGCCGCCGACATCGGCGATCACGCCCTTGAATGCCGGATGCCCGGCAAGGCGGGTCGCTTCGCGGACCAGGGAATCGGCGCTCCGCTGCTGGATTGTGCGGCCCTGGTGCATGGCGATCGCGCAGAAGTTGCAGTCGCCGTAGCAGCCCCGGTGAGTGGTCAGGGCAAAGCGGATGGTGTCCAGGGCCCGGACCGGTCCATCCCGCCGATGGCCGGGATGGAGGTCGAGTTCGAAATCCAGTTCGTGGATTGCGTCGAGTTCCGCGGTGGTCAGCGCCGGTTGGGGCGGATTGTGGATAAGGTAGCGGCTGTCCTGCTGCTGGGCCAGAGGTTGGGCGGTGAGCGCATCGTTGTGGTCGTAGAAGGTGCGGAACATGGCGGCAAAGGCCGGCGCGTCAGCGGCAACGACCTGAAAGGGAGGCAGGAGCAGTGCCTCGGCCGGTGGGGCCGGCGCGACATGGCAAAGGCCGCGGATGGCGACAGGCGATTGTCCGGCGGCCAGCGTCTGGGCCAGCTCGACCACGCTTTGTTCAGCCATGCCGTAGAGCAGATAGTCGGCCTTGGCGTCAAAGAGGATCGAGCGCCGTACCCGCATGTCCCAGGCGTCGTAATGGGCGATGCGCCGCAGGCTAGCCTCGATGCCGCCCAGTACCAGCGGCGCGGTGTTTTTGCAGTGTTGGCGGATGAGGTTGGCGTAGGCGATCACCGCCCGGTCCAGACGGCGGGTGTTGCGGCCGCCGGGGGTGTAGTCGTCGGTATGGCGCCGCCGGCCGGAGGCGGTGCGGTTGGCCACCATGGAATCGATGGAGCCACCGGTGATGCCCCAGAAAAGCCGGGGTTTGCCAAGCCGGCGGATGTCGGCGGCCGAACGGCAGTCGGGCTGGGCGATGATCCCTACTCTGAAGCCGCGTTTGACCAGGAGCTTGCCGATGACCGCGACGCCGATGAAGGGCGAGTCAATGTAGGCATCGCCGGTGACCAGGATGATGTCGAGCGCCTCCCAACCCAGGGCGGCCATCTCTTCACGGCTGCAGGGGAGAAACATGGCGCTCTGCCGATGAACGGCCGGCCAGCCAGCCGGTGGAAAAGGCGGCCTGGAGGTTGTAGCCGCCGGTGTCGGCCTGGAGGTCGAGGATTTCGCCGGCAAAGTAGAGGCCGCGCACCAGCCGGGAGGCCATGGTGCGGGGATCGACTTCGCGGGTGTCGACGCCGCCGGCCGTGACGATGGCCTCGGCCAGGGGACGGTGGCCGGTGATCCGCAGGCGGAAGTTCTTCAGCCATTGGCAGAGCCGTTTGCGCTCGCCGCTGCGGATGGTGCCGGCAAGGGTTTCGGCGCTCAAATCGGTTTCATCTAGGGCCACATCCACCATCTCCCTGGGGAGCAGGCCGCGCAGCACACTGGCCAGCGGCTCCAAGCGGCGCTGGGTACAATCGCGTACCAGCCTGGCGTCGAGTTTTTTTTCGTCCAGGGCGGGCTTGAGATCGAGCAGCAGATGAATTTCCCGTCCCTCGCGCAGGGCATCGACCACCAGGCCGCTCAAGGTGAGGATCACCGGGCCGCTCAGGCCATCTTCGGTGAATGCCATCTCGCCGAAGGCCGCACCGCGTTTTTGGCCGTCGATGAACAGCCGCACCCGGATGTTGCGCAGTTGCAGGCCGGCCATCCTGCCCGCCGGGCCATCCTGAGTGACCAGCGGCACCAGGGCCGGGCGGATAGGGACGAGGCTGTGGCCGCTTTCTTCTGCCAGCCGGTAGCCGTCGCCGGTGGAACCGGTCAGCGGATAGGAAGCACCGCCGGTGGCCAGGATGAGGGCGTCGCAGGCCATCGCTTCGCCGCCGCAGACCACGCCGGTGACCGCGTCACCCGCGCGCGTCACCCGGCTGAGCGCCATGCCTGTGCGGACGGCAACCCCGCATCGGGCCAGCCAGCGCTCGAGCGCTGCCAATACCTCCGGCGCTTTGCCGGAGGCAGGAAAGACGCGACCGCCCCGTTCGGTGACCGTTTCCAGCCCCAGTCCCTGGAAAAAATCCAGCAGGTCCGGAGAAAAAAAGCGGTGGAACGCCTGGCGGAGAAAGGGGCCGGTGGGTCCGAAGTGGCCGAGAAATTCGGGCAGCGGCGCCACATTGGTGAGGTTGCACCGGCCCTTGCCGGTGATGCAGAGCTTGCGGCCGGGCCGCGCCATTTTTTCCAGGAGGATGACCTGGCTGCCGGCCAGCGCGGCCTGGCCGGCAGCCATCAAACCGGCGGCGCCGGCGCCCGCGACCACCACCCGCGCTGGGCGGCCGGCCGGGGCTGGAGTGCAAGAGGTGTGCGATGGGAGGGCGGCAAAATCGTGCATGGCTGAGTACTACCCCAAACATGGGGAAAAAACATCACAATCGTCATCACCTTGTCTGAATGCCGGAAGATCGTGCGGATGGTGCGGCCTGACTGGCGTCGAGAAAAATTCGATTGCAAAAGATAGAGGAACGAGGGAAAATGCCAACCTGTCGTCCTGTTCGCGCCGATGTCGATTTTTGATCAACAGGCGCGTGGTGGACAGACAGCGCTTAATCCCGCCATGGCGGGAACGGGGGACCCAATTACTACGGGGCGGATCGCACATGCGTAAGGCATCTCTCAGCCCGAGCCCGTCAGCTTACCTCGTCGGCGTCATGGGAGCCTCCGGTTGTTGCCAGAGGCTGCATTGCCCTGGCCATCAATAGGAGAACTCCGTGGACGCATCCGTTGTACCCGCTTCGCCTTCCCCCAATGCCGACGATCACCATTCGAAAACCCCTCTGGCCTATTTGTCTCTGGCTGCTTTGGGCATCATCTACGGTGATCTTGGCACCAGCCCTCTGTACACTCTGCAGGATTGCTTCTTCGGCACACACGGCGTGGCGGTCAACCAGACCAACATCCTGGGGATACTCTCCATGGTGTTCTGGTCGCTGATTTTCGTGGTCAGCATCAAATACGCCATTTTCGTCCTGCGGGCCGACAACAAGGGGGAAGGCGGAACCTTCTCCTTGCTGGCGATGCTGCGCAGCCGGCTGAAGAACAACAAAAGGCGCTGGGCCATCCTGACCATCCTGACCGCTTCAGGCGCCTCGCTCCTGTACGGCGACGGCGTGATCACCCCGGCCATCTCGGTGCTGTCGGCCATCGAAGGCATCAATATGGCCACCGACGCGGCCGCCCATTTCGTGGTTCCCCTGACCTGCCTGGTCCTGGGCTCGCTTTTTTTCATGCAGCGATATGGCACGGCGGTCATCGGCAGGGTCTTCGGGCCGGTGATGGCTGTTTGGTTCGGCACGCTGGGTGTGCTGGGATTGCTGGCCATCATCAAACAGCCGGAGGTGCTCGCCGCCCTCAATCCCGTCCATGTGATTACCTACTTTGCCGCCAATGGCCTGCACGGCACGGTTTCCCTGGCCTCGGTGGTGCTCTGCATCACCGGCTGTGAGGCCCTGTACGCCGACATGGGGCATTTCGGCTACCTGCCCATCCGTTTGAGCTGGTATCTGGTCGTCCTGCCCGGCCTGGTGCTCAACTATTTCGGCCAGGGCGCCTATCTGCTGGCACATCAGGACATCACCGGCATCAACCCGTTCTATACCCTGGCGCCCACCAAGAGTTTGCTCTATCCGCTGGTGATCCTGGCCACCGTATCGACGGTCATCGCCTCCCAGGCCATGATCTCCGGCGTCTATTCCCTGACCCAACAGGCTGTTCAACTGGGTTTCATGCCGCGCATGCGGATCGTCCATACCTCGGAGAAGGTCAAGGGACAAATCTATATCCCCACGGTCAACTGGATGGTGATGATCGCCTGCCTGACCCTGGTGCTGGTTTTCGAGAGTTCGTCCCGTCTGGCGGCGGCCTACGGGTTCGCGGTGACTGCCTCGATGACCATCACCTCCATCCTCTATTTTCAAGTCACCCGGATCAAATGGAACTGGCCGCTGTGGCAAAGTCTATTGCTGCTGCTCCTGTTTCTCCTGTTCGACAGCTCCTTTCTGACCGCCAACATGTTCAAGGTGGTGGATGGCGGCTGGATCACCATCTGCATCGCCACCGCCATTCTCACCTCCATGATCACTTGGCGCGATGGCCGGGCTTTGCTGGCCAAGCATTACGAACTGATGCGGCTGCCAACCGATGTCTTTCTCAAAGACCTGGCCAAATACAGTCCGCAGCGGACCTCCGGCACCGCTGTCTTCATGTCCATTCATCCCAAGGGCATTCCGCACACCCTGCTCCACCATCTCAAGCACAACGAGGCGCTGCATGAGCGGGTGTTGCTTTTTTCCATCCTGTCGGCGGAAACACCGACCATCGACGATAGGGATCGGGTCCAACTGGAGCGCTTGGGGCAGGGCTTCTACCGGATCATGGTCCACTACGGCTTCATGGAAAGCCCCAGCATACCGAAGGCTCTTGAATTGCTGGCCTTGCAGGGGATGGCCATCGACATCTACACCACCTCCTTCTTCCTTGGCCGGGAGACCCTCCTGTCCACCGGGACCTCGCCCATGGCCACGTGGCGCAAGCATTTGTTTGTGTTCATGGCCCGCAACGCCTGGAACGCCACCTCGTTCTTCAAGTTGCCGCCCGATCGGGTGGTGGAACTCGGCAATCAGGTGGAGCTCTGAAGGGGCGGCGGCGGAGTCGTCTTCGTCTTTGCCGTCTTCCCGCCCCGCAGGCTCGCGCTGGCAGGGGGTTGCTTGCCCTGCTGCGGGGGTTTGACTGTCTTTGGGCAAAACGCCGGGTGAGGCCGGAAGCGGTCATGGGCGCATCCTGCCGAACCCCCAGGCAAAGGAGGCCCGAGTCCATCCGCCGCCGCCGACCCGCACGCCGGCGAACATGGTTTCAGCCATCTGGATCGAGCCCATGATGCGGGCCACATCGATCATCAGTTCGCTGTCGGCAACCAGACGTTCCACATCTTCCCCCGGATAGCCCGCCCAGTACTTGAGATCGTGCCGGAAGCAGGCCGGATAGAGATCGTATTCCCGCCATTTGTTGAACCACAGGGAACAGCCGTCGGACTTGAACGGCCGGGCAGGAGGATCCTTGGCGATCTTCGCCCACAGCGCGTTGAGATCGTAGTAGGCGCAGATCTCTTTGATTTGATACAGAGAAACCACTTCGTCTCTTTGGGGGAGGTTGATCTTTCCTCTTCCTGGCTGTGCCGGTCTGCCGGCAGGTCGGCTGCCGGGAATGGCTGTCGGCGCGGCAGCGCCCAATTCGTTCTGCCGGATCGCTGGGTTCGGCGGTTCTCTTGTTGCCCCTTGCAGGGGAACATCGCTTTGATTCGCCGCGACGACTGGCTGGAGAGTAAGAACAATACCGGCAATGGTGGCGAGAATGATCGGCGTATACCGCATGATTAGCTCCCTATGTGTGCCGCGGCGTGGTGGGCGGCAGGATGGGCGGGATCAGGATTGGATGAGTATATTGGTTCTGTTGTCGGTCGATCCGGAAAGGGCAGGGGCAACTGGCGGATACGCCGGAGCCGGGCCTCCCGTTCGTCGCACAGATTGGCGACCGTGACCCCGACCAGCCGGACGGGCCGCCTGCCTGCCTCAGTCGCGGCGAGGAGCCGCGGCAGATGGGCGATCATGTCGGCGGCGTCGAAAAACCCCTGGGCTGTGGTACAGGAGCGGGTGACGGTGGTGAAGTCGCCGTAGCGGACCTTGAGCACCAGGGTGCGCCCGACGGTTCGTTTGCGCGCCAGCAGGGCGGCCACTTCCAGAACCTGCTCGTCCAGCACCGCGTTCACCTGGTCCAGGTGACGGATATCCGTGGCCAGCGTGATCTCCGACCCGATGGATTTCCGTACCCGCACCGGCTCCACCGGCCGGTGGTCGATACCGCGGGCCATGTCGTGAAAGAGCCGACCGGACTTGCCGAATAACGCCATCAATTCCTGGGGCGAGTAGCGGAGCAGGTCGCTGCCGGCGCGGATACCGTGGGCCAGCATTTTCCGTTCGGTCACCTGGCCGACACCGTAGAACTTGTCGATGGGCAGGGTGGCCAGGAAGTCCCGCGCCTGTTCGGGCGGGATGACGGTGAGCCCGTCGGGCTTGCGGTAGCCGGAGGCGATCTTGGCCAGGAATTTGTTGTAGGAGACGCCGGCCGAGGCCGTCAGGCCGGTGGCGGTGCGGATGGCGGCGCGGATGATCCCGGCGAGCCGGGTGGCCGAAGGCTCAGCGAGCAGATTGTCGGTGACGTCGAGGAAGGCCTCGTCCACGGAGATCTGTTCCACCAGGGGCGTGTAGCGATGGAACAGAGTCATGATTTCTTGCGAAACCTCCCGGTAGCGCGTCATCCGCGGCTTGATGAACACAGCCTGCGGGCAGAGCTGATGAGCGCGGCAACTGGGCATGGCCGAATGAACGCCAAAGGCGCGGGCTTCGTAGGAGCAGGCCGCGACCACGCCCCGGCTGTTGGGCTCGCCGCCGACGATCACCGGCATGCCTCGCAGCTCCGGCCGGTCGAGCTGCTCGACCGAGGCGAAAAAGGCGTCCATATCGACGTGAATGATCTTGCGGACGGGCGGCATGGAAGGAAATGGGCTGAGCTCAAGCTGTTATCGCATTGACGCTGGTCACGGTCATGACTATTATCAATAAGATATACCGTATCACCGTACTGTCGTCCTATCATACTCCCTGGCATGGAAGCGGACAATATGAACGCGTATCAAGAACGAAAAGACGTCCTCCGGCAACGGCCAGCCACATGGCTGGTGACCGGCGTGGCGGGCTTCATCGGCTCGAACCTTCTGGAAACCCTGCTTGCCTTGGGACAGCGGGTTGTCGGGCTGGATAACTTCGCCACCGGTCATCAGCACAACCTCGATGAGGTCGAAGGCCGGGTGGGAGCCGAGGCATGGCTGCGGTTCCGGTTCCTGCGCGGCGATATCCGTGATTTGGCGATCTGCCGCGAGGCATGCGCCGATGTCGACTATGTCCTGCATCAGGCGGCACTCGGTTCGGTCCCCCGTTCCATCGAAGACCCGCTCACCACCAACGGGGCCAACATCACCGGCTTCGTCAATATGTTGGTGGCGGCGCGGGATGCGCGCGTGCGGCGGATGGTCTACGCGGCTTCCAGCTCGACCTACGGCGATCATCCCGGGTTGCCCAAAGTGGAGGAGCGGATCGGCAATCCGCTCTCGCCGTATGCGGTGACCAAACTGGTCAACGAGCTGTATGCCGGCGTTTTTGCCCGCGCCTATGGGTTCAAAACCATTGGCTTGCGCTATTTCAACATCTTTGGCCCGCGCCAAGATCCGGCAGGCGCCTATGCGGCGGTGATCCCCAAATGGTTTGCCGGGCTGTTGCAAAACGAGTCGGTGTTCATCAATGGCGATGGGGAGACCAGCCGCGACTTCTGCTTCATCGATAACTGCGTGCAGGCCAACATCCTGGCCGCAACCGCAGAGAACGAGGCTGCCAACCAAGTGTACAATGTGGCTTTCGGTGAACGGACTACGCTCAACGAACTGTTTCACCTTATCCGGGAGCGGGTGGCCGCCAAGTTGCCGTCTGCCGCAGCAGCGGAACCGGTGCATCGCGATTTTCGGGCTGGCGACGTCCGTCACTCTCTGGCCGACATTGGCAAGGCAGCCCGATTATTGGGCTATCGGCCGGAATATTCGGTCCGCGCCGGACTGGATCAAGCCGCAGGGTGGTCTATCAACCGTTTTGCAGGGAGATAGATGATCTCTGGAGGCAAGGACCCCTTGCCGGTCCATCATGACGGCAAAAGAATGGCCATGAGGAGCGCAGATGTCCAGCACGCTGGGAACACTCTTTAAAGTCACCACGTTTGGCGAGTCGCATGGCAAGGGAGTGGGCGCCATTGTCGATGGCTGTCCACCAGGCATGGCTCTGACCGAGGCGGATATCCAACCACAGCTTTCCCGGCGGCGGCCGGGACAATCCGACCTCGCCACCCCTCGTCAGGAAACCGACCAGGTGGTCATCTATTCCGGCACCGAATCCGGCCGGACCTTGGGTACCCCGATCATGCTGTTGATCAACAATAAGGATCAACGGCCACGGGATTACAGCGAGATGAGCCGCATTCCCAGGCCATCCCATGCCGATTTTACCTACCAGATGAAATATGGCATCCGCGCCTCCAGCGGCGGCGGTCGGTCCAGCGCCCGCGAGACCATCGGCCGGGTAGCTGCCGGCGCTATTGCCGAGAAATGGCTGCGCGAGACCTACGGGACCGAGATTGTGGCCTGGGTGAGCGCGGTCGGTGACATCGAGAGCCCGGAAATGGATATCGAGCGGATCACTCGGGCCGAGGTCGACAGGCAGATCGTCCGCTGCCCCGATTCCGCCGCCTCAGGACGAATGGAGGCGCTGATCAGGGAAGTGCTGGCGGCCAAGGATTCCATCGGCGGCATTCTGACCTGCGTCTGCCGCAATGTGCCTGTCGGACTGGGGGAACCGGTGTTCGATAAACTGGAGGCTCGTCTGGCTCAGGCCATGCTGTCGCTCCCTGCCACCAAGGGATTCGAGATCGGTTCCGGTTTTGCCGGTACCCGCATGCGCGGCAGCCGACACAACGATCTTTTTGTCCGTAAAGCGGATCGGTTGGGAACGAAGACCAACTACAGCGGCGGCGTGCAGGGCGGCATCAGCAACGGCGAACCCGTGGTCTTTCGTGTGGCCTTCAAGCCGGTGGCCACCATCGGTCTGGATCAGGAAACCGTTGATTTCGACGGCGATTCTGTCACGCTGGCGGCGAAGGGGCGCCACGATCCCTGCGTGGTGCCCAGGGCCGCGCCGATCGTCGAAGCCATGGCCGCCCTGGTTCTCGCCGACATGGCCCTGCGACAGCATGTCCGGCAGCCAGTTGCTTCACCATGATGAATAACGCCATGACAGAAGATTTATCCACCACCATCCTGGTTGTCGAGGATTCTCCGATCAATCAACGGGTTCTGCACAATCTCCTGGAGAATGCGGGCTTTACCGTGCAGGTCGCCGGGAATGGCAGGGAAGCCCTGGGGCAGATTTCCCGGCAACTACCCGACCTGATCCTGCTCGATATCGTGATGCCGGAAATGGACGGGCTGTCACTGTGCCATCAACTGAATGGGCAGAAGGCAACCCGCGATATCCCGATCATCTTCATTTCGGCGCTCGATAACACCGCTGACAAGCTGAGCGGTTTTGCCGCGGGCGGCGTCGATTACATTACCAAGCCTTTTCACCCGGCCGAGATTCTGGCGAGGATCGGCACCCACCTCAAAATCCGCCGGTTGCAGCAGCAGTTGGCAGAAAAGAATCTCCAGCTCGAGCAGGAAAAACAGAAATCTGAGGCATTGCTGCTCAACGTCCTGCCGGTGCAGATCGCCGCCGAGCTGATGGAAACCGGCAAATGTTCTCCCCAATGTTTTGCCAATGTGGCGGTCTGTTTCGTTGATATCGTTCAGTTCACGGCCGCCTCCGCCATCTTGGCTCCCGAGGTGCTCATCAATGAACTCAACGACTTGTTCACCGCCTTCGACCAGATCATCGAAGCACATCACTGCGAGCGGATGAAAACCATCGGCGATGCATACCTCTTTGTCAGCGGCATGCCTGAATCAAACGGCAGTCATGTCAGCAATGCGGCTGCGGCTGCGGTGGAGATGGTGGACTGCGTCCATGAGCGCAATCGCGCCGGCCGGAATTGGCAGGTACGGATCGGCCTCCACACCGGTCCGGTGGTGGGGGGCATCGTGGGGACGAAAAAATATCTCTACGACATCTTTGGCGACACGGTCAACGTCGCCGCCCGCTTGCAGACCTTGTCCGAACCGATGCGGATCAATGTTTCCGCCAGGGTCTACAATCAGTTGCGGGACCAATTTGTGTTTTCCCGTTTGCTGAAGGTGGAGATGAAAGGGAAGGGCATGCAGTCCACCTATTTCCTCGAGGGACGGCAACCCGCCTTTCCTTCAGCCCTTCCTCTTTGAGGCCGCGCCTGTTCAAAGGTCACGGCATGTTGCCCCGACTCCTTTCCTCGACCCTGCGTCATGAGATGTCGGCCTGTCCGGAGGTGCGCGGGTGAGTACCGTGTGGACCATCGCCGATCTCATCGATTTTCATTATTTTTCCCGGATTGACGAAGAATTGCGCCGCACGGAAGGCGAAGCGGCGCTGGCCGAGCGCGACCGGATGATGTACCTCGCCGGGATCGAGCCGCAGTTGGGCAAGACCGGTCCTGTTGTTCCCCGGATTCTGGTGCGGAAATGGTTGACCATGCGACGCCGGCAGTACCGACGGGAACAAGCCGCCGAGGAGACGCCGCTGCCCGGAACCGTGTGGAAGGAGCTGAGCGGGCTGTGCCGTTGTCTGGTCTTTTTGTGCGGCCTTTGCGTCGGTGTCGGTGGCGCTGGCTCTCTACTCATCTACGCCGGGACAACTCCGCTCAACGTGGCGGTCTATTTCGGTCTGTTCGTGCTCCTGCAGATGGGGATACTGACCCTGCAAGGAGTGGTGTTCGGCTATCGGCGACTGCGGCGGCTGTCCATGGAAACGTCGGTGGTCTATCTCTTCCTGGGCCGGATGCTGATGCGTGGGCTGGACGCAATCCGCCGACGATTGCAACCGACGCTGACCGGCCGCCAACGCCTCGATCTGGCGGCCATCTCCGGAGGCATCCATCAACGCAAGGAACTGGCGGCGTTGTTGATCTGGCCGGCTTTTGCCCTGGTGCAGTTGGGCGGCGTCGGCTTCAATCTGGGCGTGATTGGCGCGACTTTGGCCAAGGTGACCTTTGCCGATATCGCCTTTGCCTGGCAGTCGAGCCTGCAACTCTCCACCGAGCTGGTGGCCGGTCTGGTGCAGTGGATTGCCCTGCCCTGGTCGTGGTGGTTGCCCCAGGCGGTCCTGACGCCGGCGCAGATCCAGGGCAGCCAGATGATACTGAAGGAGGGAATCGTCCATTTGCAGACCGTCAATCTGGTTGCCTGGTGGCCTTTCCTCTGCTGCGCGGTGCTGATGTACGGCCTGCTGCCCCGTTGCCTGCTGTTGATCCTGGGGGTGACCCGGCAGCGGCGAACATTGGCGCAACTCAACTTTGCCGCCTTGGAGTTCCGGTCGCTGGTGCAACGGATGACCACGCCTCGGATCGATACCAACGGCCTCCGCCCAGAAGGGCAGCCTGGATCTGCCCAGACCGTGCCCGGATCGGTGGCCGCTGATCCAGCCTGTTTGCGGTCGAAGGCGGTGCCGTCCCCTCAAGAAGGACGATGGGCCCTGTTGATTCCGGACGAACTGGACGAGGACTCCCAGCAGGCCGCACTGGTTGCGCAATTACGTGCGGAATTCAGTGCGGCTCCCGAATGTGTGCGCCACAGTGTGCCCGGTATGACCGACTCGGAAATTCTGGCGCCGCTGACAGCGGCGGCCGATACCGCGCCTTTGGCGGATGTGCTGGTGCTGTACGAGGCTTGGCAGCCACCGCTGAAGGAAACGGAAAGGTTCGTCTGCCATGTGCGCGAACAGGTTGGCAGCCAAATACCGATCACCATCCTCCTGATCGGCCGGCCCACATCCCAGACCGTGCTGACGCCGGTTGATCCGGAACATCTGCAGATCTGGAGCCGGAAGATGCGGGCCTTGGGCGATCCACACCTTTCGGTCCGACCGCTGGTCCGCCCATGAAGTCCACTGTGCCCGAATTTGCCATCATCGGCCATCCCAACGAAGGGAAATCCTCGGTGCTTTCTACCCTGGCCGAGGATGATTCGGTCCGGGTGAGTCCCATTCCTGGTGAGACCGTGGTCTGCCAGACGTTCCCGGTGCGGATTGACGGCCGGGAGATCATTCGTTTCATCGATACCCCGGGATTTCAGAATCCGCGCCAGACCCTGCAATGGCTCAAAGATTACCAGGGGCCGGAAGACGGCATGCTTGCGGCCTTCATTGCCGCCCATCGGGATGCCCTAGCCTTTCAGGACGATTGCGAACTGCTTGGACCAGTGGCCGGGGGAGCTGGGGTGATCTTCGTGGTCGATGGATCGCGGCCTCTGCGCCATGTTGACCGGGCCGAGATGGAGATTCTCCGCTTGAGCGGTGTCCCCCGGATGGCGGTGATCAATTGCAAGGAGGAAGAAACCCGTTTTCTCGACCAGTGGCAGAACGAATTCCGTAAGCATTTCAACGCGATCCGGCTGTTTAACTCCTGCCGGGCCAACTATAGTCAGCGGATCGAGTTGCTGGAGAGCCTCAAGGCCATCGACCAGCGGCTTGCTCCGGTGCTCCAGGCCGTGATCGAGGCCTTCCAGGAGGACTGGGAGATGCGCAACCAACAGGCTGCCGCGCTCCTGGCCGGGTTCCTCCAGGATGTCCTGGCCTACCGGCAAAGCGTGCCTTGCGCCCCCCAAGATGAACAACTGCGTCGACAGGAATTGCACCGGGCGTACTGCGCCTATGCCGTCTCTCGCGAACGCCAGGTCCAGGAGGAGATCCGCAGCCTGTTTAAACACAATATCTTCAACCTGGATGTGCCGCCGCAGTCGATTTTGCAGGAGGATCTGTTCAGCCGGAAGACCTGGGAATTCCTCGGGTTGAGTGAGTGGCAGATCATCGTGGCCGGGGCCTTGGGCGGAGCGGTCTTGGGGGTGGGTATCGATGCCGCCACCATCGGCAGCTCGTTCGGTCTGTTTTCGGCGGTCGGCGGTTTGATCGGTGCCGGCGCCACCGCCCTGAAAGGCAAGGAGATCCTTTCCGGGGCCCGGATTTTGGGCATGCGTATGGGCGGCGATCAGTTACAGGTGGGTCCGGTCACCAACATACAGCTGCTCTATATCTTGCTCGACCGGGGGTTACTCTTTTACGCCAGCGTGATCAACTGGGCGCACGGCCGCCGCGATTATGAGCGCGCCACAGCCCACCCAATCCCTGTGGCGACGGGCAAAGGCGGCTTCACCAGCCGTTGGCACAGGGAGCAGCGGGCGATCTGCGACCGTTTTTTCCAGGCAGTGCGGCGGGGTCACGAAGGCGAGCTGGAAGAAGCATCGGTGGCCCTGCAAGATCTGCTCCGCGATCAATTTGCCGCCATCGCCGAGGACCGTTTCCTGGCCGACAAGACCGGCGACGAGCCATCCTGAGCATGTGCGGGTCGCTTCGTCTTCTGATAATCAACAAATTATATTTTAAGCCCCCGCAGACTATTGCATCGATTTTTCAAGAAACCTTTCAGGTTATGATGCCTCGACGATTTTACCGTTTGTCAATACGATAACATTATCCGTTAATGTGAGGATTTCTTGCAAAGAATGGCTTACATACAAAATAGGGATGCCCAAACGCATGTTCAGTTTTTTGATAAATGGCAGCATCTCATCTTTTCTGGCATCATCTAAAGATGCAAGAGGTTCATCCATGAGGAGGATGTCAGGATTTGAAAGAACTGCCCTGCCAAAAGCCACCCGCTGTTTTTCTCCACCTGATAAGGTGTTAGGTTTCCTTGACAAAAGATGTTGTATGTCGAGCAGATTGACTATTTGTTTAAAAGTGACGTTATCATCGCCTGATTGGTTACGGTGTCGCCCGTAAAGCAAATTTCCTCTGACGGACAAATGCGGGAACAATAAGCCATCCTGAAACACATAGCCGACCTTTCTTTTTTCGGGGGGGAGATTGATGCCGTGCGCGGAATCAAACAGCCATCGCCCGCGTATGAAAATACTGCCCTTATCAGGTTTTTTCAGGCCAGCCACCATATTGATGATGGAACTCTTCCCGGCTCCAGACGGGCCGAACAACGCAGTAATACCGTTTTCATCGCTTGAGAACGCCACATCAATACAGCACGTCCCCTGTCGGCGCTGCAATGTAACACGCATACCTTATCCTTCAACATGCCGCCTGAAGTATGTTTCCAACAAATTTGCTCCCATCAGGGCGAGCAGGGCAATGACGATGGCTATGCAGCACAAGCGCATGGCCGCTGCTTCACCGTTTGGAACTTGCGTCATGGAATAGAGCGCAAGGGGAAGAGTTTGTGTTTGACCGGGAATATTGGAAACAAAAGTGATTGTCGCACCGAACTCTCCCAAACTTCGGGCAAAGGCCAACACCATTCCAGCAACAATGCCCGGTATGGATAGCGGAAGCGTGATAGTACAAAAAACGCGCCACGACCCAGCCCCGAGGGTACGCGCGGCCATTTCCAGTCTTGTATCCACAGCGTCGAGAGAAAGCCGTACTGTGCGCACAAGAAGAGGAAAAGCCATGATAGCCGAAGCGGCCACGGCACCTTTCCAGGTAAAAGCAATACTTATCCCGAGGTATTCATGCAGCATTTTCCCTATAAGCCCATTACGCCCCAATGCCACCAACAAAAGGTAGCCGATGACCACCGGCGGCAGCACCAGTGGCAGATGCAACAGCCCATCTAACAGGCTTTTGCCGGGAAAGTCCAAACGGGTAAGCACCCAAGCCAGCATCACTCCAAAAGGAAGGCTGCACAGCACCGCCCAAAAAGCCACTTTCAGACTGAGCAGAAGCGCGTCCATCTCAACCGGGCTTAACGGAGAAGGCATTATTTGACCTCAAATCCATACTTAGCCCAGATTTCCTTTGCTTGAGGCGTACTCAGGAATTTGATGAAAGCCCGCGCGGCGTTGCTGTTAGGTGTTTTTACCGCCGCAACCGGATAGTCAATATTCGGGTGGCTGTCCTTGGGAAAGGTGCCGACAATGCGCACTTTATCCGAAATAACAGCATCGCTGGCGTACACGATGCCCAAGGGCGACTCCGCGCGTTCGACAAAAGCCAATCCCGCCCTGACGTCTTTCGCGGGGGCTATTCTATTTGCTACCTGCGGCCATAATTTCAGATGTTCCAATGCCGCCTTGGCATATATGCCCACAGGCACATGAGCGGGATCGCCAACCGAAAGCAGGCCGTCTTTGCCAAGCATGGCAGCCAGGTCAAGCTGCGGTGATACGGTGATGGATTGCACTGCACTTGACGCGGGAACAATAAAAACGATCCGGTTACCCAAAAGGTCCGAACGGCTCTCAGCTTCCAGCAGTTTTTTCCCCTCTAGGTAATCCATCCACTCCGCGTTGGCTGAAAGGAAGACATCAGCCGGCGCGCCATTTTCTATCTGTTTAGCCAAGGTTGATGATGATGCGAATGAAAGCGCCACGTTGCCCTTCCCTCCGGCTTCATAGTTCTTGGCGATCTCAGTGAGCGCATTAGTCGTTGAAGCAGCAGCAAAAACAGTTAGATTTGCTGCCCTTGCCTGAGCAACTCCCGCACACAACACGATACCGACCGCAATGCCTAACGCTTTGAGTATATGGGACATAACCACCTCCAAATAAAATTTTGACGTGTATACACGTTATTGTTTGTTTGTAGATCCTGTGGTACATATTGTCAACTACATATTGTCAACGCAGCCGATGCTTGCCCGGAGGATTGTATGACCAGCGGTGGTGAAACCATACGATGTACAATCAAGGAATATCGTCGGCGGAAAGGGTTGTCGCAGGATGAACTGGCTCACTTGATTGGCGTCAGACGGCAGGCGGTTTACGATATGGAGGCAGGACGCTACCTGCCCAATACCGCCGTGGCTCTCAGGCTGGCCCGTACACTTGGCTGCACTGTAGAAATGCTGTTTATCGAAGATGCTCCAGCGGAGCTCGGAAACATCCATTTGCTGAGTGAAGCTGGAGCAGCGGGAAGGCTTTCTCTGGCGCAAGTGCGGGAAAAGCTTATCGGTATTCCGTTGCATGACGCTCAGATACCACCTTTTAAGCTCAATGCTGCCGATGGCTTTCTTCTGGCTGACAAAAAGATTGATTGCCAGATCCCACGCGCACAATTAGCCAAGACGATTCTTATGTTAGGCTGTGACCCGGCTTTAAGCGTGTTGAACGGCCTTATGGCGCGTGTTGCCGGCATTCGCGCTCATACCGTATTTGCCTCAAGCCGCCAAGCTCTGCTCTCTGTCAACAAGGGGTATGCGCATGTTGCGGGAACCCACTATCATAGCTTCGGTTCTACTGACGGCAACATCGAGGCTGTCCGTACCCTATCGCCGGACATGGGCTATCTGATAATCGCCTTCTCCGTGCAAGAGGAAGGATTGATGGTTGCGCCAGAAAATCCTCTGGGAATCCGAACTGTGGAAGATATTGCCACGGGAAGGGCGCGCTTTGTGAACCGCGAGGAGGGAGCCGCGTTGAGAAAGTTGCTGGATACGCAGCTGTCGCGACATGGTCTGCCAAGCTCCACGGTCAGGGGCTACACAGAAGAAGTTCATTCCCACAGTGAAGGTGCGATGCGCGTGGCAAGCGACACCGCCGATGCGGCGTTAGGTTTACGCATAGTAGCGGAATCTTTTGGGTTGGATTTCGTTTCGCTGGCAGTAACACGCTGTGATTTGGTCATTCCGTCAGACTTGCGCGATCATCCCGGCATTACAGTTCTTTTGGATGTCTTGCAGTCGTCGGGTATAAGAAAAGAGCTTGGCTCCCTTCCCGGCTATGACCCTTCTGATACCGGGAAAATGATTTTCGGCTAATTTTTTGCCCGTGCCCTTACGGGCGTTGGTTGTTATGCCCATCTGTATGCCCGAAGCCGTCCGAAACCGACCGCTGCTACCCTGTGGAAGTGTGGGTATCAGCGTGGGTAAAGTATCTTGTAATATTTTTTATATAATAAATTTATATAGATAGTGTATAAACAAGGATGGAGATCCCGACGGTTTCAACCATCTGGATTGGGCAATGAATATCGCTGGCCCCGGGTACTCGCTGGGGTGCTGTCCGAGGTGAAGCGCGATATGCCTTCGGCCTTGTGCGCCAGTTCATGGGTAGCCAGGGCATCCAGTTTTTCCTTGGGATCATCTCGGGTGGACAAGAGCGGGCTTGGGAAAATTGTCCATATATGACTGGAAGATGCAGACTTGATACAATCCTCGTGTCCTCAGACGCTGCCCCGACATCCTCGCAATTGGCAACCTGTATGCAATATGGTATGTATTGGGCGGCACGTAGATGTTGCTTCCTGCGTACATCTTGTGATGCGTCAGCTTGTTTCCCCATGTTTCTCGGAGATGGTCGCACCGATCAAAATGGCGCGCTGAGGCCGCCGGCAAGGGGCGTCCGAGAACACTGGGCATTCGGCGCCTTGGCAGGGCGCGTCCCGCTGTTTCCAACGGAGGGAATATATGCATCGGGCAGTGCGAGAGGTGTTGACCTGCAGATGGATTGTCATGGCGACGAGCGTGGTGGCGCTCTACGCCCTGGCCGGTTTCTGCATCGCGCCGCCTCTTCTTCGCTGGTATCTTCCTCGCTTTGCGGAACAAACCTGGCACTGCCGGGCTGAGGCTGAGACGATCCGTCTCAATCCCTTTCTCCTGACCGTCGAAATCAAGGGCTTCAGCCTGCGGCAGGCGGACGGTTCACCCTTGCTGGCGTTCGACCGCTTCTTTGCCGACCTGGAAACGGACAGTTTGTGGCAACGGGCGATCGTGCTGCGGGAGCTGACCCTGGGACAGCCTGTCATCCATCTGGAGATCGAGCCCGACGGAACCGTCAACCTCATGCGGCTTGCCCCCTCTGCGGAGCCGGAACCAGCTTCGCCATCTTCCTCGCCTCTGCCGTTTCTCCTGCACAATTTTGCAGTTCGGGAAGCAATGTTGAGTCTGACCGACAAACGCCAACCCACCCCATCGACCCTTGCCGTGCAGGGCATGAACCTGACTGGGCACAATCTTGCCACGCTTCAGGACCAGACCGGAACCTACAGTTTTGCCGCCACCATATCGGATCATGGAGCCGTGCAGGCGGACGGCATATTTTCGCTCCTGCAGCTTCGGTCACAGGGCAAGCTGAGCTTCAAAGCCATCAACATGACGACGTTGTGGCAATTTGCCCGAGATAGCCTGCCTGTGGAGCAGCCGGATGGCGCCATCGATCTTGCCGTGGCCTACGATCTGGATGCCGCGCTCCCCAAGGCCCGCCTTGCTTTGCAGGATGCGCACCTCGTGGCTTCAGGCCTGTCGCTCAAGCTTCGCGATGCGGGGGCAGCCGCTGGCGCGGGCAACGATCATCGCCGTCTCACTCCTGCCAAGGTGGCGATGGAAACCGTTGAGTGCCGCCTGCGGGCGCAACTCGAATTGGGCGCGGACGAGCCGGTGACCTCTCTTAGGGAAATGGCGGTCCAGCTCAAGGGCGTCAAGGTGAGCGGCGCTGGCGCCAAAGAACCGCTGTTCATCATGGACAAGATGGTAATGGAAGGCGGCGATCTGGATCTCCAGAGGCATACGGTGACGGTTGATAAGATTGCGCTGCGAAAGGGATTTGCCGATGTCGTCCGGGAGGCCGACGGAGCGTTTGGCTGGCAGCGGCTTGTCCGAGGTAAGGGTGCCAAAGCGCCTGCCAAGGAACAGAAAGCGGCCCCCAAGACGACTCCCGAATGGAAGGTGCTGGTCAAATCCTTTGAGGTCGAACAATTTCGTTCCCGGTTTACCGATTTGACGACATCTTCGGATAAGCCGGTGGTCAGCGTCCAGAATATCAAGGCGCAACTGACCGGCATCGACGGCAGGTCCCCCATGGGGTTCAAACTTGGATTTGAGGTTGAACAGGGAGGGAGCGCGATGCTCAGCGGTACCGTGCATCCATCGATTCCGGCGGTGGCAGCCGACATCGATCTGCGCGATATGGCGCTGATGCCGTTGCAGCCGTATCTCAAACCATTCGTACGGGTACAGGCGCAGTCAGCCTTTGTTTCCGCCCGCGGCCACCTGGAATACGGATTGCTTGAGGCGTCGCGGCAGGGAGGCTACGAGGGAAGTTTCGCCCTGAACAAGCTGCGACTGACCGATTTGGCGGCGGGCAAGCCTTATCTGAGCTGGGACGCTCTGCAACTGCCTCAATGCAAGCTGACCCTGCAGCCCAATATGCTGGCGGCAAAGGAGGTAGTGGTCAGTAAACCGGTGGGCGCCATTATCATCGGCAGGGACAAGACGCTCAACTTCGCCAAGATGGTAGCGGATCAGCCCGCTGCTCAGCTCGGCCAGACGGTGCAGCCCGCCCCGAAAAAGGCAAGCCCGCAAACAGGCCAGGGGGCGTTTAGCTATCGAATCGACAAAGTCCGGATCCAGGGTGGCGACATCGCGTTTGCCGATTTCAGTCTGCGGCCTGAATTCACCACCCGTATTCGCGGCCTGCAAGGCACGGTTCTCGGGCTTGCTTCGGCGGAGGAAACACAGGCCAAGGTGCAGATGGAGGGACAGGTTGACGAGTTCGGCACGGCAAAAATCAACGGCGTGCTCAGGCCGAACGACTTGGGCAAGGCTGCGGATATCCACTTGCTTTTCCACAATCTGGAGATGAAGAACCTTTCGCCGTATTCCGGAAAATTTGCCGGGCGGCTGATCAAAAGCGGCAAGATTTCCGCTGACCTCAACTATGTCCTCCAAGACCACAAAATGACCGGGAATAACAAGATCGTGATCGATAACCTGGTCTTGGGCGACAAGGTGGAGGCCGCCGAAGGGGGCAATCTCCCCCTGGATTTGGCGATAGCCCTCCTCAAGGACGCCAATGGCCGGATCGATATCGGTCTGCCGGTGACCGGCGACCTGAATGATCCGCAATTCAGCATCGGCTCTTTAGTCTGGAAGGTGCTGGGCAATGTAATCACCAAAGCGGCGACAGCCCCGTTTCTGGTCTTGGGGAGCCTGTTTGGGAGCGACGAGACGGAACAGTTCTCAACCATCCGGTTCACTCCCGGCAGCTATGACGTGGCTCCCCCGGAAAAGGGCCAGTTGCTCAAGCTGGTCGAAGTCCTCGATAAGCGGCCGCAACTGAAGTTGATTGTTCAGGGGCGGTATAGTGTTCAGGTCGATGGCCTGGAATTGAGGGAGCGAGATATCCGCCGAGCCGTGGCCGCGGGCCTCGGCATCAAGTCTCATCCGGATGATCTTCCGGAATTGCTCGATCTTTCCGATTCAGGGACCCGCGGCGTTCTGGAGAAGCTCTATGCGCAGCGGTTTGGCAAGAAGGGTCTGGACGCGCTGGAAAAAGAGGTGGAGACAGGCGCGGTCACGCCCAGGATGCCGGCATGGCATGCCACCATGCCGGACAAGGAACCTGGCATGGCGGCAAAAATGATCGGCAGCCTGAACCTCTACAAAATTGTTCCGGGCGGCAGGAGTCCTGAACAAGCCGTGTCCTGGGCCGGAGAACTCTATACCCGCCTGGTTGAACATGCGCAGGTAAGCGATGAGGCCCTGCTCCATTTGGCGGAATTGCGGGCCCAGGCGACAGTCGCTCATCTGGAGAGCCAGCAACGTATCGCCATCGCAAGGGAACGGATTGGCGTGAAGCAACCGGAGCCGTTGGCGGATGATGAGCCGCCCTCGGTAACGCTTTCCCTGGATGCTCTCTAACGCATTTGCCGCGCTGAAGAAGGGGCAAAGGGATTTCTCTTCTCCCTTGCATGGGAGGCAGGAGAGAATGGCCGCCTGGGCAGCTCTGTTGCCGAAAGGAAACCGTGGGGATGGCAACCTGTCCTGTCAGGCTTTATGGCAGGAAGAAAGATATATCAGAAGGGGAAAGGCAGAGCGTTTGGCTCTGCCTTTTGCTTTTCTTGCGCCAAGAACAATCAGTCTTTTTTCTCTTCCTGATGTTCAATGGGTGTGGACGGGGGGGTATCGCTCATCGCTTTTTTGAATGCCTTGATGCTCTTGGCCAAGCCCTCTCCGAGTTCCGGCAATTTTCCCGGTCCCCAGATAATCATGACAATAACCAGGATAACAATAAGATGCATAGGTTGGAAAATTCCTGAAAACATGGTGGGCACCTCCATTTCGTTAAATTACACAGCTAAACGCTAATCGTTTCAGTTTGTTCTGTCAATGGGTCTTCTCAGGGCAGCCTGACGCCGGTGGCAGGGCAGATAGAGGCCCCGAGTCATCTTGCTCATTTTTTTCGTCTGTCAATCCTGGACATGTTTTTCTGGCCTTTTTTGTCCTGCTGCCCACCTCACGCGTTGACCCGCTCGAATCTCGGACAGAAGCCCCTGGTCGATCATCCATGATGGCCTGTCAAAAACTCTCCTTGCCAAAAGCTCATTTGTCGCGTTAGCGTTTATTCGTTACAATGACGCCCGTTCATCCATTTCATACATCCGGTTCCTTTTTCAACCTGATTGTCTCCAGGAGATTTTCATGGACCAGTTGACCATCGACCCTCCCAATCATGCCTATTCTTCAATTTTTCAAGGGACCGGTGTCGAGGATTTCAAAAAACGCATTCAGCACCATTTGATGAGCTTCCAGGGCCGCGACCCGGACCGGGCCGGCGAGCCGGATGTGTATCGGGCCTTGTCCTACGTGTTGCGCGACGTGTTGATGGAAAAATGGATTAAGACCCAAAAGACGGTTTATGCTGACAAGAAGAAGCGGGTTTACTATCTCTCGCTCGAATTTCTGGTCGGACGATCGCTTGGCAACGCTATCGTCAACATGGGCCTGATGGATGAGGTCACGCAGGCTGTGGAGCAATTGGGCTACGACTTGGAACGGTTGCGGGAATGCGAAGAAGACGCGGCCTTGGGCAACGGGGGGCTCGGCCGGCTCGCCTCCTGCTTCATGGATTCGATCGCCACCATGAAGATACCTGCCTATGGCTACGGCATCCGCTACGATTTTGGCCTGTTCAACCAGAAAATCGTCGACGGCTTTCAGGTTGAGACCCCCGACAGCTGGCTACGGATGGGTTCTCCCTGGATGTATGAGCGCACTTCATTCATGTATCCGGTCCAGTTCTACGGTCATGTCACCACCGCCACCGACAAGAAAGGCCGCGTGCGCGCCCGCTGGACCAACACCGAAATCGTCATGGCCATGGCCTGCGACATGCTGGTGCCGGGATTCAACAACGACCATGTCATCAACATGCGCCTGTGGCGGGCCAAGGCCTCGCGCGAGCTGGACCTGCGGTCCTTCAATGCCGGCGACTATATCAGCGCCGTGGAAAGCAAGGTCAAATCCGAAACGATTTCCAAGGTACTCTACCCCAGCGACGATATCAGCGAAGGCCAGGAACTGCGTCTTAAACAGCAGTATTTCTTCGTTGCCGCCACCTTCCAGGATATTCTCCGCCGCTACCGCAAGGATAACGATACCTTTGACGATTTCTCCAACCAGGTGGCGGTGCAGCTCAACGATACCCATCCGGCCATCGCCATCCCCGAACTCATGCGGGTACTGCTCGATATCGAGGGGTTGGGCTGGGAGCGGGCCTGGGATATCTGTGTCAAAACCTTTGCCTACACTAACCACACCCTGATGCCCGAGGCCCTTGAAACATGGTCTGTCGATATGCTGGGCCGGGTGTTGCCGCGCCATCTGGAAATCATTTACGAAATCAACCGGCGATTCCTGGATGAGGTGGCCCTGCGTTACCCGGGGAACATGCGAAAAATTCAGGAAATGTCCCTGATTGAGGAAGGGCCGGTGCGGCGGGTACGCATGGCCAATCTCGCCATTGTCGGCAGCCACTCGGTGAACGGGGTGGCGGCGCTCCACACTGAGTTGCTGAAGAACTACCTTTTTCGTAACTTCAACGAAATGTGGCCAGAGAAAATCAACTCCAAGACCAACGGCATCACCCCGCGCCGGTGGCTGCTTAAATGCAACCCTGGTCTCGCCCGACTCGTCAGCGAAAAGCTCGGGTACGGTTGGGTGGTGGATCTCGACCAACTGCGCGGCCTGGAGGCCTACTGCGACGATCCATCCTTTCACCAGCGCTGGCAGGCGGCCAAACTGGTCAACAAGGAGCGGCTGGCCAAAATTATTGCCGCCGAATGCGGCATCAGCGTGAACCCGAACACCCTGTTCGATATCCACGTCAAACGCATCCACGAGTACAAACGACAGCTTTTGAACGTGCTGCACGTAATTCACCTCTATCAGCGGCTGATCACCTGCCCGGATGCGCCGATCACCCCCAGGACGGTCATCTTCGCCGGCAAGGCTGCTCCCTCGTATCACAAGGCGAAATTGATCATCAAACTGATCAATTCGATCGGTGCCGTGGTCAACAAGGATCCCCGCGTCGGCGACCGGCTGAAGGTGGTGTTCATCCCCAACTACTGCGTATCGCTCGCGGAACGCATCATTCCGGCCGCCGATCTCTCCGAGCAGATTTCCACTGCCGGAACCGAGGCCTCGGGCACCGGCAACATGAAGTTCTCCCTTAACGGCGCCCTGACCATCGGCACGCTCGACGGCGCCAATATCGAAATTCGCGAGGAAGTTGGACCGGAAAATATTTTTATTTTCGGCATGACCGCCGAGGAGGCCGAGTTCGAAAAGAAGTGCAAGTCGCGGACACCATGGCAGATTTACGAAAATAATCCCGATGTGCGCGCAATTATTGAGGCGATTGCGAACGGCGCGTTCAGCAATGGCGACACTGAACTGTTCCGGCCACTGGTCAACGACCTGCTAAATGAGAACGACCAGTACCTGCTGCTGCTTGATTTGGAGTCCTACCTCCAGTGCCAGCGGCAGGTGGGTGAACTGTTCACCAATCAAGTCGTCTGGACCAGGAAATCAATCCTCAACGTGGCCAGAATGGGCAAATTTTCCAGTGACCGGACCATCAAGGAGTACGCCGAAGAAATTTGGCGGGTGCATGTCGAAGGGTAGACAGGCGCAGTCTGCCGAGGGATGCGGAAACTGCACGGAGGGCCGTTTCCTTTACGGAAACGGGAGGATGCTCAACATATTTTCTTCAGGAAGAACTCGCCGTAGTGTTTGAGTTCAGCGATGGATTCCAGGATATCATCGTGGGCCAGATGTCGGCATTCCTTGATGAACAGGGGGAGATCCGGTGCCCAGCGCAGGGCCAGTTCCTTGATCGTGCTCACGTCGATATTGCGATAGTGAAAGTAGTGTTCCAATTCCGGCATGAAACGGGCGAGGAATCGTCGGTCGTGCCAGACCGAATTGCCGCACATGGGCGAAGTCCGGCTTCCCACCCATTGCCGGACGAACTCCAAGGTTTCGCTCTCCGCTTGGCGGCAAGTCCAGGAGCTTTGCCGGACGCGATCAAGCAGGCCTGACTCCTGATGCTGCTTGCGGTTCCAATCATCCATGGCAGCGAGCACCTCTTCCGGCTGATGGATGGCGATAACCGGCCCTTCGGCGAGGATATCCAGGCAGGCATTGGTCACTACCGTTGCCACCTCAAGAATTTTTTCGGTCGAGGGATTCAACCCGGTCATTTCCAGGTCGATCCACACCAGATGACTGTCGTCTTTCATCGCATTCCGATCCTTCAAGCCTCATCGCGCCAGCGACAACACTTCTTCATACCTTGTAGTGGACCATAGCCTGGTTTCCGATTCAACCTTTTTTCTTCCCCGCCAGTCAAACGCATCGGAAGAGACTGTCGCTCTTCCTTCCCGCCACAACGAACACCGGCATAACCATGCGGGTGCGATACCCTCTATTATTTCCTGCCGGGCCGTTGCCCATTTTTTCAGTTGCCGGCAGCCGTCTTCCGCTCACCTGGGTACAGCAGAATTCGATGGTCTTCCGGAGAGAAATATGGCAGAACAACACGCATGGTCAACCGTGATGTCCGCGAAGCAGCCTGCAAGGTGTCGCCGACTGCGGACCGCTTTTTCCCAACAACCGCAGGAGCGCCATGACCCCGACCAGCGCCAGCCAGAGCTACGACGTCATCGTTGTCGGCGGAGGACCGGCCGGACTGTTCGCCGCCTATCACCTCTGTGAGCACACTCCCCTCCGGGTTCTGCTGATCGAAAAAGGCAGACCGCCCCTGAAACGCGCCTGCCCGATCGGAGAAAAAGGCTGCATTCACTGCCAGCCCTGCAACATCCTGTGCGGTATTGGCGGCGCGGGTCTTTTTTCCGACGGCAAACTCAACTTTATCCATAAATTGGGCAAGACCGACCTGACCCAATTCTTGGGCCTTGCCGAGGCCTGCGCCCTGATCGACGAAACCGAGGCCATCTTCAATCGCTTCGGCATGGACGGCCAGGTCTATCCCACGGATATGGAGCTGGCCCGAACCATCCGCAAGGAGGCGCGCAAGAACGGCATTGAACTCCTGTTGATCAGACAAAAACACCTCGGCAGCGACAATCTGCCCCGGTACATCGAAGCCATGGTCCGTCATATGGCGCAGCAAGGCGTTCACTTCCGCCATGCCGAAGCTGTCCGGGATATTCTCGTGCATCAGGGCCGGGTGGCGGGCGTGGTGACGGAACAGGCCACATACCGCGCCGACTCCGTCATCCTGGCTCCTGGACGCGCCGGGGCCGAATGGGTTGCCGCCATCGCCGGCCGCAACGGCATCCGGGTGTCGCAGCGCGGCATCGAGGTCGGAGTCCGGGTGGAAGTGCACAATGAGATCATGCAGGATCTCTGTTCGGTCATCTATGATCCGACCTTTTTCATCCGTACCGCCAAATACGACGACCAGACCCGTACCTTCTGCACCAATTTTGGTGGATATGTCGCTCTGGAAAACTACCAGGATTTCGTCTGCGTCAATGGTCATGCCCGGATCGACCGCAAGTCCGACAATACGAATTTCGCTTTTCTTTCCAAGGTGGTGCTGACCGACCCGGTGGAAGACAACCAGGCCTACGGCGAATCCATCGGCAAGCTGGCTACCCTGATTGGCGGCGGCAAACCAATTCTACAGCGCTACGGCGATCTCAGGAGAGGGCGGCGTTCCACCTGGAACCGCATCCGCAACAGCACCATCGAACCAACCCTGAAAAACGTGGTCTGCGGCGATATCGCCATGGCCTTGCCGGAACGCATCCTCACCAATCTGGTCGATGGCCTGGATCAGCTCAACCAGATCATCCCCGGCGTCACCAACGACGAAACGCTGCTCTACGCCCCGGAAATCAAATTCTTCGCCACCCAGGTGGAGACGGATCACCACCTGGAAACCGCGATTCCGGGACTGTTTGTTGCCGGCGACGGCCCCGGAGTGGCGGGCAATATCGTGTCCGCAGCCGCGACCGGCCTGATCGCGGCTAAAGCGATTGTTGACCAGGAACACAAGAGATGCCAATCATGATGCCAACACCGGTCAAAACCGATAAGGCGCCTGCAGCCATAGGCCCTTATTCCCAAGCGATCGCTATCGACACCCTGCTGTTCGTATCCGGCACCATTCCCATAGATCCCTTGACTGGCATTATCCTCGAAGGGAACATTGAAGATCATGCCCACCAGGTTTTTCGCAACCTGTCCGCAGTGGCGGAGGCAGCCGGAACATGCCTCGACCGGGCGGTGAAGGTGACGATTTTTCTCACTGATATCGCTCAGTTTCAGCGGGTGAACACCGTATACGCCCAATATTTTTCCGAACCCTACCCGGCCCGTAGCGCCGTGCAGGTGGCGGCCCTGCCTTTGGGCGCGGCCATTGAGGCCGAGGCGATCATTGCCCTGTAGGCGTTCCCCCCCAACCCGTGTCTCCCTGTTGGTTTTATTTTGGGGCGCTTTCATTCCGACATGCAGGGCTGATGCCGCCTTGTGGACGGGTATGGCCGTATCTGACCAATCCCTGTGCGTCTTCCGCTTCCCTCTTGTCATGGTACGATGTGGCATTTCTTGTCGCTGTTGCGAAGACCCTGCCGACGGGTCATGCACTGTATGCAACAAAGTGGTTCCTCCGCCGTATTTTGGGAGCGCTTGGGGCAAGATCCCCGGCGGCATCGCGGCACCACATGAGCCCGGAAAGAGCCAAAAAACGTTTGACAGCCCGACACTTTTGCAATAGAGATTACATATTTTGCAGCCCTGTTTTCGATCCGTTCCTCCAGAGGCTCAACTTCGCTCAGAGGTCATGAAAAACGAGGGTATCAGCTAGGTTCTTTTGCCATAACGGGTAAAGGGTTCGTGATAGTCGACCTCCCTGCGCCCTTTTTTTTATGCGCTTTCTTCTCACACCAACAAGGAGGAAACGGTGGCCTATACATCCATTGAACTTACCTGTGGCAACGGCATTGCAACCCTGACCTTCAATCGCCCCAAAGCGCTCAACGCCCTCAACACCATCCTGCTCGAAGAATTCGCCGATGCGCTTGAGAGCATCAAAAAAGACCAAACCGTTCGCGTGCTTATTCTCACCGGTTCCGGGGAGAAGGCCTTTGTGGCCGGAGCCGACATCACTGAAATTGCGACCTTGACCCCGCTTGGCGCGAAAAAATTCGCCCAACGCGGGCAAAATGCCATCAACGCCCTGCAAGGGCTCGCCATTCCGGCGATTGCCGCTGTCAACGGGTATGCCTTGGGTGGCGGCTGCGAAATGGCTTTGGCCTGCGATTTCATTTACGCCTCGGATACGGCAATTTTTGGCCTCCCGGAGATCAGCTTAGGCGTCATTCCGGGGTTTGGCGGCACCCAACGTCTGCCCCGCCTGGTCGGCGCCAACCGGGCCAAGGAAATGATCTTTACCGGCAAGCACCTGACTGCCGCCGAAGCCAGGGAGATCGGTTTGGTCAACAAAATCTTCGCCCCCGCGGAATTGATAGCGGCCGTAGGGGAGACCGCAAAATTGATCGCCGGCAAAGGCAAGGCCTCGCTCTGCGCGGCCAAGCATACGGTGAACCAGGGACTCAATGCCGACCTGGCTACCGGTCTCGCCATCGAACGTGACGCCTTCGCCCTCTGTCTGGCCAGCCTGGACGCCAAGGAAGGGACCAGCGCCTTTCTGGAGAAGCGCAAGCCGGTCTTTACCGGCGGCCTGGACAGTTAACGCCCAAGTATGCAACACGAACAGGGAGCACGATGTCTATGAACGAAGTGGTGATTGTGAGTGGCAGCCGAACAGCGGTTGGCGCCTTTGGCGGCAGCCTGAAAGAAACCTCCGTGGTCAGTCTCGGAGCCAGTGTCATGCGGGAAACCCTGCGCAAGGTCGGACTCCGGCCGACGGCCGGGCCCGACATGTTGACGGTTGCTCCTGGCAAATTAAAGGATCAGGGCATCATCGACCTGGAAGCGAAGGCCGGAGAATGGGATAAGGGCGCCACGCCGGTCACCGTCGACGAGGTGATCATGGGCAATGTCCTCCAGGCCGGGCAGGGGCAGAATACCGCCCGCCAGGCCATGGTTCGCGCCGGATTGGCCAAGGAGACGCCGGCCCTTACCATCAACAAGATCTGCGGTTCCGGCCTCAAGGCCATTGGCTTGGGCGCCCAGGCTATCATGAGCGGTCAGGCAGAGGTCGTCCTGGCTGGCGGTCAGGAAAACATGTCCATGACCCCCATGGCCCTGCCTAAAGCCCGCTGGGGCCACCGCATGGAGCTGACCGGTATCGGCGAGGTGTACGACCTCATGGTCTTTGACGGCCTCTATGAAATTTTCTATGGGTATCACATGGGGGTCACCGCCGAAAATATCGCCCGGATGTACAATATCAGCCGCGAAGATCAGGACCGTTTGGCCGTACTCAGCCACGCCCGCGCCCTGCAAGGCATCAAAGCCGGCCTGTTCAAAGACGAGATCGTCCCGATTCCGGTCAAAGCAGGTAAACAGGAGATCCTGTTCGCCCAGGATGAGCGGCCCATGGAGACCTCCATGGAAAAGATGGCCAAGCTCCGTCCGGCCTTCGCCAAGGACGGAACCGTGACCGCCGGCAATGCCTCGGGCATCAACGACGGCGCCGCCGCGGTGCTTATGATGAGTGCTGCCAAGGCCAAACAGATGGGGCTCAAACCACTGGCCGTCATCGAAAGTTTCGCCTCCGGCGGTCTTGATCCCGCTTACATGGGACTCGGGCCGGTTCCAGCCATCCAAAAGGCGCTCAAGCAGTGCGGCAAAACCATTGCGGATATCGATCTGATCGAGCTCAACGAGGCCTTCGCCGCTCAGGCCATCGGGTGCATGCTGGAATTGGGCATCGACGTGGAAAAACCCAATCCGCTGGGCAGCGGCATCTCCATGGGACATCCCATCGGCTGCACCGGAGCCCGTCAGATGGTCACCGCCATCCACCACATGCAGCGCACCGGCTGCGCCACCGGCCTGATCACCATGTGCATCGGCGGCGGAATGGGCATGGCCATGGTGATCAGCAACCCCAATAAATAAATTCCGATTGCTCGGCCGGGCACCCCGGCCGGATTCATGTTTTTCAGGTAAAGGGAGAGTGGCTATGGAAGTGAAAACATTCGGAGTGATAGGCGCAGGCCAGATGGGTAACGGTATTGCCCAGGTGGCGGCGGCCAGTGGCTTGGCCGTTATCATGCACGACATCAAACAGGAATTCGTTGACCGCGGCTTGGGCACCATCGCCAAGAATCTTCAGCGCAACGTTGACAAGGGTAAATTGGCCGCTGCCGACAAGGATGCCATCCTCGGCCGGATCAAAGCCACCACCGATCTCAACGACATGGCCGCTGCCGATTACGTGGTCGAGGCCGCCTCTGAAAACGAATCGATCAAATTCAAAATTTTCGAGAATCTGGAGGCAATCTGCGCCCCGCATGCGATCTTGGCCTCCAACACCTCCTCCATTCCCATCGGCCGGATCGCCTCGCACACCAAACGGCCGGGCAAGGTGATCGGTATGCACTTCATGAACCCGGTCCCGGTGATGAAGCTGGTGGAGGTGATCTGCGGTTTGGCCACTTCGGCCGAAACCCTGGCCATCACCCTTGAGTTGACCAAGCGGATGGACAAAACTCCGGCACAATCCAACGATTTTCCGGGATTTATCGCCAATCGCATTCTCATGCCCATGATCAACGAGGCGGTCTTCTGTCTCTATCATGGCGTCGGCACCAAAGAGGACATCGATACCGTGATGAAGCTGGGTATGAATCACCCCATGGGTCCGCTCGCTCTGGCCGATCTCATCGGCCTGGACACCTGTCTGGCGATCATGAATACTCTGTATCAAGGGTTCGGCGACTCCAAATACCGGCCGTGCCCGTTGCTCCGGCAATACGTCGAGGCCGGCTGGCTGGGCCGCAAGAGCGGGCGAGGTTTTTATACCTACGAATAACGCGGACCAAGACAGCATCCCGGTCGGCGTCGCCGGGCGGCTTTCGCAGAGGAGGAAATGATGAGCGATCTGGCGTTCCAAGATCAGTATCCCGATGACTACGCCCATTGCTATGGCTGCGGACGGCTCAACCCCCAGGGGCACCATCTGAAAAGCTACTGGGACGGCGAGGAAACGGTCTGCCGCTACACCCCGGACGCCAAACACACCGGTGGTTTTCCAGGCTTTCTGTACGGCGGCATGATCGCCTCGCTGATCGACTGCCACGGCGCCGGGACTGCCGCCGCCGCCAAGGCCAAGGAAGACGGCAAACCGATCTCGCGGTTTGTCACTGCCTCCTTGAAAGTGGATTTTCTGGCTCCCGCTCCGATCAACACGGAGCTGGAGGTGCGCGGCAAGGCGGTCGAGATCAAAGGCCGGAAAGTGACTGTCGACTTGACCTTGACCGCTGCCGGGACACTCTGCGCCAAAGGTTCGGTACTGTACGTGCAGATCAAGGGGCAAGAATAAGGGGGATCTGCACGGAAACGGTGCAGGGCTCGTTCTGCGCCGACAAGGCAAGAGCCGGCAACCTCTACGGGATGACGGAGTCTTGCCGGAGAAGAAGGCATACATGTGTCTGCCGTGGCGGACCATACATGCTCGACACGGAATCAAAGAGTCAAAACATCCAACACATTATTGAGAGGGAGAGAAGAGATGTATTTTGAACTGACTGAAGAACAGAAATTGATCCGTGACATGGTGAGAAGCTTTGCCGAGACGGAAGTCGCGCCGTCTGCTGCCGAACGGGATGAGACCGAACATTTCGACCGGGCCTTGATGTTCGACCGTCTGGGCGAACTTGGCCTGACCGGCATCGTTTTCCCGGAAGAGTATGGCGGCGCCGGAGCCGATTACATCAGCTACGCCATCGCCGTTGAAGAGCTGTCAAGGGTTTGCGGGTCCACCGGCGTCACCTTGTCGGCACATCTCTCCCTCTGCGCCAATCCCATTTACATATTCGGCACCGAAGCGCAAAAACAAAAATTTCTGACCCCGCTCGCCAAGGGCGAAAAAATCGGCGCCTTTGGTCTGACCGAGCCGTCCGCCGGTTCGGATGCCGGCGGCACCAAAACCACCGCCACCCGCGATGGCAACGACTGGATCCTCAACGGTTCCAAGATCTTCATCACCAATGGCGGTGAGGCGGAAATCTATGTGGTGCTGGCCCGGAGCGACAAATCCGCCCAGAAACACAAGGGCATCAGCGCCTTTATCGTCGAGAAGGGGACCCCTGGTTTTTCCTTCGGCAAGAAGGAGAAAAAAATGGGCATCCGTTCCTCCCCCACCATGGAACTGGTGTTTGAAAACTGCCGTATCCCCGGCGAGAATTTGCTCGGCAAGGAAGGCGAAGGCTTCAAGGTGGCAATGAAGACACTGGACGGCGGGCGCATCGGCATTGCCGCCCAGGCGTTGGGAATTGCCCAGGGCGCATTCGAAGCCGCTCTCGCCTATACCAAAGAGCGCGAGCAGTTCAACGCGCCGATAGCCTCTTTCCAAGGCGTGTCCTTCCAGTTGGCGGACATGGCCACCCAGATTGAGGCCGCGCGTCTTTTGATTTATAAAGCCGCTTACCGGGCCAGTGCCGGCCTGCCGTATTCTCTGGATTCAGCCCTGGCGAAACTTTTCGCCTCGGAAACAGCCATGAAGGTCACCACTCAGGCTGTGCAGCTCCATGGCGGTTATGGGTACACCCGCGAATTCCCGGTCGAGAGGATGATGCGCGACGCCAAGATCACCGAAATCTACGAAGGCACCAGCGAGGTTCAGCGGGTGGTCATTGGAGCGGCTTTGACCAAGTAAACCATCCGCTGCCTAGGCGGCGGCATCACCTGGTGCATCGGATGTAAACAAGAAGAGAGTAACGGCACTCGCCGCCTCTCTTCTTCTGTCAAGCATGGAACATAACGTCTGTTGTTGGGCATGAAGGGAGACCGGGATGGAGTTTACCCGTGAAATTTATTGGAATGTCGGTCATAGGCTCGCCACCTTGGGTCCTATGTACGCCCTGTTGCTGATGGCTATGGTTCTCTTTGCGATCGGCCTGTTCAAGCGGATCAAGGTCTACCGCCTCGGGCGGCCTCTGGACCGGACAGATCAGCGGGGTGAGCGGATCAAGCACATGCTGGAGACGGTATTCCTGCAAACCAAGGTGATCCGGGTCCCGGGCCCCGGAGCGGTACATGCGCTTTTTTTCTGGAGTTTTTTTGTCCTGTTCCTCGGCACGGCGCTGATCGTCCTGCAGTCCGATGGCACTGACCTTTTGTTCGGCATCAAGTTTCTCAAAGGAACCTTCTACAAACTTTTTTCCCTGGCCCTTGACCTGGCCGGCTTGATGGCCATCCTGATGTTGGTCAGCCTGGCGGCGCGCCGGTACCTGATCCGGCCCAAGGGGCTGGTGACCGCAGGCAACGATGCCTTCATGCATGGCTTGTTGCTCGCTATCCTGTTCACCGGTTTTCTCATCGAAGGCACCCGCATGGCTGTCACCGAGATGCATTCCCCGCAGCTTGCGGCATGGTCTCCTGTCGGCTGGGGCGTGGCCACCCTGCTTGCCGGCATCGGCGAGGCAGGACTGCGGAACCTGCACACAGGTCTCTGGTGGTTCCATCTCCTGCTGGCTCTGGGCTTCATCGCCTCCCTTCCTTATACCAAGTTTCGCCATATCCTCTTCACCAGCGCCAACGCCTTTTTTGCCGACCGAGGTCCCATCGGCAAATTGACCATGGTCAACCTGGAAGATGAGACCCAGGAAAAATTCGGCGCCAATGAACTTGGCGACCTGCGGTGGAAGGATATTTTTGACGCTGATGCCTGTACGCTGTGCAAGCGGTGCCAGGACCGGTGCCCCGCCTACGCCACCGACAAGCCGCTGTCGCCGATGCAGGTCGTCAACCAGATCGGCGAGATAGCCTTTACTAAGCCGGAGTCCAACCTGATTGAGACCATCGGCCGCGAGGCTCTCTGGTCCTGCACTACGTGCCGCGCCTGTCAGGACATCTGTCCGGCATCGATTGAGCATGTGGGAAAAATCATCGAGATGCGGCGCAATCTGGTGCTGATGGAGGGTGAGTTCCCGGGCGAGGAGGTCATGGCCGCCATGGAGCAAGTCGAGATCAACGGCAACCCGCTGGGCATGGGCTATGCCTCCCGCGGCGACTGGTGCGAACCTTTGGGTATCAAGCCTCTGTCCGAGGATCCCGAAGTGGATGTCCTCTACTTTGTCGGCTGTTACGCTTCGTTTGACAAGCGCAACATCGCGGTGGCCGCCAGCTTTGTCAAACTCTGCCAGGCTGCCGGCATCAAGGTCGGCATTCTCGGTAAGGAGGAGAAATGCTGCGGCGAGCCGATCCGCAAAATGGGCAACGAATATCTCTACCAGACCCTGGCCATGGAGACCGTGGAGATCATCAAGGGATATGGCGTCAAGAAGATCGTTACCACCTGTCCGCACTGTTTCAATACGCTGACCAAGGACTATCGTGACTTCGAGTTCGACATCGAGGTCGTGCCTCATGCCCTCTTTCTCGAACAGTTGGTTGCCAGCGGCAAGCTGTCGGTCAAGGCGGAGGAATTTGTCTGCACGTATCACGACTCGTGCTACCTTGGCCGCCACAACGGCATGTATGACGCGCCAAGGAAGCTGATCCGGTCGATGGGCGGCCGGATCGCCGAGATGGCTAGACATCGTGACCAGTCGTTCTGTTGCGGCGCGGGCGGCGGCCGGATCCTGGCCGAGGAGAAACTGGGAGAGCGGATCAACATCAAGCGGATACAAATGGCTGTGGGCACCGGAGTCGGACAGTTGCTGGCCAACTGCCCGTTCTGTTTGACTATGTTTGAGGACGGCGTCAAAGGTGCCAATGTCGAGGAGCAGTTACGCCCAAGGGATATCGCCGAGGTGCTCGCCGAACGGATCACCTCGGAGCATGCATAGCAATAGCTGGTTGACTCTAATTGCCGGAGGAACACAATGAAGATACTGATCTGCATCAAACAGGTTCCGGACATGGAATCGAAATTCAAGATCAATGGCGAGGGCACTTGGTATGACCAGGCCGACTTGGCCTGGCGGATGAACGAATACGATGAATACGCCGTTGAACAGGCGGTGCGCCTGAAAGAGCAGGTCAAAGATGCCGACTTGACCGTGCTCTGCATCGGCCCGGACCAGGTGACCGAGCCCATCAAGAAAGCTCTGGCCATGGGATGCGACCGGGGCGTGCATATCGCCGATCCTGATTCTTCCAAGCGGGAGCCGATCGCCATCGCTGCCATGATCGCCGGTTTCGCCAAAGAGAAAAATTTCGACATCATCTTCACCGGCATGCAATCGCAGGACCGAGGTAGCGCGCAAGTCGGTGTTATGGTGGCAGAATTTCTCGGTATTTCAGCGGTGACCACCATTGTCGATTTCGCCTATGACAACGGCGCCATTCAGGTGAAACGCGAACTGGAGGGGGGCAGTAAAGCCTTGGTCACGGGCACCACACCGGTGGTGCTTACCTGTCAGCTGGGCCTCAACACGCCGCGCTATCCGACCTTGCCCAACATTATGAAGGCCAAGAAAAAAGAATTGCTCGTTCTGGCCCCCGATACCGGTGGAATGGGCGCGCGGCAGGAAACGGCAGCCTGCTATTTTCCAGAGAAGAAAGGAGGCGGTTTGGTGCTGGAAGGCGAGATTCCTGAATTGGCTGATAAACTGATTCAGTTGCTCAAAGAAAAAACTTCTGTTTTGGCTTAGGAGAGACCTATGAAGACTTTGCTTGTGGCAGAATTCCGGGAAGGAAAACTGCGCGCCGAATACAGCCAACTGATCGCCTTCGCCCAGCAGCAGCAGACCGAGGCCGCCATGTTCCTCGTGGGCACCGCCAGTGACCTGCCCAAGTTCAACGGCCCTTTATACCTGGCCGATGTGGCCAAGTACGGCGAATATAACCCCACAGTGCATAAGAAATTGCTCTTGGAAGCGATTGACAAGGAGCAACCGGCGCAGATTATTTTTCTGCATTCATCGTATGGGTGGGATTTAGCCCCGCGGATCGCCGTGGCTCTCCAGGCGGCACAGATCTCCGAAATCATCGCCATCGAAGACGGCCTGCCAGTCATACCGGTCTGTAACGCCAAACTGCGACGCCGCATCAAAGCCACCACTCCCCGAACCGTTTTGACCATCCAGGCGGGTGCCTTTGGTTTGGATGGAGACCCCGAAGGGGTGCCAACGGTCGTCGCAGTCGATACCGACGCCAGTGGCAAGGTACAGTGCACTGGCTATGAGGCCGCCAAGATCGAAGGCGTGGACCTGACCAAGGCCGAGATCATCGTGAGTGCTGGTCGCGGCGTGGGCAAGCCGGAGAATGTGGCCATGGTGCAGGCGCTGGCCAAGGCCCTGGGGGGTGAATACGGTGCCAGTCGGCCAGTGGTTGATGCCGGCTGGGTAGAACACAACCGGCAAGTCGGCACCACCGGCAGCACGGTGACCCCGAAACTCTATGTGGCCTGCGGTATTTCCGGCGCTATCCAGCACCTTGCCGGCATGAAGAAATCAGATTTCATCGTGGGCATCAATACCGACAAAGATGCTCCCATCGGCGAGGTGGCCAATGTTCTGGTGGTGGCTGATCTCAAGCAGTTTTTGCCGGTGCTGACCGAAAAACTCAACGCGCGGTAGGTAAGGGCGGTTTTTTTTGGCCGGACTCCGCTGTATCCAACAAAAAACGTCGTGCGGTTACCTTGAACCGCGCGACGTTTTTTTGTGCGCCCATGCTGAGCGCTCACAAAAAGGCCGTCCTGGCGCATCAGCCGGCTGCACCTTGAAGAAAATATTTGAGGCAAGCTCAAGGAAATATTGGCGCTGCTTCTCCGTACACCTCGACCCGGTTGCGCCCGCAGCGTTTGGCTCGGTACAGGGCTTCGTCGGCGTATTCCAGAAGCGCGCCGATACTGGCTGCCTCCACGTCGGCCAAACCAATGCTGATGGTGACGCCGAATAACAAGCCAGCCTCGCCCTCAAATTGCAGGAATGACACGCTGTTACGCAGCTCCTCGGCCAGCAGCAGCGCCCCCGAGCGGTCGGTATTCGGCAGCCAGACACAGAATTCCTCGCCGCCATAACGTCCGGAGAGATCAGTGGCCCGCAGCCGCTCCCTCAGTATGTCGGCGACCCTCATGATTACCCTGTCACCGGCGCTGTGGCCATGAGTGTCGTTGACCAGCTTGAAAAAATCTATGTCCATCATCAAAGCGCAGCTGGACGAGCCTTGACGGCGCATCAGGGCGAAGCCACGCTCGGCGGCGCTGAAAAAGGCGCGACGGTTCAAGAGACGGCTCAGGCTGTCGAGGCTGGAGGTATGGCGCAGCTCGCACACTTGTTTGAAGCTTTCGGCAAACAGCCGGAATTCGGATTGGTAGCGCTCTGGATTGATCGGCACATGGTTGTCCCCCTCCGCCATCTCATTGGCAATTTGCCGCAGCGAGTCGAGCGGCGCGGTAATCAGGGTGTTGAGACGATACTTCAGTACAGTGACGATACTGGCGATGATCACGGTAAAGGAGGCGAGAATCATGGCGACCACGGCAATGATCGGCATCACCACCTCTCGCAATCGTACGTTTGATACAATGCGCCAGCCCGTTGAACGCAGAGGTGAGGAGATGTAATAGGCGGGTTCGCCGTAGGCGTCATAATCGAGAACGGTATCATCGCCGCCCGCGATCTTGCGCCACAACTGTGGCGTCATTGTGGTGAACGCGCCATTTTTATCCGGCATGAGGTCCGGCTTGGGATGGACGATGATCCGGCCCTGGGCATCGACGATGAAAAAATGTGATTGCGGATTCTTGTTGGCATTGCCAACATAATCCCGGATCTCGTCGAGGGTGATGTCGAGGCCGAATACACCCCGACCGCCGTCGTCAGGAGCGACGGTCTGGGCAAAGGTCATACAGATGGCTCCTGTGATGGCATCGACATAGGGCGGAACGACGGCGGTTTGGCCCGGCGTTTTTATGGCCTCGAGATACCAGCCGCGCTTGGTGGGGTCGTAATTGTCAGGCAGCGTGCCGCCGATGCCGGAGACGAATTCCAGGCCAACCGCGTCGTAGGAGTTAAGATACTGTCTGTTCTTGACCATCACCGCCTTATAGATGCTGCGGCGTTCAGCGAAGGATAGGCTCCCGTCGTGGAGCTCATAAAGATTGTTCACGATCTGCGCGGTCTGGGCGCAGTTGGCCATTTCACGCTCAAACCAGCCATTGACATCGTCGGCCAAGGTAGTGGTGGCGACTCGTAACGAGGTCATGCGCTCGTGCAGAGAAAGCTGGTAGACCAGGAAAGCCGTCCCTATGGAAATCAAGGTAAAGGCCAGTGCGTTTATCCAGACTATAATGTGGATAATTTTCCTGGAAATGGTTTTTTCCTCACCCATGGAGCCGCAGCCCTCCTGCAAACCGGGTAACATGGACAAAGGGACGATTCTTTCGTGTTGGATCGTGTTGGAGTTGTATTCCGCACGCAGATCAGAAAAGATGCCGCATGTCGGATAGGTGCCGCGCGGGACCGAGGGCATCGGAGAAGTTGATGCGGAACCACCCCTCATACGGGAGCGGTCTTCCCTGTACCCATGTGATTAGTATACTCTTTTTGCGATTTTGCCGCAAGGACCTTGGGCCTGACGGCAGACACCTCATTTTTTCTATGCGGCGATCAGTTGGCCACCTTCCGCCATTGCCTGCGCATCTCTTGCTCTTCTGCTGCAAAATGTGGCTCCATCCAAATACGCCAAGAAGGCGATTACTGATCGTAATTATACCACGCCGCCTCCTGAAGAGCCGGCGGCGTACTGGTCAGAGTCATGAGAGACGTTCAGGCGCACCGATTGTCAGAAGCCGGAGCGTCACCAGGGATGTTGCCCCGTTCAAGCCTTGTGGCGCAGGAGGTTTGCTTGCAGCACATACCGGATGAACATTGCCCAGATCATCCGGAGGGACACTCATCCCTCGACGACATTGATGCCCTCAAGTTTCCATTGCTCGGTGCGGATCGGCCGTGCCCAAGTCCACTGCTCTGCGAATTTCACCGGCTCGGTCATGCTGCCTTCGAGCAGGGCACCGGTTGTGTCGTTCACCGTATAGTCGAGCAGATTGGCGGTGAACAGCACGGTGACGTAATCCTCCCCGTTATCGCTGCCCGCGTCCACGATCTCCACCCTGCGGATGGCGATGCTTTCCAGCTTGTTGATCTGTCCGGCCGCGCGCATGCGGGCAAAATGACCTTCATATTCCGCCGCCAGCTGGCTGCCCAACAGATGCCGGTAGGAATTCAAATCCCGGCGCATCCAGCCGGCCTGCACCTTGAAAAAGACATCCGAGGCAACCTCAAGGAAATACTTATCATCAAAGCCGGGATCGGTCAGACGGATTTCAGCCAGCCCCTGCTCCATGGTGCGGGCCTCGCGGATAGGCGGAACAGGCGGCACTGCACTGCCGCTGAAATGGTCTTGGCCATCCTGGAATCTGCCGGAGTCGGGCGGCGGCTGATATCCGGCGGCCGAAGGCGCGGAAGGTCGATTGGCAAATCGTTTATAGAGAAAGTACCCAACACCGCCAAGGAGCAACAGCGGCAGGATGCCCATGCCGCTCCCGCCCATGCCGAATAAACTGCCGAAGAGCAGACCCCCAAGCGCGCCACCGAGCAGGCCGCCCATCAGGCCGCGGCCAAAGCCACCCGCTGGTTGCTGCATTTGCTGTTGTTGCCGCTGCTGGCCGAATTGACCGGGCGCCGCCTGTTGGGGGGTAGAGGGCTGCCGCATGGGACTGCTGAATGAACGGCCCCCGGATCTGGACCGGGCATCGGCGTAGTGGGTGGTTATGGTGGCATCAACAAGAGTCAAGGTGAACACGACCAACAGAAAGGGGATCAATCGTTTGAGCGATGCAAGCATAGTCAATCATCCATCAAGGGGGGTTGGTGGGCAGCGGAATCGCTTCCGCCGGGTGAAGCAGATATTGCACAAAGGTGTTCAGCACAGTATACGGTCAGTTGGCTATAGTGTAATGGCCAAGCCGCCTTTGTCAAGGCATACTGGCCGCCCAACCCGGTACCACAATGTGCAGCCGCCCTTTTCATGCAGACAACGCCAAACGATCACGCCGATCAGACCGGCCTGGTTGCGGTCGCCGCAGGAGTGCCGGACGAGGTGGAATCTCTGGCGCTGGTGCTGGAAGCGGTCGGTATTCCCTTTCGGTACAATCAGCACACCCAACAGTTGTTGGTGGCTGCCGGGAACGCGCCTGAAGCTCTGTTCCATCTCCAGGAATATCGTCAGGAAAATATGTGCTGGCCGCCTCGGCCACAGCCCTTTCCAGCCTTGCCGCCCCAGATCCTGCCCACTTTGCCCGTTCTGCTTTGTCTTGCCCTCTTTTTCGCGTACACCGGACCGTGGACCGCAGAAAACGACTGGTTTATCCGGGGGGCACTCAACAGCACCGCTGTCCTCGACCGTGGAGAATGGTGGCGGTTGGTGACCGCTCTGACCCTGCATGCCGATCTCGCCCATCTCATGGGCAACTGCCTTATCGGCGGCATGGTCGTTCACTTGCTGGGCAGGACAATCGGGTTCGGTCAATGTTGGCTGCTTTCGGTTAGTACCGGAGCCCTTGGCAATCTCGCCAATATCGGCATACGACAGGATCTCCATCTGTCGGTGGGGTTCTCGACCTCGGTGTTCGCGGCCATAGGTTTGCTGACCGGTTTACAACTGGCACGTTGCCACCATCGTTCGAGGACGGCATTGCTGCTGCCGTTAGGAGCCGGTGCGGGTCTGCTCGCCTTTCTGGGCAGCGAAGGGGCACGAACAGACCTCGGCGCCCATCTTTTTGGCTTTATCTGCGGACTCGCCAGCGGATGGATGGGGCAACGCTGCGGACTCATTGCGCGACTGCAGGCTCCAGCATGGCAATTGTTCTTCTTTCTTCTGGCGCTGGCCATGCCAATCATTGCCTGGTTGTGGGCGCTGGCGTAAAGCAGGCGGACAGACAGGAAAGGCTAGGTGTGTCTAATCTTGTTTGACGGAAGCAGAGTGAGTGCATATTATGTCTTCCGTTTACCATTTTCCTATCGTTCCGACGAACAGGCCAGAGATCGGGAATGCCTCTCATGTTCCGTCTCAGCCTGCAACCAATGGAGCCGTATTCATGCCGATGAATGAGCCGCCGCCTTGGGGCAAGAAAAAAAAGCCGGCAGGACCGGAAGATTTTCTCGCCATCCTGATTCAGAAAATCCGGGACGCCTTCTCCGGCCAGGAGGAAGGTCCCGCACCACCTGGTGATCAAAAGCCCCCCGCTTCCGGAGAGCCGTCGCCCAACCTTTTCGCCGGTGTCGGCAAGATTCTGGCAGTCGTTGCCGCCGCCCTTATCCTCCAGGGCGTTTTTTCCTGCTTCTATACCATCAAGCCAGGTGAGGTCGGCGTGGTCCTCCGTTTTGGACAATATGCCCGGACCACACACCCAGGTCTCCATTTCAAGATTCCCTTCATGGAAGACCTGGTAAAAGTCGATGTGGAAACGGTACGCAAGGAGGAGTTCGGGTTTCGCACCCGCGGCCCTGGCGCGAATACGGCCTTTGAGAGTTCGATGGCCACCCTGAAGAATTCGTCTTTTGACCGTAAAGGGTACGACATGGAGTCACTGATGCTGACCGGCGACAAGGATGTGATCGAGGTCGCCTGGATCGTGCAGTACAAGGTCAGTGATCCGGTCAGATTCCTGTTCAAGGTCCGGGATGTCGCCCAGGCGGTCCGCGACGCATCCGAAACCGTGACCAGACGCATTGTCGGCAACATGGATTTTGACTATGTGCTCGGCAACCGCGAGGTGCTGGCCGCCGGTGCCAAACATGAATTGCAGGACCAGATGGACCGGTTGGAATGCGGCATCAGCATCCTTACCCTGCAACTCTTAGACATCAACCCGCCGGAGCAGGTCAAACCGGCATTCAACGAGGTCAACGAGGCTGACCAAGACATGAAGCGGCTGGTCAACGAAGCGGAAGAAACCTACAACAGAGTCATCCCGAAGGCGCGGGGCACCGCCAAGCAGATTGTCGAAGAAGCGTACGGTTATGCGGCCGAGCGGACCAACCGGGCCACCGGTGAGACCAATCGCTTCAAGGCCATCGTCAAGGAGTATCAGGGTGCGGAAGAGGTGACCCGGCAACGGCTGTATCTCGAAGCCATGGAGGATATCCTGCCCAAGGTCGATCATGTCTATGTGATCAACAAAAGCCAGCAGAATATCCTGCCGCTTTTTGACCTCACCCGCACTCCGGCCAAGGAGTAACAGCAACAGCCCGGAGCCAAATAGCCTGGAATCGCATATACGGCGGTTTTTTCTCTTTCTTTAACCGACACGATCTCATGGACAAAATCATCCGTCTTTTTCTCTTGTTGCTTCTCGCTGGCATCGCCGTCGCGGTCTGGGACGGTTTCTTCATCGTGCCCGAAGGACAGCAGGCGGTCATCACCCAGTTCGGCGCCCCGGTGGGCAAACCGGTCACCGAGGCAGGACTCAGAGTTAAAATACCCTTTATCCAACTCGTCCAGTATTTCGATAAACGGGTGCTCATCTGCGACGGCGATCCCAACCAGATTCCGACCATCGACAAAACCTTCATTTACATGGACACCACCGCCCGCTGGCGGATCGTCGATCCTCTGCGCTTTCTCCAGGCAGTGGGTACGGAAAAGAGAGCCGCCTCCCTGCTCAACGATATCATCGCCGGGACAGTGCGCGATCTGGTGAACAAACACGACCTGATCGAAATCATCCGCAGTTCCGATTGGACCCCCGACTACATGGCGTCCGAGGTGCAATCCCGGGATATGGTCGCGCCACCCAAGGTGGGTCGGGATAAAATCAGCCAGATGGTGCTCGATACCGCAGCCAAGATTACGCCGCAATACGGTATTGAGCTGTTGGATGTCATGTTCCGTCGGGTGAACTATATCGAGTCGGTCCGATTGAGGGTGTATGATCGGATGATTTCCGAACGCAAGCGGATCGCTGCGGAGAAACGGTCGACCGGTGAAGGGCGAAAGGCGGAAATCCTGGGCCGGGTGGACCGAGAGCTGCAGGAGATCACCTCGACCGCCAACCGGGAAGCCATTGAGATCCGCGGTCAGGCGGATGCCGAGGCCGCGAAGATCTACGCGCAGACATATACCGCCAGCCCCGAGTTCTTCGCCTTCCAGAAGAGCCTTGAGAGCTACCGGACCATCGTCGGCAAGAACACTTCGTTGGTCCTCTCCACCGATTCGGATCTATTCCGATACCTGGAGAGTCAGAAGAGGAAGTAGGGGCGCTGTTGTTCTTCGTGAGAACAGGCAGAGCGGAGGCCTGACGGCGCCTGGTTCTGTGCGTCGCTCAACCGGGTAGAACCCCCATCCGGCCTCCTTGATGCGTTATTCCCCGAACTCCTCCTCCGATCCGTCGACGGCGAAATTGGGTCGTTGCTCCGGCGCATAGGGAATCCGGCCATACTCCCCCAAAATGGCCTCAAATTGGAGCAGTTCTTCTTCCGAGCTGATCGCATCCAGCCCCAACTGGTCATAGCGGCAAGTGCAGTGGATGAGTTGCCCGCCGCACCACGGGCAGAGTTCCACCGGGCATCCCAGTTCATGCAATTCTCCGGTCACAGCATGGCAAGCCGGACAGATATCCTCATCCAGCCGCACCGGCTCGTACACGGCCAGCGATTCCGGCGTTTCGCAGACCGCGGCAAAGGCTTCGGCGCGTTCGTAGCCGAAAAAATCGAGCAATTCTTCTGCCAAGTAGCCGTCAGACATGCTCCCCTGCAACTCCAATCCCTCATCGGAAACGAGGTACAGGTAGCGGTCGCGGGAGGTAAACGCCGCCAGGAGAAAAATTCCGCGATGGCGATTGACCACCCGGATCTCCCTGACCCAATCCTCCCGGGCCTCGGGCAGGTAGCTGTAGAATTCCTGCAACAGGGTCAGGCCGATTCGATCTTCGTGATAGATATCGAGCAGATCTTCGGCTTCAGCCCGATCTTCTTCGCCAACGGCGTAGTCCATCGCCTCTCGAATATATGCCCGTTTCTTTACCAAATCCTCTAACATGATTTCCATCCTCGTTTTCTGCCGGGCAACGAAACGTTTCCCTTTCCAGGTCGCGCTTTGCCATGCGCCCTGTCTTGAATTTCAGCAATAAATGCGGTAAAGTACGTCGTTGTTCCGCGTAATTCGGGTGCAGGCGAACCGAATGGACTGCCATGGCCGATACTCTACCCAAACAGCGGCACCCGCGCATTCTTTTTCATGATGACCCCGACGCCCTACGCGGTCCCCATATCCGGCTCCGCTGTGCCCATGACTCCAGAAGGAGGACATTCATGCCCGACATGCCCACCAGCCAAACAGCAACGCTCACCATCGACGGCGTCACCCACCACTTGCCCATCATCAATGGCATCGAGGGAGACAGGGCCATCGATGTCCGCGGTCTGCTCAGCCAGACCGGCTATACCGTCTTTGATACCGGCTACAAGAATTCGGCATCCTGTTGCAGCACCATCACCTATCTCGACGGCACCAAAGGTATCCTGCGCTACCGGGGGTATGCCATCGAAGATCTGGCGTCAAACTGTCTGTTCATCGAGGTGGCCTATCTCCTGCTGCATAACAAGCTGCCGAACCGGGTCGAACTGGAGAATTTCCGGACGCTGCTAGAGTCCCATGCCCTGATCCACGAGGACATGATCCATTTCTTCGACAGGTTCCCGCCCAACGCTTCACCCATGTCGATCCTGTCGGTGCTGGTCAACTGTCTGCACAATTTCTATCCGGAAATGAGCGCTGATCCGCTGGAAAACATCGACATGACCGCCAGCCGTCTCATTTCGAAAATCAGGACCATCGCCGCGTTTTCATACAAGAAATCCATCGGGCAGCCTCTGGTGTATCCGCGCAATGACCTCTCCTATTGCGGCAACTTCCTCAATATGATGTTCCAGACACCGGTCAGGCCCTACATTGTGCGGCCTGAAGTGGTGGCCGTTCTCAACAAGCTGTTGATTCTCCATGCCGATCACGAACAGAACTGCTCGACTTCGGCGGTCAGGCTGGTCGGCAGCTCCGGCGGAAACCTGTATGCCTCGATTTCGGCCGGTATCAACGCCCTGTGGGGACCGCTCCACGGCGGCGCCAACGAAGCGGTTATCCTGATGCTCGAGGCGATTCACCAGGACAACAACGATTACAAAAAATACATCGCCAAGGCCAAGGACAAAAACGATCCCTTCCGGCTCTCCGGATTCGGGCACCGGGTCTATCGTACGTATGACCCAAGAGGCATGATCATCAAGGACGCCTACGACGAGATTCTCGGCATCCTCAACATCAAGGACCCGCTGCTTGAGATCGCCCGCAATCTGGAGGAAATCGTGCTCGACGACTCATGGTTCGTCAGCCGCAATCTCTATCCCAATGTCGATTTCTACTCCGGAATCATTTACCGTGCCCTAGGCATCCCCACCAACATGTTCACCGTCATGTTCGCCTTGGGACGGCTTCCCGGCTGGATTGCCCAGTGGAGGGAAATGCGGGAAGATCCTGAAACCAAGATCTATCGGCCCCGCCAGATCTATATCGGCGCCCCGGCCCGGGAATTCGTGCATTTGGCCGGACGTAACTGATCGGCCCATCAGTCTTTCAGCCACCCCTCAAACAAAAACGGATCGCGCCTTACGGCACGATCCGTTTTTGTTCCGCAGAAATTCTGCGGTCAATTTCGTATCTTCACCCGGTAGGTCAGCGTGGTGGTGTTCTCCGGCGGCACTGCGACCAGCCAGAAAGCCAGATGAGCGCTCTCCTTGGCATGTGGGCTCGATTCGGCCAAGATCTGCCATTCACCGGGAATTGGTTCCTGTACTTTGACGACAACCGCTTCTTTTTTCGCGTTCTTCAAGCGGATGGCATATGCGCTTTCAAATTGAGTGCTGTGCTGTTCTGTTCCCTTGAGTTGTTTGAAATCCGTCTGCACCTTGTCGGCGGTGATATCAAAGGCATTGCCCAGACGGAGCCGGATCAGTTCGTTCTCCGGGGTGTGGTCGACCCTGTCCTCGCCAACGAACTGAAGACCGCCGGCACTGTCTTTCTTGTAGACCCGGATCACGCCGCCAGGAAGGGGACGGCCCAGACCCGCTTCTTTTTCGTTCTTCAATTCGACAAAGACACCGACCTTCCGGCCTTGTTCAATGTCCATGGCCCGGGTACTGAAATAATATTCCTGTCCCTTGAGCACATACTCTTTCCGGCACGTCACCCCATCGGCCTGGAGCAACGCCACTTGTTTTTTCTGATTTTCACCGAGGGTGGTGGGGCGATCAAGGGAATAGAGATGATATGCAAAGATCGGTTCTTCGGCCATATTCCTGGGGCTCGGGGTCTGGACCTCCATGGCCATGGCTTGCATCCGGTTGATCTGCTGCGGCATCGGCTGCGGCACCATATTGACATCACCGGCGACCAGTTGGAATCGCGCCTGCGGATAACGGGCGTCGCTCTCATTAATCAGGGTCACCCAGCCGCTCAGGTCGAGACGATCGTCAGCTCCATTGAGTTCCGCTACATAATCCGCCTGCCAGGAGAGTCCAGCGGTCAGATAGGTCAACTCCACCTCCCGCGCTCCTGCAGAACCGCTTTCGACCAACATGGTCAGGGTGGGCCGGTCGCGTAGGGCATCGGGCACATCGGGATACACCAACCGGCCGTTCACCCCGGTCTCGATCTGATTGCCCACCTGCAGCACGACTCCGTCGCCGGCGCTGAGCACTTTTGCTTGCACGGCCCGCTCTTCACCGGTAACGGGATAGTGTTTGCGGATGGTGATTTCGCGGCCCACATATTTCTGGAGCAAGGATTGGGGAGTGAGGAGATCGTATTCGAAGTTCTGCTCCAGCACTCTGAGATCACGACCTTGCATCATGGCTGTTTCCGGCTTGATCAGGGCGCTGATTTCGCGGAAGGCCACAGTGCGCGTACCCGCGGGCAGATCAATGGTCCTGCGGTCTTTCACCAGGGCCAGATTCTTCGCATAGATGGTGACGTCCACCGCCTGTTGATCTCGACCACCGACTACGATTTCCTCGTTGGCCAGAAGAGGGGCGACGCTCCACAACATCGTCGCCACCAGCATCAGCAATGTTTTTTTCATCCTACATTCCGCACGCAACGAGAAAGACCTGTGATTCGACAGATCCACTCTCGATGCAAAAAAGGCATTCAGTTGCCGAGAACGGCATTGTTGGCAATAAAGTGTTCAAGCTGCGTAAGCTGACCATGAGTCAGCAGACCGAATTGGATGCTGAATCGCTTGGCCATGGAACGGTTGAAAATCGAATCCGGGACGGCCTGCGCTGCCCCAACCAAGGAGAAAGGAAAATCAGGAAGATGATGAAAATTTGGTTTGGCAACAAAAATATCAACGAGTGCAGGAAAAACAGGATCTTCCTCCAGGACAGCGCACTGAACGGCAAGACCTCCCTCACTGATATCGATAAGGGTGCCGGTGTATTCGCCAAAAAAGACGAACGTTTCATTCTTCATCTGATACCGTTTGTGGCGCCGGCGTTCAGCGCCACCCGTATCTGTCGAATTCACATGCATGGTCTGATGGCTAAGCGGCCAAACCGTCTTTGGGAATATTGTCGCCGTTCAGGGCAGGAATATATCGAAAGCATAATGCTCGCATGGTTGCCTCTGGATGCTCGGCATAATTGCTGCTCATCCGGTTTGAAGCAAAAAACGAACCAGTTCATCCACTCGATCACTCAGTCTTCCAAGGTGCAATTACATGCCAAAGCAAGGCGAAGGCCAGCTGGCATGCCTTCCTGCATCCGCCATGGCGGAAAGGGAGGCGTTACACTTACTTCTTTGAAAAAAGAGCCAATACAGTCAAATACAAAAATACACCCACTAGACTATATCGCAAATTTTATAAAAAAGGAAAAAGACTTACTCTCTTTTTTCCAGACTGTGTCCATGGTCCAGATGCGCCACCAGAGGAACGCGGAGCGGCATGGCGGATTCCATGCAGGCTTTCACCAGGGCCGACACCTCCGCAAGTTCATGTTCAGGGACCTCCAGGACCAACTCATCGTGGATCTGCAACAGCAGGCGAGCCTGGGACCGGCATTGCGTCAATTCTCGACCCACTTGAATCATCGCCAATTTTATAATATCTGCCGCTGTTCCCTGAATGGGGGTGTTGATGGCGGTCCGTTCGGCAAATTCACGCTGGATGCGGTTTTTGCTGTTGATATCGGGCAGAAGCCGCCGCCGTCCCAACAGGGTGGTCACCCATCCATCCCGCCGCGCCTGGTCAATAATCGCCTGCATAAATTTCTTTATTCCGGAAAAATGCGCAAGGTACCGATCGATGAAGGTTTGCGCCTCCTTGCGGCTGATATGCAGTTGGCTGGCCAGGCCAAAGCTGGACATGCCGTAGACGATGCCGAAATTGATGGTCTTGGCCACCCGGCGCATGTCCGAGGTTACCAATTCCGGAGCCACGAAAAAAATTTCCGCCGCTGTCCTCCGGTGAATATCCTGCCCTCCCCGGAAAGCGGCCAGCAACTCGTGGTCTTCCGAGTAATGCGCTAAAACACGGAGATCGATCTGCGAGTAATCCGCCGCCAGCAGGGTGCAACCGTCGGCGGCAATGAAGGCGGAACGGATGCGCCGTCCTTCCTCGGTCCGAATGGGAATGTTTTGCAGATTGGGACTGCTCGAACTCAATCGTCCGGTGGCAGTGCCGCATTGATTGAAGGAGGTATGCACCCGACCGGTCTTCGGATTTTGTAGGCTCGCCAGTTTATCGACATAGGTTGACTTCAGCTTGGCCAGATTCCGATATTGGAGGACCAGGGCCGGCAGTTCGTGGGTCAGGCTCAGGCTTTCCAGCACCTTGACATCGGTGGACCAGCCGGTCTTGGTTTTGCGTCCTTTCGGCAGATGCAGTTTGTCAAAGAGCACCTCGCCCAGTTGTTTGGGCGAATGGATATTGAAGGCCATCCCTGCGACGGCATAGATGCCCTGCTCGTCGGCTTGCAGCCGTCTGCCGAACTCGTCGGATAAGGCTGCAAGTCGGTCGCCGTCAACCAGGATACCTTCCCGTTCCATGGCGGCCAGCACCGGGATCAGGGGAGCTTCCACCTCCTGCAGCAACGCCAGCAGGTTCGTTCGCGCAAGGAGCGGCCTCTGATGGAGATAGAGCTGCATGGCGCCGTACGCATCCTCGCAGCTGTAATTCTTGGCCGCCTCCAAGCCGACCCGGCAGAAGGCATCTTCGGCCTTGTCGCCGCCTGTCACCTCGGCAAAGCCGGTCATCCGGATATCGATCTCCTGGCAGAGATCGTCGAGTTTATATGAGTGCCGGTCCGGATCGAGCAACCAGGCGCCGATCATGGTATCGTACAATGGGCCAGACAACCGGATGGCGCCATTGTGGGGCGCGGCCAGGATGGCCAGATCGAATTTGAGGTTGTGCCCAACGGTCACGATCCTGCCTCCTGCAAGAAGGGGCCGCAAAAACCCGGTCAGTTGCGCCAAAGACAACTGGCCAGCCACGATATTGCCCGTCTCGTCATAGTGGCCGCAGGGCAAATACCAGGAGTCTCCTTCCTCGACAGCAAGTGAGACGCCAACCAGTCGGGCCCGTAGCGGATCCAAGGAGTCCGTCTCGGTATCGACCGCCAGCAGCCGGACCGTTGCCAATCGCGCTGCCAGTCCAGCCAATCCTTCGGCATCCCGCACCAGATGAAAACGGGCTGTGTCGAGCTTGGCCGTCTGGATGACATCGCGGAGCAGGGAATGAAACTCCAGCTCGGTCAGCAGACCACGCAGCTGCTCTCGGTCGGGCTCGACCACCCGATAGCGCTCCATTTCCTCTGGCACGATCGCCGCCACATTGAGCCGAACCAAGTCACGAGACAAGAAGGCCCCGGCCCGATGGTCCCGGATCTGCTGGACACTCTTCGATGGTTTCAGGGTGTCGATTTCCCGATAGAGCCCCTCCAGATCTCCGTGCTCGTCGATCAGTTTCTGCGCCGTCTTCGGTCCGATGCCGGGCACACCGGGGATATTGTCCGAACTGTCTCCGGTCAGGGCAAAATAGTCGAGCAAGCGGGTTGGAGGCAGCCCATATTTTTCCAGGACCGCCGCCTCATCCATCACCCGGTCATGCATCGGATCCCACAGACTGATGTCCGGCGAGACCAGTTGGAGCAGATCCTTGTCGCCGGACACGATCACCACCTTATGCCCCTGGCGGGCCGCCGCAACAGCAGCCGAGGCAATGAGATCGTCGGCCTCCTGGTCATCCTGCTCCAGCAGGAGAAGACGGTGGGCTATGACCAACTGGCGGATGTAGGGAATCTGTTGCGCAAGATCCTCGGGCATGGGAGGGCGGTTCGCCTTATAGCGGTCATACAGCCGGTGCCGGAACACCGGGCCCCGGGTATCGAACGCAACCGCCAGGTACTGTGGATTGCACTCCTTGAGCAACCGACGCAGGATGGCGGCAAAACCGTAGACAGCATGGGTAGGCAGACCGCCGGATGTGGACAGCGGTTTGATGGCATGATAGGCCCGGTAAATGTAGGCGCTGCCGTCGATCAAATATAATTCGGGAGGACTCATGAATGTTCCTGGGGAATGGTGGCAAGGCGACCGGCGTTCCCGATACACATCGAGAATGACGCCGTTGTTTCGTTGTACACAGCAACAGGTCAGGAACCAACCATTTTTTCTGGCCCTTGCCGATAGCGCCGTCATCCTGCGCAGGAATAAAAAAACCCCGCTCAATGCGGGGTTTCATTTCTATCCGGGACGTACCTCGGCCCGAGAATCAAGGCAACGGTCCGGCCTCAGGCGGGCTCAACCCTCACCCAGGCCGCCTGCAATCCTTTCTCGCCTTCTTCCATGGCGAACAGAACCTCGTCACCCTCGGCGAGATCGCCCATGGACACGTCTTTCAAACTGCTGGCGTGGAAAAAGACATCGAGTTTGTCATTGGTGACGATGAATCCATAGGATGCATCCGGCGCGATTTTACGGATGATTCCCGCAGTCCTGCCGTCGCCGTCGACTGCCGTGCCTTGCACTTTCGCTGATTTATTTTGATCCTGCTTCTTCTTGACAATTTCCTTCAGTTGTCCTCCCAAGACATCAAAGGCTTCGACCAGCAGGGGCCGGACACTTTCACCCCACCGTTTGACCACCACTGTGTCGTTGGGTACGCTGGCCACCAACCGAACCTCGTGACCGCCTTCCTTATATCCCGGGGTAGCCTCAATGCTCACCCGCAGATGCAACACCAAATTGGCATAGTGGCGGGTCAATTTGGCCCGTTCCTCTTCGATCTTCTCCTGCCAGCTCTTTCGTATGTCAAGATTTTTAGCCTCGATTTTTAATTCCATACACATCCTCCGCAAAGAAAGACGCCAGCGGCCCCATGCCGCTGCCTGACGGCCATGCCCAGCATCCCATGTCTTGGAAAGACAGGCATTCTTCTTCTATTATTCCTGCTAGCCTTAGGGGAAGGTCGCGGTAGAAAGCGTGCGAAGCGCACGAGAAGTGAATGATTCTGGGAGTATACAGCTTGACCATACTTCCATTATAGCCATTGGCCACCGGAGAAATCAAGGGGGGCAGATGCATTTTCTTGACGGCCTTTCCGGTGAACCATTAAGGTGGCATCATGAAGAGTAAAAGCAAAATCGGCATCTTGCTCCTGAATCTTGGTGGTCCCGAACAGCTCGAGGATGTGTATCCTTTTCTGGTCAACCTGTTCTCCGACCGGCAAATCATCCGTCTTGGTCCAGCCTTTTTGCAAAAGTTCATCGCCCGGATTATTGCCCGTCGCCGCGCACCCGGAAGCAGAGACAACTACGCCCGGATCGGCGGTGGATCGCCCATCCGCAGAACAACCGAGGAACAGGCCCAGGCCCTGGAGGATGCTCTGGGTCCGGACGGAACGTTCGTGGTGCGGTCCTGCATGCGCTACTGGCACCCCAGGGCCGAAGAGGCGTTGCGGGTCATGGCACAAGAAGGCGTGCAATCCATTGTCGCCCTTCCCCTGTATCCCCATTATTCAATTGCCACCACCGGCTCTTCATTGAGCGATCTCCGCCGCACTGCGGCCCGGCTCAGAATCGACCTCCCCATCCGCGAGATCCTTTCCTGGCCGGTTGAACCTTCCTATATCGGTTGCCTGGCCGATCGGATCATGGCAGGGGTCAGCTCCTTCCAGGGCGATCCGGTGCAGATGGTGTACAGCGCCCACAGTTTGCCGGTACAATTTATCCGGGAGGGGGACCCGTATGTCGATCATCTGCAGCAGACTATACGTGCTCTTGAAGCCCGGACCGCCATTCCGGGCATACTCTGCTACCAGAGCCGCAGCGGGCCGGTGGAATGGTTGGGGCCATCGCTCCCCGAGGTGATCACGGCACTTGCCGGCAAAGGGTGCGCCAACCTGCTGGTGGTCCCGATTTCCTTTGTCTCCGACCATGTCGAGACGCTGTTTGAAATCGACATCCAGAATCGGGAGATGGCGGAAGGATTGGGGATGCGTTTTGCCTTGATGCCGGGGTTGAATGCCGCCCCCCGTTTTATCGCCGGGTTGCGCAACCTGATCTTGACCGACCTGGGCGGCGAGCAGGAAGCGATGAGGTCATGATGAAGCCGTTGTCGTTGGGAAACTCCGCATCCGTACGCTCATGATGAGGCCTACGGCGGCCATGTTGGTCAGCAGTGAGGAACCGCCGTAACTGAACATCGGCAAGGGAACGCCGACGACCGGCAGGAATCCCATGATCATGCACAAGTTGATCACCGCCTGCCAGAAAATCAGCATGGTGCAGCCGAATGCCAGGATGGAGCCGCATTTGTCCTTGGCCGACATGGCGACGTTGATTCCCCAGACAATCATGAAAAAATAGCAGCTCAGGAAAAAGACCGAGCCCGCAAATCCCCACTCTTCCGCCCACACCGCAAAGGCGAAGTCGGTATGCTTCTCCGGCAGGAATTGAAGATGCCCTTGGGTGCCCTCCAGAAAGCCCTTGCCGAAAATCTTCCCGCTGCCGACGGCGATTTTGGACTGCATGATCTGGTAGCCGTGATTCATGATATCGGCCTCGGGATTGAGGAAGGTTTCAATCCGTTTGCGCTGATATTCTTTCAGCAGAAATTTCCACCCGGCGAAGGCACCTCCCAGAGCCGTGGCGCTGAGAATAACCAGTGTGCTCCACCTCAGCCGAACGTACAGAGTCAGGGACACAAAGACGATGATGCAGATCAATGCGGTCCCCAGATCGGGTTGTTTGGCGATCAGCACGAAGGGACACGCAACAAGCAGCCCTGGTTTGATCAGATCGCGCAGCCGGTAACCGTTTGGGACATCAAGATTAGCGTAACAGGATGCCAGCACAAGAATCAATGCCAGCTTGGCCGGTTCCGAAGGTTGGAGATTGAAAAAGCCGAGGTCGATCCATCGCTGCGAGCCGGAGATGGCTTTAACGAACAGCAGGGTATACGCCAACAGCAACAAAATGACGCCGTATAACACGTATCCGAATTTGGCGACTTTTTGATACTCTTGGGTCAGGACCATTAAAATGATCACCAACCCGGCAGCGAAAAAAAGCAGTTGTTTGAAAAAGATCGAGGAGGCGCCCCTGTCCGGGATATGGCTGGAACTGTACAGATTGATCAAGGCCATCCCTCCCACCAGGAGGACCATCAGCAGCATGACCCAATCAAAATGTTGCAGCAAGCGGCGGTCAAATTGAAACATGGTATTTAATGGGGCAATTCGTTAGATTGAGGAGTCGTGTCTGTCTCTTGTCCGCCTTCTTCGGCGCCCTCCAAGGGAGGCGGATCGGTATTCTCAAGCATGTCCTGATTCAAGATGACCCGGCTGGGAGGGCGGTTTGACGGCGGCGTTTTAGCTTCGCTTTGTTCCGAGAATTTCTGTTCGAAATACTTGTTGAGGATCTTGGCCGCGATGGGCGCTGATGCCGTGCCGCCATGCAGACCGTGCTCGACCAGGACAGTGACCACGATCTCAGGATTCACCGCCGGGGCAAAGCAAGTGAACCAGGCATGGTCCCGGTATTCATAGGGGATGTCTTGCTCCTTGAGATGCATGTACTGGGCGATGCGCACCACCTGGGCGGTTCCGGTCTTGCCGCCGACAATGATGCCGTGCTGCTCGTCGATCTGCGCTTCCCGGCCGGTTCCCCTGCGGCTGTTGACCGCGTCGACCATGCCTTCCCGGATCAATTTCAGGTTTCGCCCCTGGCCCGATATCCTGGAAAGTACCTCCGGTTGAAACACGCCGACCGCCTCGCCGTCCGCATCAACCATCTTTTCGACAACAGCCGGTTTGTAGAGCGTGCCGCCGTTGGCGATCACCGCGGTCATCTGGGCCACCTGCAACGGGGTCATGAGATCGTAGCCCTGCCCAATGGCGATCGAAATGGTCTCGCCTTCGTGCCATTTCGTCTTGTATCGTTTTTTCTTCCACTCCGAGCTGGGGACAATGCCGGACTTCTCGTGCTCCATTTCGATGCCGCTCTTTTCGCCGAGGCCAAACATTCTGGCATACTTGGCCAGTCGATCTACTCCCAATTTCAGGCCGACCGTGTAAAAATACACGTCACAGGATTCGGCTAAGGCCCGTTTGAGGCTGATCGTTCCATGACCGCCTTTTCTCCAGCAGCGATAGGTACGATTGCCGAATTGCATCGAGCCGGGACAGAAGACGGGCGAATCCGGGTTGATGACCCCTTCCGCCAGGCCGGCGAAGGCAGTGACCGGTTTGTACGTTGACCCTGGGGGATATTGTCCCTGCACGACCTTGTTGATCAGCGGGTGGAGCGGGTTGTCGAGCATTGCCTTCCAGTCCTTCTGCGAGATGCCGCCGACAAACTCATCCAGATGCAGTTGAGGGGCACTGGCCACCGCCAGCAACCGGCCGGTGTTGGCCTCTATTGCCACCACCGCGCCCGCCCAATTCTTTGCGGCCATTTCCTCTTCCGCAATCTTCTGCAGTTCGACATCGATGGTCAGATACAGGTCCTTTCCGGGCTGTGGCTCAATGTCTTTCAGATTCTGCTGCTCAAATCCCAAGGCGTTGACCTCCATGTTGTTGCTCCCCTTCTCGCCGCGCAGGTCTTGCTCGCGAAGCCGTTCGAGCCCCATCTTGCCGATCAGGTCGCCGCCCTTGTACAGTTCCTTGTCCGCTTTTTCCAGTTCGGTCTTGCTAATTTCCCCCATGTAGCCAATCAGGTGAGAGGCCAGATTCCCGTAATGATAGACCCGCAGCGGCACCACCTCAATTTTGATCTCCGGCAGATACATCCGGTTGTTCTCGATCCGGGCCACTGTCTCCCAATCAATGTCTTCCGCCAGCCGGACCGGAATATGCCCGGGCGTACCCGCCATCTTGCGGATTTTCTCCAGCAGGGTCGCCGAATCTTGTCTGAGCAGCTTGGTCAATCGCTTGAGCCAATCATCGTTGATCTTGTTGCTTTCACGAATCCAAACGACATTGAACGATGGCCGGTTGGTGACGATTTCTCTCCCTTTGCTGTCGTAAATATTTCCTCTGGGGGCGGTGATGTCGATGGAGCGGACACGATTGGAATCCGCCAGGAGGTTGTAATATTCACCCTGTTCGACCTGCAGGAACCAGAGGCGGGCAGTAATGGTCGCAAAAAACAGGATCGCCATGAAAAAGGAGTAGAGCGCCTTTCTTCTGTAACCGCCCAAGTCGCTCTCATCCCGCTTGGGTAGCCTGATGGCGCCGCTGTCCTTGGCCCGTTCGGCATCAAACAGTGGTTCTTTCTTCTTGCGGTTCAGTCTCGTGATCCTTTTCATGCTCTTGCCAAACAGATTCGCCACATCCCACCCGTACGGTTCATCAACGGTGCTCTCAGGCCCGCCTGCGTCGGTTATCACTGCGCAATCGTAATTTGCTCCAGGATAGGAAGCTGCGCTGAGAATATTTCTGGATCACATCGAAGAGAAGAAACAGAGGATAGGAGCACAGCGCCACCAACAGCATCCGCAGTACCATCTTCCACCATGACCAGCTGGCTTGCTGATCGGGCAGGAGGAGTTCGAAAAAAAGATATGTCAGCCACGACACCGCCAGGAAACTGAGACTGATCAAGGGTAGGTGATACAGGATTTCGTTGACCGGAAGTTTGATGGCAAGCTGCCGCAGAAGGAAATAGCCTCCGAAACAGATGAGCGCATAGGAACCCAGAATGGTCCCGGAAAGCACATCGAGCACACAGGTCAATGGCAACAGAATGATCAGGCTGCGCAGCATATCAAGGCGCAAGGCCAGATAGGCCACGAGGACATAGTAAAAATCGGGCGCCATGAACGAGACCGGCGTGCGCATGCAGAGGGTCGTTTGCAGGATCGTCAGCAACAGACCAACGACAATGAAATGCACTACAGCCATCGCATATTTCCTATTTACGCCTTCGCGTCAGCGCATTCTTCCATGGACAGGCCATCCGGAAAAGTCTCTGGATCTGGCCTATGCCGTCAATGCTGGCCCATCTGTTCGATTTCACCGAGTTGCGGCTGCTGGAGGATCAACAGGTTTTCCAGTTTCTGGTAATCGACCGATGGGGTCACTTCAATCTCATGAAACATCCCTCTCGGTTTTTTGATGATTTTCGAGATCACGCCCACCTGCAACCCGGTGGGAAAGATCCCTCCGTACCCTGCGGTGACGACATGATCCCCTTCCTCAACTTCAGCTGTTTTGAGAATGTATTCGAGGCGATACGTCAGGGTGCCGTCGCCCTTGAGAATACCTCGGACTCTCGATTTCTGCAGCAGCACGTCAATGGCGCTCGACGGCGCGATCGCCAGCAATACTTTGGCGTAATTCGGCGTGACCGCGAACACCTGGCCAATGACCCCGTCGCTGTTGACCACGGGATTGCCTCTGCTGACACCGTTGTTCGATCCGCGGTCGATGATCACCGAGCGGAACAGGGCGGAGGGATCCTTGCCGACAATCGTCGCGGCGAGCACCTGTTGCTGGTCCAAGGAATTCTTGAATTCGAGGAGCTTGCGCAGACTGGCGTTGGTGGCCATGGCCTCGCGGCTCTTGTTGAGGATGTTTTCGTTTTCCTGCAGCTGCTGGACCAGCCGCTTGTTCTCCTCGCGGAGCCGAAGGCTGTCCTGGAGGATATCGATATATTCGCTTTTAAAGGTCTCCACATAGGAGCTGCCCCTGGTCACCGTTTTTTGCAGCGGTCCGACCACCTCGAGTACCAGCTTGTGCAGGGGGCCGAAATTATGACTGCCCAAGGTGGAGACCAGAAAGATAAATGCCAGGGCCATCAGCAGACCGGCAAGGATAACGATACGGAAGAGACGATAACGGTCGCTTCTTTTTCTGGTGGGCTTTTTTCTCATCGGAGGAGAGGTCGTGACGAAGACCGGCGCGGCGGAGGAAATGCGGACGAAGGACAACAGATCCCGGGCCGATGTCCAGCAAGGCTACTCGATGGCGATTTCGCGAAGGATCTCAATGTTGTCAAGGGCCTGACCCGAACCGATAACCACAGAGGACAATGGATCATTGGCGACGATGATCGGCATGCCGGTTTCGAGCTTCAGGCGTTTATCGAGGTTTTTCAACAGAGCGCCTCCTCCGGTGAGGACTATTCCCTGATCGACGATGTCGGCGGACAGTTCGGGAGGCGTCTGCTCCAGAGCCACTCGCACGGCATCGACAATCACGTCGACCTGCTCGGCAATGGCCGCCTGGATTTCCTTGGAGGTGACGGTCAAGGTTTTGGGAACGCCTGCCACCAAGTCACGCCCCTTGATCTCCATCGTCTCATAGGGCTCCTCGGGCAGGACATTGCCGATGGTGGTTTTGATCTCCTCGGCCGTGCGCTCGCCGATGGCCAGATTATGCTTTCTTTTGATGTACTGGAGGATGGCATCGTCCATCTTGTCGCCAGCCACCCGAACCGACTTGGCATACACGATGCCGGCCAGCGAGATGACCGCCACTTCGGTGGTGCCGCCGCCGATGTCGACGATCATATTGGCGGTCGGCTCTGTAATCGGCAAATCGGCGCCAATGGCCGCCGCCATTGGTTCCTCTATCAGGTAGACTTCACGGGCTCCGGCCGATTCGGCGGTATCGCGGACCGCTCGCTTCTCCACCTGCGTGATCCCCGAGGGTACGGAGATGATAATGCGAGGGTGGACCAGTGTACGGCGGTTATGCACCTTGTTGATGAAATAGCGGAGCATGGCCTCAGTGACTTCAAAGTCGGCGATGACCCCATCTTTCATAGGCCGGATAGCCACGATGTTGCCGGGGGTGCGGCCCAGCATTTCTTTGGCTTCCTTGCCCACGGCCAGCACCCGACTGCCGCGGCCATCCTTGCGGACCGCGACCACCGAAGGCTCCCGGAGCACGATTCCCTTACCTTTGACGTACAGCACAGTGTTCGCGGTCCCGAGGTCGATAGCCAGATCGTTGGACAGCCAACCAAAAAGAAAATTGAACGGAGAAAACATCCGATGTCACCTGTAAAGTCTAAATATGATCTGCGTGCGCACGGTGTGCAGGGAAACGGGACAACTCGGTCTGCCGAGGCATTGGCTGCTGGCACCGTCGCAACGATAAATTTTACTACACTACCAATAGGAGCAGATGTTGGCAATCGATATGGCGCGTCTCGGAAAAAGAATTGAGAAAAACTTGACAGCTCCCGATCAAGCATGGTAAGTGCCACCCTAAAATGTGTAAGGGGCTATAGCTCAGCTGGGAGAGCGCTTGAATGGCATTCAAGAGGTCACCGGTTCGATCCCGGTTAGCTCCACCAATAATACCAAGGCCTTACGGATAACACCGTAAGGCCTTTTTTGTTCCGGGCACCCACCAGGATAAAAAACCATGGTTATCGATGGTTCCTGCGCACTCCTTTCTGTTCTGTAGCCTCGCGCGAGGTTTGGAACCAATTAGCGCGAGGTTTGGAACCGCGTTTGCAACCTGTTTATCCGGTTTTTAATTGCTGATGAACAGCTCGGTCCGCGTCTTGGACCGGCTCTCCTC
>Ga0123357_10000162_pt1 | contig 60231 bp, 54 predicted proteins | sample TergutEmb28metaG_FD_89873 | JGI IMG/M metagenome (GOLD analysis project Ga0123357, IMG submission 89873) | Embiratermes neotenicus P4 segment gut microbial communities from Petit-Saut dam, French Guiana - Emb289 P4 | ecosystem: Host-associated > Arthropoda: Insects > Digestive system > Gut ...
AAACGATTCCTGTTCGTTCCGCATCCGATTCCGGTTTGTTCACGAACGCATCTTTTGACCTGGGACTGCCGGGGAAATGGAGACCACAAAATTCTTCAGTTTGGGGGGCATTTAGAATCGCTGTTTCTCAACCCACCCCCAGGGCCTTCAGTTTGCGGTGCAGCGCGGAACGTTCCATGCCCACGAATTCCGCGGTGCGGGAAATATTGCCGGAAAAACGGCTGATCTGGGCGATCAGATAATCCCTTTCGAACAATTCCCGGGCCTCGCGCAGCGGCAGGCCCATGATGTGTTCGCCGCTATTGCTGGTTGGCATGGCTGGCACCATGGACCCCACATCCTGGGGCAGCATATCGGCGGTGATGATGGTTTCCGGACCGCCAGCGGCCAGAATCATCACCCGCTCGACATTGTTGCGCAGCTGCCGGACGTTTCCCGGCCAGACATGGGACTGCAGCACGGCCATGGCGTCCTGGCCGATCTGGCGTTTGGGAAGTCCGGTCGCCGCCGAAATCTGATCCATGAAATAATCGATCAGTTCGGGGATATCCTCGCGCCGGTCGGAAAGCGGCGGCACCCGGATCGGCACCACCGACAGGCGGTGGTAGAGATCCTCGCGGAAATGGCCGGCGGCGATCTCCTCCTCGAGATTTCTGGCCGTCGAGGAGATGATGCGGACATCGACATGCACCTTGGAGGTGCCGCCGATGCGCTGGAAGGTCTGATCGACCAGCACGCGCAGGATCTTGTTCTGGGTCTCCCGCGGCATGTCGGCGATCTCGTCGATAAACAGGGTGCCGCCATGGGCCTCTTCCAGGGCGCCCGGCTTGCGCTGCTCGTCCTTGGACTCGATGCCGAACAGTTCGATCTCCATACGCTCGGGGGTGATGGCGGCGGCATTGATGACGACAAAGGGGCCATCGGCGCGTTGCGACGCCGCGTGCAGTGTGCGTGCCGCCAGTTCCTTGCCCGAACCTGCCGGCCCCACGATCAGGATCCGGCTGTTGGCTTTGGCCGCCCGGTCGATGGTCTGGCGCAGCTGATTGACGCTTGAGGAACGGCCGACCAGGCCATGTGCCGTCGGCGCCAGCTGCCGCAGTTCCCTCACCTCCCGTTTGAGCCTTGAGTTCTCCAGCGCCCGCATCGCCACCAGGATCAGGCGATCGGACTTGAAGGGTTTCTCGATGAAATCATAGGCACCGCGCTTGATTGCCGCCACCGCGGTCTCGATATTGCCGTGGCCGGAGATCATCACCACGGGCAGGTCGGCATTGTCCTTCTTGATCTGTTCAAGAAGCTGCAGCCCATCGAGTTTCGAGCCCTGGAGCCAGATATCGAGAAAGACCAGATGCGGTCTGCGGTTGGCGATTTCGGCCAGCGCCGAATCGCTGTCGCGCGCCGTTCGCGGAGCAAAACCTTCGTCTTCAAGGATCCCGGCGACGAGATCACGGATATCAGCCTCATCATCGACAATCAGAATTTCGCTGGTCATGTTTTGCGCCTGTCTTTTCATGAGATGTTGAAACAATGGCTGTGGGGTGAATCATCGATTGTTCTCAGCCGAATCCCTCGGGCTGCATTTCCGGCATGATGTTGGAATTCTCTTCGGCAGCGGCGGCCTTGGGGGCGTGGCCGGAGACCGCAAAACGCATCCGCATCCAGGCCCCGCGCTGAGCTTCGCGGAAGTCGGAGGCATCTTTCAGTTCGATGCGGCCGCCATGGTCCTCGAGCACGCGCCCGACGATCGCAAGGCCAAGGCCCGTGCCCTTTTCCCGCGTGGTGACATAAGGCTCGAGCAGCCGCGCCCGGGAAACCTTGGGCAGACCAATGCCGTTATCGATGACGTCGATGAGAACATCGTCGCCATCACGCGACACCACCACATCGATGCGGCCGCGGCCCAGCACCTCCGCGGGTACCTGCTCGATCGCCTCGGTGGCGTTCTTGATCACATTGGTCACCGCCTGCGAAATCAGGCGGCGGTCAAACTGGGCACAGAACGGATCTTCCCTGAAATCGGCAACGATATCGATTTCGGGATGGGCGACCTTCATCAGGAAGACGGCCTGCCGTACGGTGTCGGCAACATCCTCGCCTTCCATCACCGGTTTTGGCATACGTGCAAAGCGGGAGAATTCGTCGACCATGCGCCGGATATCGTCGACCTGGCGCACGATGGTGTCGGTGCATTGATCGAAGATCGACTTGTCCTTTTCATCCGTGATGGTTTTGCCGAATTTGCGGCGGATGCGTTCGGCCGAAAGCTGGATCGGTGTCAGCGGATTCTTGATCTCATGGGCGATGCGGCGCGCCACGTCGCCCCAGGCCGATGTACGTTGCGCGGAAACCAGTTCGGTGATGTCGTCGAGCGTGATGATGTAGCTGTTATGAGGCTCGCTGGTCTTTTCCGCGGTGACACGGACCGAGAGATTGCGTTCCTGCCCGTCACGCAGAATGGTGACCTGGCCCTGCACCAGACGCTGGGTTCCCTCACGTGCCGCCTTCATCATCTCTTCAAGCTCCGGCAGCACCTCCGAAAGCGGGTGGTCAAGCGTTTCCGACTCGCTGTGCCCGATCAGTTTCTCCGCCGAGCGGTTGAGGATGCCGACATTGCCGGAGCCATCGACACCGATTATGCCGGCACTGGCCGAGGACAGCACCGCCTCAATGAAGCGGCGACGGCTGTCGATCAGTTCGCTGGCATTGAGGAGTTCATTGCGCTGGCTGCGTAACTCGTAGGTCATCTTGTTGAAGGTCTCGCCCAACTGAGCGAAGTCGCCCTCGGATTTTCCCACCACGACCTCGACATTGAGGTCCCCGGTTGAGACCGCATTGGCCGCGCTCATCAGCCGTCGGATCGGCGCCATCAGCCAGTTGGCAAAATTCAGGCCGATCAGCACCGAGGCCAACAGAATGGTCAGCGCGATGACCGCGAAAATCAGCGCAAAGGCGCTCTGCATGCCCAGTCGGCGGGACTCGACCTGGGCATATTCCTGAGCGCTGAGCTCGTTCTGCTCCAGCTGCGCCACCACACGTGGCTCAAGCCGACGTGCAACATAGAGGAACGTATCCTGGAACCACTGGAGTCGGATCACGGCGACGATGGAGTTGGCTTCCGGGATGATGGTGATCCCGGGCTCGACATCGTTGACGCTGTTGAGGACACCAGCCGGTACGGGGGGCATGTAGGAGAGCGACATGCCAGCCTGCACCAGAACGTTGCGGTTTTTGTCGAGAATCATGGCGCCCGACAGATTATAACCCTTGACCTGTGCCAAAAGCATTTCGCCGAATCCCATGCGATCGGCATCGAACATGAAAGCGATGCGATCGGTGTCAAAACGCGGCCGTGTGCGGGCGATTTCATTGGCGATGCGCAGAATGTCGCTGCGGATTATCTGCGCGTGGTCATGGGTATAGGTGCGGGAGATGCTGACCGAATTCTCAATGACGCTCCGGATCGTCCTGGAAAACAGGAGATCAAAGCCATGGGCGACCAGAAGATTGGCAACGATGGCGACCAGCACCGCCGGCAGCACGGCGATGATTGAGAACAGACGGACAATCCGCACATGGAGTTCCGCTGCCGCCTGACGGCGGCGGCGGGCCTGGATCATCTGCCAGACTTCATGGATGATGATGGCAAGCAGAACCAGGATGATGGCGGTGTTGAGCCACAGAAAGACGTCAACGACCTCCGGGGACGGCTGGATCCCGGTCAGCCGGGGCAGAATCCCCGTCAGAATCAGGAAGGTGAGCGACGCCGTCAGCAGTGCCAGGGCGGCCACAATGGGCGCCACCAGGCGGCTGAACCGACCTCTGCGTGTCTCTTCCGGGAACCTGTCGTGAGCTGTGCCCGAACTCTGCAATAGGGTCATTCAAAATGTTCCGGTGTTGAAAACGCACGCCATTTCCACGGCAGGAGCCGTTCTGCTGCCGCCTTCCGACCGTGCGCCGACGGAAGACCCGAAGATCCGGGACCTGAAGGTCAAAGACATGAAGATCAGCGACCTCGAGATTGACGAAACAGCCATGGCGACCAACTCTTGCGGCGCGGCCCCACCAACTGTGGCATGAGGCCTCCCTGCACTGATGCATTCGTATCACAATGTTGCTGAATTGCGACAATTCCGGGGCGAGGATCGACGAGGAATTTAATAACACCCTTTAATTCCGGTAACGCATTGAAATTAACGCCAAATATTATTTTCACAGCGGTCGTCAGGAGGTCCGGAGATAGCGGCATGCGCAATTTGCATGACAGAATCCGAGGTTGTGACGGCCTCCACGGGCGGTCCAATGCCCGAATCGGGCGGTCGGCAGACTTTGCGGTTGGGGGATACCGCATCCCACCGGCCCGGAACCGTTGCACTGTGGCCCATCACAGCGACACCTACAAATGGCGCAGGGCGTGTGCACGCGCGATCCTGTGACTCTGTGGCTTCAGGGGGATGGACGCAGTCCGAACCACTTGCGACTTGTGCCCCTGATGACACAAACCCTGCAGACGCCGGCGTCGCCCTCCTCCTCCGGCCGGGTGTGCAACTCGCCGCACAGGCTTCCCCGGGAAACCTGACCCGGGATCCTCCCTCCTGTCTTTCCCGCCACTACTCATAATGGTGGATGAGTACCTTTCATTCCCCATGTTTTGCCGGCGCTCTCAACCAGCCCGGGCGATGCCCGCGATCACCGCAGTGCGGGCAAGGCGACCAGGCTCGTCGTCGATGGCGTTTCCGATCGTCCAATCCGCCGGTTGACGAAATTCCGGATCATCTCTGGCTCGACCTCGCGCACAACATAGAGAAAGCAGTCCGGATGCGATTTCAGACCGATGACGGCAACGATTCTGACTTCGGGAAGGGCCGCGATCTCCGGCGCGCGGTCGCTGACATGGTGGATACCCGCAAGGCAGCGGGGACATCTGAAACCATGGAACGCCGGCCGGCACCAGCAGGTTGCGGTTCCGCTCGACGATTGTCGCACCCGACCGATGGGAGTCCTTGACCTCTGCCATCGGCAGTTCTTCAAAGGCTTTACGGTCGGCATCGAACCTGAAAGCGAAAAGCGATGGGGTCGGTGGCGAAGCGTGCCCAGGGAGGAAATCCGAAATCCCATACCGCCCCGCCGGGATCACGCGCAGGACCTGCTGGGAAACGTGTCAAACCGCCGGATCGCACATGTCGAATTTTCGCCGCTCGTGAAATACCTGTCCGCAATGCTGAGCGTCGGATCCTTTGTCTTTGCTGCCGCTACCGACTGCCAAAACGCCGGACCGATCACAACGCCGCGGAAGCTGCCGGCTGCGGGGGCGTCGGCGCTGCGCCGGCGGGTCGACGCATCACCCAGTTGGCGAAGATCAGGTTGGTTGAGAGCGCGGCCAGCACAGTGACCGCGAAGATCAGGGTCAGGACGTCCTGCATGGCCGCACGGCGGGACTTGACCTCGCCATATTCCTGGACACTGACTTCGGTCTGCCTGAGGCGGGCCAGCACGCGTGGATCGATCTGGCGCACCACATAGAGGAAGCTGTTCTGCGACGCCTTCAGGCGCAGCACGGCGGAGATCGTGCTGCCGTCCGGGAGGATCGCGATCTGCGGCTCCGTGTCGGTGACATCGTTGAGCGAGCCGTCGGGCGCAGGCGGCAGACGAAAGCGCGGAATACCCGCCTGCACCAGAACGCTGCGATCGCCATCCTCGGGCAGGCGAAAGCGCGGCATGCCGGCCTGCACCAGCACGCTGCGATCCTGGTCAACAATCATCGCATCCGAGAGACTATAGGTCTTGATGCCTGCCATCAGCTGCTCGCCGAGCGCCCTGCGGTTGTGATCCGACAGAAGAGCGATGCGGTCGCTGTCGATACGTGGCCGTGTCCGCACGATGTCGGCTGCCATGCGCAGAATGTCGCCGCGGATCGCCTGCGTATGGTCATCGGTATAGTTCTTCGAAACGAAACGCGAATCCTGGATGATTTCGTGGACCAGCGTCGAAAACAGGCGGTCAAAGCCGCGCTCGGCCATCGCCTGCGCCATCACGGCGGCCGCCACGGTGGGCAGGGCGGCCAGAATCGAGAACAGAGCGATGATCCCGGCACGCCGCCAGACCTCCGAACGGCCACCACGGCCGGCCTTGATGCTGTGCAAAAACTGATGGACAACGATGCCGACCAGAACCACGATCATGGCAATGTTGAGCCACAGGCAGACATTCAGCACCGACGGCAACGGAGCGCCCGGCGTGGTCACAAGCATGAAGCTGACCAGTGCGGTCACGAGTGCGATGGCCACAGCGGCGTGCGCCAGCAGACGCAGCGAGGCAAGCAGGCGGGGAGTAATCCAGCGCAGCGCCGCCAGCACACGGGGGGTGATCCAGCGCAGCGACGCCAGCAGACGAAGGATGAGCCCACGCAGCGACGCCAGCGACAGGGTCAACCGGCCACGCCAGACCTCCTGGTCCAGGAATGCCTTCCTGTCCGTGATCGGCTCCCGGTCCAATCCAGGGCTGTTGTCCGCTGCAGGCTCCCTGTCCGGCAGTCTGTCGCCCGATGCACCCGGATCTTCCATCGCGGTCATTCAAAATCCTCCCGGATTGCTCGGGATCTGCGCGACAGGAACAGTTTCGCCGCAGGCGCAGGATGGGTGGATTTGCGGCAACGGGCATCTTGTGGCAACAGCATGGCGACCACCTCGCGCTGGTTTCGCGCGCCTTGCCTGAAGTGAAAATCCTGCAGACAACCACCGACCGCGCATGCCAAAGCCCTGGTTCCAGCCCCCTCAATCCACACAACACATTGATGGCAAGGAATATTATTAAATTAAATATCCAGGTTTTCAAGAGCGGCTGCCTCCCTCCATGGCCCGCATTCCCGCATAGCCGTCCGTCCAATCGGTGGGGAGGGGGGCGTTCTGTAAGCAAGTTGTCAGCATGACCGTGGCATTGGTGGGTTCCGAAAACAGGCGGTTTGCAGGAAGGTCGATGCGGTTGCGCGGTGTCTTTTCGCTATGCGCGGTGGCGGCTCTGTTGAGCGGGCCGGCACTCACGCCCTCAAGCGCGCGTTGTGACCAGGATGAGGCGCGTCAGGCGGTCGAACAGGGCCGGATCCGTCCGCTTGCGGAGATCCTGCGCATGGTGCGGGGAAAGCTTCCTGGCGAGGTGGTGCACACGAAACTGGAGAACAAGGGCACGTTCTGGCTCTACGAATTCCGCGTCATCAATGGCAGCGGGCAGATGTTCGACGTCCATGTCGATGGTCAGAGCGGAGCGATCCTGGCGGTGAGAGAAAAGTGATGCGCGTGCTCGTCGTCGAGGATGACCCACGGATCGTCGCGGATATCGCACGTGTGCTGGAAGCCTCGGGCTATGTGGTGGACACCGTCGGCGACGGCGAGGAGGCGTGGTTTCTCGGCGATACCGAGGATTATGGCGCGGTAATCCTCGACCTCGGGCTGCCGCGCATGGACGGACTGACGGTGCTCAAGCGCTGGCGCGGCAACGGCCGCGACATGCCGGTATTGATCCTGACCGCGCGGGGCAGCTGGGCGGAGCGGGTTGACGGCATCGACGCCGGTGCGGACGACTATCTGACCAAGCCTTTCCGTATGGAGGAACTGAGCGCACGGCTGCGCTCGATCATACGCCGCTCCGCCGGTCACGCCTCTTCGGTAATCACGGTCGGCGACATCACGCTCGATGAACGGCAGATGCGGGTAAGCCTCAACGCCGTGCCGGTAACGCTGTCGCCGCTCGAATATCGCCTGGTCGCCCACCTCCTGCGCAACCGCGGTCGGGTGGTGTCGCAGATGGAACTTGAGGAGAATATCTACGGCCATGGCGAACAGCACGATTCGAACGCACTCGAGGTGCTGATCGGTCGGGTGCGCCGCAAGCTGGGTTCGCATTCCATTGAGACCCGCCGCGGTTTCGGCTACATCATCGCGGATCCAGCTTCATGACATGGAACTCGCTTCGCCTGCGGCTGATCCTGGGCGGCATTGTCGCCATCGTCATGGCACTCACCATCGCCGGCCTGTCCCTGGAACTCCTGTTCGAGCGCCATGTCGCCCGCACCATTGCCAGCGATCTTGAGGTCGATCTCAGGCAGTTGCTCGCCGGGATCGACATTGACGAGAAAGGGCAGCTGGCGCTGACCCAGCCCCCCTCCGACCCGCGCTTCGACATCCCTCTGTCCGGTCTCTACTGGCAGATCAGCGACGACCGCGGCCAGCTCTTGCGCTCCCGTTCGCTGTGGGACACGACGATGATACTGGCCCCCGATCGCCCTTTGCCCGGCGAGGTGCACCAGCACGAAATCCCGGGGCCCGGCAATACGCGCATGCTGGCAGTTGAACGTGTCGTTCGCCTCACCGCCGGAGATCACAGGATCCTGGTGCGGCTGGCGGTGGCCACCGATCTGGCGCGGGTGGCGGCCGCAGCCAGTTCTTTCGCCAGGGATCTGACGATTGCGCTCGGGCTTCTGGCCCTGTTCCTGGGCGGAGCGACATCGGTCCAGGTGGGACTCGGTCTCAGACCGCTCGACCGGCTGCGCCGCGGTGTGGCCGAGATCAGGGCGGGTCGCAGTGACCGGCTGGGATCGCAGGCACCCACCGAGGTGCAGCCTCTGGTCGAAGAGGTTAATGCTCTGGTTGAGGCCCAGAAGCGCGAGCTTGAACGCTCGCGCAGCAGAGCGGCCGATCTGGCCCATGGCCTCAAAACGCCGCTGGCGGCCCTCGCCTCCGACGCGATGCGGCTGCGCGAACAGGGCGAGCACCGGATCGCGGGAGATATCGAGGCGGTGGGCGAGGCCATGAGCCGCCATGTCGACCGGGAACTGGCACGGGCGCGCATCGGGGGACGGCAGCGATTTGCTGGCCCAGCGGCGACGGAACTGGCGCCGCTGGTGCAGTCGCTGATTGCGACACTGGCGCGCACGCCGGACGGCGGCCGCCTTCGCTTCGAGACGGAGATCGCCGACGACATCCGTCTTGTTCTCGATCGCACCGACCTCGCCGAAGTGCTCGGCAATCTGCTGGAAAACGGCGCACGCCATGCGGCCACAAAGCTGCGCATCACCGCAAAGGCATCCCCTGGCGGACCCGCGATCACGATCGAGGATGACGGTCGCGGACTGAGCCCCGAACTTCTGCCCCGCGTGCTTGAGCGCGGCACGCGTCTTGATGAGCGCGGCAAGGGAGCCGGGCTCGGCTTTGCCATCGTTCAGGACGTTCTGGAGGCCTATGACTGGCAGCTCACACTGGGCGCATCGTCATGGGGAGGATTGAAGGCCATGATTGCGCCGCAAACCGTCAAGGCAGATCAACAGAGCCAGGAACATGCAGGCTGACAGATGGACGACAGCGCGCGGCAGGGAACCGAATCCGGCAGGGTCCTGCCAAGGATGTGGCGTGGGCCCCCGATATCTCCGAAGACGTCCTGCTTCCGGTGGCAGCGCAGCGTCCTGCGCTGTGAACCAGCGCCAGGTCGGCCCGGGAAGCCTCAAATTTTCACCTCTGGTCTCTGTCTGCCGCAATATCTGCAATGAACACGCCTCACCAGGAACCCTCCCCGATCATGCATCTCCTTTCCCCACCTCGTGCTCTCCTTGCCGTCCTGGTTGCGATCTTGTGGCTGTCTCTGATCGCGCCGGTTCGTGCTGCCGATGACGAGGTCCGCCTGACGCCGGCACAGATGGCGAATCTGGGTGTCAGGGTAGCCCGACCAGTATCGAGCAAAATTGATCAGACCCTGCCTTTTCCATCGCAGATCGTGATTCCGATACCGCAATTATGGGTGGTGAGCGCCCCGGTCTCAGGCATGGTGACAAATCTCGCCATCGCACGTGGCGATCGCCTCAGCGCCGGCCAGGCGCTGGTGACGCTCGAGAGTCCGAGCTTTGTGTCGCTGCAGCGCGATTATCTCCATGCCATGGCCCAGAACGTTCTGGCCACACAACAGCTCAATCGCAACCAGGCACTGTTCGACGGCAAGGCGGTGCCCCAGCGTGTGCTTGAGACCAGCCAGGCCGAGGCCCGCCAGGCCCATATCGCGTTCGCGGAGCGCCGGCAGATGCTGCGGCTCGCCGGCATGGCGGATGAGGACATTGCCCGTCTGGCCGATGAGGTGGCGATCAGCGCCACACTGACGGTGCGGGCGCCACGGGAATCCTATGTGGTCGATATCGGGGTGTCGCCGGGGCAGCGGCTCGAGCAGGCAGCGGCGATCGTCAAACTGGCGCAGCTGTCGCCGCTCTGGGTCGAGATCGCAGTGCCGGCCGCAAATATGGCTGCCATCCGGATGGGGGCGCGGGTCGACATCGAAGGCTATAATACGCCGGGCCGGGTCATCATGGTGTCGCAGACCACCGACGCGGCGACCCAGACCGTGATGGTGCGCGCCGAAGTGCCCAATCAGGGTCTGCTTCATCCCGGACAGAGTGCGGCAAGTCGCATCAGCTTTGTCTCGCCGGCGGAGAGCGCCTGGGAAATTCCTTATGCCGCGCTGGTGCGGCGCGGTGAGAACACCTCCGTGTTCGTCGCCATCGACGGCGGCTTTCGTCTGGTTCCGGTGGTGATGCTGGCGGAAGACCAGGACCATGTCGTGGTCTCAGGTCCGATCAGCAATACCGATGAGGTCGCGGTTGGCGGCATCTCGGCGCTGCGCGGCATCCTGCTCGGACTTGGAGCGGGTCAATGATGCTCCAGCGCCTGGTCGCATTCGCTCTCGCGCAGCGCCTGTTCGTCACCCTCGGGGTGCTGCTGCTGCTTGGCGCCGGCTTCGTGGTCCTGCCGGGCCTGCCGATTGATGCTTTTCCGGACGTGTCTCCGGTTCAGGTCAAGATCATCATGAAGGCTCCCGGGCTGACACCGGAGGAGGTGGAGCAGCGCATCACGGTTCCGATCGAACTCGAACTCTTGGGGCTTCCCAACAAGAAGATCCTGAGATCGACCACCAAATACGCGCTGGCCGACATCACCGTCGATTTTGAGGACGGCACCGACATCTACTGGGCGCGCAACCAGGTCTCGGAACGCCTGACCGGAATTTCGCGCGACCTGCCCGAGGGCGTGAGCGGCGGTCTGGCACCGATCACCAGCCCGCTCGGGGAAATGTTCATGTTCACGATCGACAGTCCCGAGCTGTCGCTGGCGCAACGCCGGACATTGCTCGACTGGGTGATTCGCCCGGCCTTGCGCACGGTCGCCGGTGTCGCCGACGTCAACTCCCTCGGCGGCTTTGTCCGCGCCTTCGAAATCGTCCCGGACAATGACGCCCTCGCCGTCCGCGGCATTTCCTTTGATCAGTTCCGGCGCGCCATTGAGACCAACAGCCGCAATGATGGTGCAGGACGGGTGAACCAGGGAGAGGATGCGGCGCTGGTACGCATCGAGGGCAGCATTCGCGGTATCGACGATATCAAGGCCATCGTCGTCGACACCCGTGACGGCATCCCGATCCGCGTCAGCGACGTGGCACGGGTCAAGGTCGGCACCCTCACCCGCTACGGTGCAGTCACCGCCGACGGCCGTGGCGAAACCGTCCAGGGGCTGGTGCTGGGCCTCAGAGGCGCCAATGCCGGTCAACTGGTGCAGGACGTGCGCCAGCGCCTTGAGGAACTGAAACCCTCACTGCCGAAAAGCGTGTCGATCAACGTCTTCTATGATCGCAGCCAGCTGGTGGGACGGGCGGTCAGTACGGTGGTTCGCGCACTCGCTGAAGCAACCGGCCTGGTCATCGTCCTCCTGCTCCTGTTCCTGGGCAACTGGCGCGCCTCCGTGGTTGTGGCGCTGAGCCTGCCGGTGGCCATCGTGATGGCGCTGATCGTGATGCGGCTTGCCGGGATGTCGGCCAACCTCATGAGCCTGGGCGGCATCGCCATCGCCATCGGCATGCTGATCGACGCCTTCGTCGTGGTGGTGGAGAATATCGTCGGCAATCTCGCCAGGCAGCACGAGACCCGCGCCATGCCGCTGCGCCACATCATCTACCGCTCGGTCTGTGAAGTATTGCAGCCCGTGGCGTCCGGTGTCGTGATCATCATCATCGTCTTTGTGCCGCTTCTCACCTTGCAGGGGCTGGAAGGCAAGCTGTTCATTCCGGTGGCGCTCAGCATCATCTTCGCCCTTGCCGCCTCGCTGCTGCTGGCGCTCACGGTCATTCCGGTGGCGACCTCCTTCATCCTGAACCAGGCCTCGCACCGCGACCCCTTCCTGATCCGCGCCGCGGGGCGCCTCTATGCCCCCGCGCTCGACTGGGCGCTCGGCAATGAGCGCAAGGTGATCGCAGCGGCGCTAATCGCCCTGATCGCTGCCGGGGTCGGCTTCACCTTTCTCGGCAAGACCTTCATGCCGACCATGGACGAGGGCGATGTCATCGTCAGCGTCGAGACCATGCCCGCGGTCAATCTTGATGAATCGCTCGCCATCAATGCCCGCCTGCAGAACGCCCTGATGCAGGTTCCCGATGTCGCCGGAATCGTCGCCAGAACCGGTTCCGACGAGATCGGGCTCGATCCCATGGGGCCGAACCAGACCGACACATTTCTGGTGCTCAAGCCGACAGACCAGCGCAGAGCGCGGACGCGCGAGGCCCTGCTGGCGGAACTTCACGCCGTGCTGGTTGATTTTCCCGGGATTTCACTAAGTTTCACGCAGCCCATCGACATGCGGGTGCAAGAGATGATCTCTGGCGTGCGCGGCGATGTGGCGGTGAAGATTTTCGGGCCCGACATCGGCGAACTCAACCGGCTGGCAAAGGAGCTGTCGGCGCTGCTGGAACGCATCCCCGGGGCCAGCGATGTCTACACCACGCTCAATGAGGGGGCGGAATATTACACGGTTTCAGTCAACCGTCTGGAAGCCGGGCGTCTCGGTCTGTCGGTGGATTCGATTGCGGACTCGCTGCGCACCCAGATCGAGGGCCGCACCATCGGCACTGCGCTGGAACAGGGGCGCCGCACTCCGATTCTGATCCGTGGCAGCGACACCACCAGAGAGGCGCCGACACAACTCGCCAGCCTGCCGCTGACGCTGGCTTCCGGACAGCATGTGGCGCTGTCCCAGGTGGCCCGCATCCTGCGACTCGACGGTCCGGTGAAGATCGACCGCGAGGATGGCGCCCGCATGAGCGTGGTACGCAGCAATGTCGCCGGCCGCGACATGGTGGGTTTCGTCAAGGATGCCCAGGCCCAGGTCGCCAGCGCAATCACCCTGCCCGACGGCTACCGCATCACCTGGGGCGGACAGTTCGAGAACCAGCAGCGCGCCGCGGCGCGCCTCACCATTGTCGTTCCGGTGGCGATCGGACTGATCTTTGTCCTGCTGTTTTCGACCTTCGGTTCGGTCCGTCAGGCCCTGCTGGTGCTGATCAATATTCCCTTTGCACTGATCGGTGGTGTCTTCGCCCTGCTTCTTGCCCGTGAATATCTCTCGGTGCCCGCTTCCGTCGGCTTCATCGCCCTGCTCGGCATCGCGGTCCTGAATGGCGTGGTGCTGGTGTCGTATTTCAACCAGCTGCGCGCCCATGGCGTCCCCGAAGCGCGCATCGTGGTCGAGGGGGCGAGGCGCAGACTGCGCCCGGTGCTGATGACCGCCAGCATCACTGCGCTGGGTCTCATTCCGCTGCTGCTTGCCAGTGGTCCGGGATCGGAAATTCAACGCCCGCTCGCCATCGTGGTGATCGGGGGGCTGTTGTCCTCGACACTGCTGACCCTGATCCTGCTGCCGATTCTTTATCGTCGCTTCGGGGGCAGAGAAGGAGCCCGCTCATGACTGAACCGGTCTGCCTGATGATGATCGTGCCGCGCCCGCTGCGCGACGATCTCCTCGACTATGTCAGCGAGCAGAGCGACCTGATTTCCGGTTTCACCGCCTTTGACGCCGCCGGCCATGGTTCCACCATCCGGCTCCGCACCGCCGCCGAGCAGGTCAAGGGCCACGCCGATCAGACCATGGTGCAGATCGTGCTGCCACGTGGCGACGCCGACCAGATGATCGGGCGGATGCAGGCCAAATTCGCTGGAACCAGGCTGGTCTACTGGATCCTGCCGGTATTGCAGTTCGGCGCCATCGAATAGGCGCGCTGCAGCGCAATTCTGTCGCCACACCCGCCACGGAAAGTCTTTGCGGCCTTGCCACCGACCACAGCTTCTGTCTGCGACAGCTGTCTCGTCTGGCGCAGGCAGTGTGCCGTGTCCGCTGTCTGCTTCCCCTCCCCTTGCCAGAACGCTCAAGCGGCAACGCGGGGCGCGCGCGCACCGCCATTGCGGTCCGTCATCGTGCTCTTGAGTTGCGCCCGGTCTCGGCCGCGGCAAACAGTTGGCCCAGAGCCACCGAAAGCCCATTCCTGGTCCGGACCCGCCTTGTGATCCTTCTCTTCGGCTCGCAGCCATTCCCCCCTTGCGCGCGGCAGTGCAGCCGACCGATGCCGTCCAGCAATGCCTTCTGCGGGATCCGGAAAGTCTTCCCGATTGCATTCTGGCCCGACAATACTCCTTCATCCCCATCGGAGCGTGTGGCAAGCACAGCAAAGCAGGCGAACAGTGCTGCAATGATGACGCCGAAAACAAAGAGAGGAAAGATGCTCATTTGAACCTCCTCTGCACGTCGCGGTCCCGGTCGAAGCCGCCACAGCATGGCACCGCAGAATGCCGGCAGCAGTGAGGCGATATAGTGGCGCAGTTACTATTCTGTAAAAAAGGGATGAACGCCGGGCAGCCAGTGAGCTGCGGGCGGCCGCCGTGATCTCTCACCTGTCTCACGATGGTGCAGGTTTGCCGGTTCCATTCCGTCAGGCCGGTTCGACCTGCCGGATCGGCGGTCGGGAGTCGGGGCGCTTTTGCTCTGGCTCAACATCCGAAGGTCATACCGGCTCGCGATATCGGCGTCAGTCATCCTCCGAAAGCCACATCGACGAGCCGCCATTGCTGCACTGCGCCATCCCGGGCCATCCCTCACTATGGCCTCACCTTCTGTGACGCGACGCATCGAACATGCTGCGGCGCTCGTGCACAGCGCAGGCACTGACTTCGGGTGACTGGCGAGCGGCTGACCGCGAAGTGAAGATCTGAGGATGCGACTCCGGGTGGCGCGTGCGCGCCCCGCAACCTGCCATCCGTATCGCGGACCGCAGGACGCCGGCGGCCCCCAATGGCTCGAGAGTCGCGATGCCCGGTTCCAGCACCACAAGGAGAGGTCCGCCGCTCGATCTGCTCCACGCCTTGCGCCGCAGCATTAACGGACTTCGCCGCCCATCCCCCCCTGGACAGACTCTGTGTCGCCTGAGCATAGCGATTTCCCAGGCATCAAAGCCAACTTGCGTGCCCGGGAAGGCGATCCGCTTTCAAGCAGTTTCAGCAGACAGCGCAGACAGCCCTCACGGTTCTTCGCCGACATCCATTTCGGCAAGCTCTCCAGCTCCGCGCGGTCGGCCACGTCGCGAACGGCCCTGATACGACGCGGTCCGGAAAGCCATTCAATCAGAAACACGAGGTGCTCCCGGTTCCTCGCCCAAAGGCGATGGCCTTTGAACGAAGCCGCATACCACAACTCATAGCGGCAGGGATCGGAAGGGCCGAAATCTTTCGAATAGCCACACTGCGCGCACAGGATACGCCTCACACCATGTCGGACCAGAGCCTCCCTGTAGGTGCCCCTGCTTCCGGCCGCCACCATCAGGGCTGTCGCCTGTTGCCCGCATCCCGGGCATCTGACGGCGTATTCGACGCCGTGCGGGCTGGTGCCTTTCGCAGCGCAAGACCTATTGTTGTTCGCAGACACAGCTGGTGCACAGCCAATCGACTGCCCGCTCCTCGTTCACTTCGTTGAGGGCTTCGTCTCCCGCTCCCCGAGCTGTCGCGCCGTCTCCCGCCAGCGCGCCACATCGGGCGCGGCACAGAGATCTTTCAGGAGCAGCCAGGTTTCTTCCAGGCGCACGCTGGCACCTGCGCTCAGGCCCTCACGCACGGAAAAATCCTCCCCGCGCACGGCAAGCACGAAGCAAGGCGGAGGCGATCGGCCTTGGGATTTGACATAGACATCAAGCACATCGGCGGGTTCAAGGGCATGGCTGGAGGGCTTGCTCCTGGCGCCCTCGGCAAACACTTCCAGAAATGCAATTCCCACATCCTGGTGCTTTTCCGCCGCATCAACAAACAGGGCAAGATCGGCATCCACCAGGTCAAGCGCATGTTCAATCTGGAACTGGAAATCCTCGATTGTGGTGACACCGGCAAATTGCGCCTGCTCCAGACGATTAAGGAGGATGACGCCCAAAGCATCATCCCCCCGACTGGTGTTGCCACACGCCAATACGGTCAGCCGCAAGCTCAAGCGATGCCGCCGGCGTTCTTGGAGAGCCTCGACAAAAGCGCGCCCTCGGCATCAAACAGTTCCACCTCAAGCGGCATCTTGCCGACCGCGTGCGTTGCGCAGGAGAGGCACGGATCATAGGCCCGGATCGCCACCTCGATGTGATTGAGCAGGCCCTCGGTCACCGTGCGCCCGTTGAGGTGGTTGACGGCAACATGACGAATGGCCGTATTCATCGCCTGGTTGTTGTTGGTGGTCGAAACGATGAGATTGCAATACTCCACCTGCCCCTCGTCATTGACGCGGTAGTGGTGGAACAGCGTTCCCCGCGGAGCCTCGATCACACCGACCGCTTCGTGTTGCTGCGGGCCAAAGTCGGCCAGGATATCGCTGCCGGTAATATCCGGATCGTCCAGCAACTCGCGGATCATCTCGGTGGCGTGCAGCATCTCGATAAGACGGGCGAGATGATAGACCAGTGCACCATGCTCCATATGCGTGCTGGTCCGGCTCACCAGATCCTGCCGCGCTTTTTCCGCGAGCGGCGAGGTAATGAAGTCGGCGGCCTGAACCCGTGCCAGCGGCCCGACCTTGTACCACCCCTTCTCCGGTCCGAGAGCGTTCAGATGCGGGAACTTCATATAGCTCCAGGGTTTCGCTTCCTCGCGGATAAGATGGTCGTAGGTCGAATAGTCAACATGATCGAAAATGATCCTGCCATCGACGTCCTTCACCCGCAGACCGCCGTGGTAGAGATCAAGTCCGCCCTCGGCGTTGACCAGCGACATCATGCTCGAAGGGGCATCCCCGAAACCGTAGTAGAAGCGCGGATCGGTGGCATAGAGTTCCTTGCAGAGCTGGACCGCATGCGCTGCCCAGGCCACCATCTGGTCCGCCTGCGCCCGGAATTCGTCCCGCTCCGCTTTCGTCAGGGTCTTGTTCATGCCGCCCGGAATCGCGCCAGTGCCATGAATGCGTTTTCCCGACGTGATGCGGATGATCTCCTGGCCATATTTGCGCAGGAGCACGCCCTGGGTCGCGACTTCGGGATTGGCGGCGATGACACCGACGATGTTGCGCCTTGCCACGTCGCAGTCGAAACCCAGCAGCAGGTCCGGTGACGACAGATAGTAGAAATGCAGCGCATGGGACTGCAGGATCTGCCCGTAATGCATCAGGCGCCGCAGCTTCTCCGCGGTGGGCGGAATCTTCGGCGCGCCGGCAATGATGTCCATCGCCTTCACAGCGGCAAGATGATGACTCACCGGGCAGATGCCGCACAGCCTCTGCACCGTGACCGGCACTTCCCAATAGGGCCGTCCCTTGATGAAGATTTCGAAGCCACGGAACTCGACGATGTGCAACCGTACCTGATGGACCTTGTCGTCATCGTCGAGCAGAATTGTCACTTTGCCGTGGCCCTCGACCCGCGATACCGGGTCAATGGCAATGCGCCGCAGCTTTTGCGGGATGGGGGCGGTTTCAAGCTCGAACATGATATCGGCCTCAATCAGTCAAATCGCAACAGCTCGTTTTCCAGACGGGGCATCCGGTTTTCGAGCACGTCGGTGAGGAATTTCCAGATCGCCTCGTTGGACGGCGGGCACCCGGGCACGAAATAGTCGATCATGACGACTTCGGCGATGGGATACACCTTGTCAAGCAGAAGCGGAAGTTCCGGATCGCTCGGGATCACTGTGTTGTTGTCCCGGTAAACACCGTTGAGCAGCACTTCCAGGTCAAGCTGGTTGCGCAGCGCCGGCAGGCCGCCGTTGACGGCACAGGCTCCCAGTGCCACCAGGAACTTGCAGTGCTGGCGCATCTCACGCAGCACCCGCACGTTCTCGGCGTTGCACAGCGAACCTTCGATGATACCGATGTCGCAGCGGCCGAATTCTTTGATATCGGTCACCGGCGAGCGATCAAACTCGACAAATTCAAGCAGCTGAAGAATGCGCTCGTCGATGTCGAGGAACGACATATGGCAGCCGAAACAGCCGGAAAGCGAAGCTGTCGCCACCTTGAGTTTGCGGGGTTTGGTTTGCACTGCAGCGGTCGGCGTGCTCATTTCACGTCGCCTCCTTCGACTATCTGGTCGCGAATCGGCTTGTCATACTTGCGCTCGCCGATCGGGGCGCGGAAGCCCACTCTCTTCTTGAGGATGGCTCCGACAGGACAGACACTGGCGGCCTTGTCGTCGACAGAGAAGTCGGTGTCGACCAGCTTGTCGCTGGCGGAATTGACCACCACATGCGACGCCATGCCGCGTCCGGCGAGGCCGAACACATTCTTGCCGTCAACGTCGCGGCTGGCGCGCACACAGAGTTCGCACATGATACAGCGGTTGAAATCAAGCAGCACGTCGGGGTGGGAGGCATCGACCTTGCGGTTCGGGAAGAACTGCGGGAACTGCGGCGTCAGCATTTCGAGATCGTAAGCCAGCGCCTGAAGCTTGCAGTTACCGGACTTCTCGCATCCGGGACAGAAGTGGTTGCCTTCCACAAACAGCATCTGCAGCAGGATCCGCCGCCGCCCGTTGATTTCGGGGGTGTCGCTCAGCACATCAAGCCCCGGCACCGCTCTTGTGGCACAGGCCGAGGTCACGCGCCCGTTGGCGACCACATTGCACAGCTTGCAGCTGCCATGGGGCTTGAACTCGGGATGTGAGCAAAGACTGGGAATGAAGATCCCGGCCCGGTTCGCCGCCTGCAGGATGGTCTCGCCCGGAGTGAACGTCACAGACTGCCCGTCGATCGTAAATCTGTATTCGATCCCATTCATCGTTCAACTTCCACCACTGTCGCCAGATGAGCTTCCGCGTCCTCGCGGCCAGTGACATGACGCGCCTTGGCCAGCGCCTCGTCAAGATCAAATCCTGGCTCGAAATCCGCCCGCCTCAGGCGCTTTTGAAAATCTCCCCGGAATTTCTGCATCGTGTCGAGGAGGGCGTTACAGGAAGCCTGCCCGAGACCGCAGTGACTGGCGGTTTTTACCACCTGAGATACCCGCGTGAGTTCATTCATCTCGTATTCGGTGGCGTAACCGGCCTCGATCTTGTCGAGCAGATTGGCCAGAAGCGTGGTCCCGACCCGGCAGGGGGTGCAGAAACCGCAGCTTTCATGGGCAAAGAAGTGGACAAAATTGCTCGCCACCTCGAACAGGTCGCGGTGCCCGCCGAACACCATGAAGGCACCCGCGGTCGGCACGTCCTCGAACGCAATCTGGCGCCCGAATTCGCGCTCGGTCAGACAGGTTCCGGCCGCACCGGAGATCTGTACCGCCCGCGGGTGGATCGCCCCGGCGTCTTCGAGCACCTGAGAGATGCGGACACCGAAGGGATACTCATAGAGGCCGGGACGCTCGACGTCACCGGAGACCGACAGAATCTTCGAACCCGTCGACTGCCGTGTGCCCTGACCACGGTACCAGGCCCCTCCCCTGGACATCACCTCGACCACCTTGCACAGGGTCTCGACGTTGTTCACGACCGTCGGCAGATTGCGATAGCCGGCGGTGACGGGGAACGGCGGACGGATGCGCGGACGTCCCGGCTTGCCTTCGAGCGATTCGATCAGCGCGGTTTCCTCGCCGCACACATAGGAGCCGGCTCCGACATGGATCTCAATGTCGAAATTGAAGCCTTCGACGCCGAGGATGTTGTTACCGAGCAGGTTCATCTGCTTCAATTCGCCGAGTTTGCGCTCAAGGCTCGGCAGCAGATAGGTGTATTCGCCGCGCAGATACATCATGCCTTTGTGGGCACCGATGGCGAAGCCGGCGATCGCCATGCCTTCAAAGATCGTACGGGCATAGGAGTTCAGCAGAACCCGATCCTTGAAAGTGCCGGGCTCGCCTTCGTCGGCATTGCAGATGAGGTAGCGTTCCTCTCCCGGGGCGTTGCGTGCGGCCTCCCATTTGGTGCCGGTGGTGAAGCCGGCGCCGCCGCGGCCGCGCAGATTGGAGCGCTTGACTTCGGCCAGCGTGCCCAGCGGGCCGAGACTGACCGCCGCCTTGAGCCCGGTGCCCTGCCCCCATTTGGAGTTGAGCAGCGTGTCGGGACGACGGATGTTGTTGTCAACCTGGAAAAACGCTCGCGGCCAGTCGGTCAGAGGCACCCGGACGGTGATCAGATTGACGATCTGGTCGATGCGCTGCGGCGTCAGTCGGGTGATCGGGAAGCCGTTGATCAGAACCGCGGGCCCCTGGTCGCACATGCCGGTACAGGAGGTCAGACCGACGCTTACAAGGCCGTCGGCGGAAACTTCCCCCGGACGAAGTTTGAGGCGGCGCAGCATGTGGTGGTACAGTTCCTGACTGCCCAGCATGCGGTCGGTGATGTTGTCGGAAAACAGCACGCGGTATTGTCCGCGTGGCTTCGAATACAGGAAGGCATAGAACTCGACCACGGCCTCAACCCGCGTGATCGACACCTTCAGCTGCTCCGCAATGACCTGCATCGCCTGCGGCGGGACATAATCAAGCTTGTTCTGAACTTCTCTAAGGATCTGGACGAGATACAGCGGATCGTGGCGGTACCGAAGCAGGATTGGGTCCACCACTGCATCAAGCAGCACGTTCTCTTCAACTTTCATTTCACCGGGTCCAAAAGTTCCAACTGCCTTTACCGACCTTAATACCGTCATAACACAAGCCATAACACAAGCTTTATGTTCCACGGTCACAGCCGATCTTGCGAACCGGCACCAGGCCGATCCGAATCTCATACTGCGAAACAGTCCTGAGGATATCCCCCAACGCGAAGTAATCTCACAGAGACACCAAAACGTTGAGGTTTGCAATGGACGAAGGCGGGCAAAAGAGCGGCAATGTTGTGACAGCCGTCACTGATGGACAAAGACCGGGGTCACCCGGGTTGCGGCAGGTCAAGTTCAGAACAGAAAGCCGTGCACAGCACGATTTGATCCGGCGGATCCGGATACACAGACTTTCCAGATGATCCCATCCGGCGGTGCTGACAGGCGAGTTGCGACAATTTGCCTGAAAGCCGCAGAACCTGGTTTTACGCGCCGTAGAGATGACTGTTCGGATTGGCGATTTCCGTTGTTACAGGATTGCGAAGCGTTTCGGCAGGTTTCTTGCATGTGTATCGCGCCTGGCGTGCTGCATCGGGCTGGTCTGCTGCTTTCCAGCAGGACAGGAGGTCGCACAGATCGCGATATGCAATTTACGCATTGTCGATCTGTTCCACGTGCATTTTGAATCCCCCGCGCCGGCCGCTTGTCGTTGTCCCGGTTCGGCCAGCTGCTTCCCACACATTACACGTTCAGCCACCTGGGGCCCCGCCACCAAATTGCCACTTCAGAGTGGAAGAACAGGAACCGCTCGACCGCGCCATTCCGCCTCCGCGTCGATTGAATCACCAATGGCATCCGCGATCTGGTGATTTCGTCCAGCATGGAGCCCGCGCAGGGTCCTTCCAGGCCGCGCCCCCTTGTCAGCGCGACAATTTTCGCAGAAACGGCGCCATTGCCTTGCGCAGGCTCCCGCGAGCCGGAAAATGCGGCTCTCCGCGCCGCCGATTGAGGCTGCAGCGCGTTCCAGCGCTTCTGCTCCTGTCCGAAAACGCGGGCTTCAACCTTCTTCATCACAAAGGGGGCGTTTTGCGCAAAACCAGACGCCAACAGATCGATGCTGGAAAGACGAAAGACCAATGGGGACTTGCCTGGCTTTCATCATCACCGCCAGATCAGACCCCTGCGTTCGCGCCTTGCAGCGACATCATGCGCAACATCTCCAGGGTTTTCTCGGCCTCGTCAGGATCAATCCTGGACAGTGCATGTCCGGCATGAATGATGACATAGTCGCCGGCTCCGACATCATCGAGGAACACAACAGAGACCTCTGAAGTGACGCCATCGAGGCTGACCGTCGCCCTGTCGCCAGGCATCAGCGCAATCACCTTTGCCGGAATTGCAAGGCACATGACCTTTATTTCCTTCCATCCCTGAAAACCCGCCTGCACGGTGTCAGCGCAGTCGGGCCGTCGCAACCACACTTCGCTTTTTGTCCGTTCGTGCGGCAAACCACAGCCTCCCCCCGGGCAACGCCATGGCCTGGTGAGAAAAAACGCCGGGGAGGCGAGGAAAGACCTTACACGCAAACCGGCCCTGTCGGCCACCGCCCCCCCCACCGGCATGGATGTGGCTCGCTATTTGCGAGAGGCTCTGCGTGATTTTCGCCTCTGACACGACACCCCTGGCGCTGGCCATGGAGTTCTTTTCTTACCGAATCGCAACGAGCCCCTTTGCCTGTCCCCCCGGTGCATGGTGATCGCGTCAGGGAAAACCGGGGCACGCCCGCCCCCCGAAGACAGGCGATAGAGACCCGACCTTGTGAAGGAATCAACCAGGAGGTGATCAGGACACAAGTCGGGCACGCGGCGGACCAACCGATCCCGCGCGAGTTCCCCACTGGCCCCCGCCGACCCTCGTGCACGAAACCGGCGCGGCAGACGGCATCCGCACCTGGCAGCAGAAATTTCCTTCTCGCAGACTGCAGGGACGGTACCGGTCCCTGGTTTTTTGTTGCGGTGCGGTAGCATCGATTGTCGCTAATCCTAACTGCCCAGGTCGAACAAAGGTGGTTCGCGCCCGGCTTGAAATCCGGAAAAACTGCGCCTCTCCAATCAGGGATGGGCACAGTCAGTCGCTTCCAGAAATGGAACGTGGGCAGAAACCGATAATCAAAGCCGGGTTTCGCGGATATCTGCCGCCTGCCCTTGCGAACCTGATGGAGGCTTCGCGGCCGCCCCATCGATTGCCGCTGCTCCTCCGGCCCTGAATTGACGGCAACGCCAGCACGGTCAGGCCTCGTCCCTTCTTCTTCTCGCGAATTCGGCAGCACACGCACAGAATGGACGGGATCCTTATAAAGGGCCCCCTTTGGGGACCTTGGGGGAGCGACGCGTCCGATCACGCAATCTGCCACAGCGATTTTTTGCGGCAGACGGCACGGAAGCACAATGACATACGCCCCCAGCCACAGCCTTCGAAAGCAGCAGCACGAGCCATGCCGGACAGGGCTCAGGCTGGCGGTTCTGGCGAGTGACAGCAGATCGCCGCACGATCCCGATTTTGCCGCGCTGGCCCTGGAGTGGGCCGAATCATTCTCAGGCCCCGGAAATGGGCCGGGACAACTGCCCGACCCTTCCCCCGAAGCCGTGAAGGAAGTGGGCGCCAGACACTCCAGGACCAGGGGAGGCATGGGCCAATGGGAGGCATGGGCCAATGGAGGCATGGGCCAATGGAGGCATGGGCCCCTCAGTTCAGCTTTCCGCCCACTTTGCAGGTCCTGGCAGGGAAAAATCCGGAGCGGGACGCCACCCCCTTTGTTCTGAAACAGGTGACGGGCGGCATTGGTCAGTTCTTAAACAGATTTTTCCATCACCCGATAAGCAGAACTGAAAGCCTGGGGGTAATCCGGCAGCAAAGTTCCCGATCGCACCACATTTAATCAATTGTTGCGGCCAAAATACCGAAAACATTCAGGAAAGATTTTCGCAGTGGCGTCACGACAACCAAAGGGAGATTTTTCACCCTGGCTCGGACAGACACCGTCACTCTCCGCCTCTTTGTGCTATAAATAGGATATCCTGGGTCCAGACGGGTTATTTTCAATACCGAATGGATCGGCTTGGGATCGCGATCCGCGCACGAGCGTGGCCACCGCTGTCGCGGCGCGCCATCCGGACCCGGAACCTCCTCCAAGGGCCTGTTTCATCTCCGGCTCGCTCTATCTTTTGCTAACGCACGGGAATTGTTCGTTTTTACCACCAGGCGGCGGGACGTCAGGTCGGTTCCTGACTTCAAGAGAATGGATCTTCGAAATCGAATGACGCTCGCTCCCATCCATATCGCTCAGCGCCTGGGCAGATTTCTTGGCAACATCACCAGCCCGGATGATCGTCAGAGCCATTCCCTGCCCACCGTAACTCCGGCGAAATTCAAGGGAGAAGTTTCAGCACTCGAACATGACGTGCCGAAGGCCCTGCTCGACATCAGCACCCGTTACCATTCCAAAAGCCTTGTCCGGCGGTCGGACTATTATTTCCTGATCCTCAAGGCCAAACAGGCCGTACACCTGACAAAACGGAACCGGGTTAATCACCGCTCCATCAAGGGCGTCCTGGAAATGACCCTGGCGCTGTGGAGCCTGTGCAAGGGCCGTGATCAGGAATACAAACTGGAGCGTTTCCTGCTCGGCAACCTCAGCGGCTCTCACAACATGTCGCGCGAGACGATCGAGACCCGCATTCCTGTCCACATCCGGGAAACAGCGGCGCAGCCCGCCCCCAAAACGCTGGAACTGGCGCTCTGCAACCCGGAAGTCATGCTGCGCGATCGCTTGTTCCACATCCACGACACCGTCCTTCATGCGCGGCTGTCCAAATATTTCCGAACCCTCTATCACATGGCTGTTCGCTACCAGTATCTGAACAGCAAACAGCCACTCTTCACCACGATCGACGAGGACCATTACCGGCCAAACGTCACCGGAACCGTCGGGCCGCGAAACATGCTCTCTTTCAGCCATGGGCAGGATCGCAACCTGCGGATTCTGATCGCGCTCAGGAATGTCAGCGTGACCGCAAACACGCTCCTCGAGTCCGAGGAACTTATCGACGCATTCACCCCGCTCACCCGATCCGATCTCAGCTATCGCAGCGAGAATTTCTGCGTCATCGACATCGATAACATCAAGGACATCCACCCTCGGGATGACGTCAGGGGAAAGCTGATGTTTCAGACTCCGGGGATGCAGACCTGGATCACCCGGGGCGAATACGACGTGGCCTCCAAAGCGATCGACGATCTGCTCGCCGATGCACGGGTTCAGACCGCGCTGGGCGAGGCCTATGAGCGGTTTGGAACCATCTGACACCACCGGATGTCCAGGCCGTTTTGATATTCCGGCACCGATTGCGCGTATTTGCTGCACCTGCCTCCCCCGCACGCGATGCCGCCCACGGCCCGGGGCAGGCCCGGCCGTCACCGTGCCCTTTTGGCAAATTCCGCGAACAATTCGATAGCGCGCAGCACTTCAGCCTTCGATACACCCGGACTTCATTCGCCATTCGTGCTTCCCTGCGGAGAAGGGGCGGCTTTGACTGCGCACAAAGCCCCCGCTCCCCCACGTGATCGGCGGGATTTTTCGCATCGACATGCCGTAAACGATGCGGTGGGCACAGCATCGTGCCAAATCACAAAAGGTGAGCCGTGAGACCCCAACAACCCGGACGGCAGGACGCCAATTGTTTCAACCCGAGATCACAGCAGACCATTGGACTATGGGGAAAGCTGGTCGGGGGTCCTGCATCACCCTCCCCGGCATGGTAATTGAGTACCGAGCGGCGCATCTTGATGAGGAGAGCCGGCACGGCATGCGTAGCATGGCCCTGGCTGTTCTTTGCGTTCCCCATTCCCATGGCTGCTTCCTGACCGATTGCGTTTTGCCGACTGAAACACCCTGGGGGGGGCCGCGAGTGACCGAATCCGTCAATTTCCTTGAACCTGACCTGATCGAAGCCGTAGCGGAATACATGGCCCGCTATGAAGAGGGGTCCGGCCGCATCGGGGATAAGTGGGAAAACCGGGAAATCCGCGAAGTCTGGCGCAACCGTGCCCGGAGCGCGATCGATACCGCAGCCGAGTTCATCTTCTCGCAGTCCGGCCATTGCGACGCCCCTGCGAAGGACATATTCCGCGACCTTCACGAGGTGATGGCGATGTCGATGTATCGCGACGAAACCAACAACGACTGCTTCCAGCATGAAGACCAGCGTCACCTCTGGCGCCTGCGCGCGCGCTGGGCGATGATCGCGCTGGGAGAGGCTGTCCCCCTCTACGCCGAACACCGCCGGCTGCGGGATTTCGCCGTCTGAGCACTTCGATGGCTCCTTGGGCGCACAGCCCCTTAAGCAGGCCTGCGCCGGCGCATCCTCAAAGCCCTGTCCCCCAGGTGAACCCGGAAGAGTGACGACACCGCGCTTGCGGTCAAAGGGAAAATGGATGGGACGGTGTCCCGGAAGGCCCAAAAACGACAGCTGGCAGCCCATCGTGACGGGAAAAGCCACCCATTCACATTGGTTTGGGACTGATCCTGCCACTCTCGGATCGTCACCCATCGGGTGAACAAGGCGGGTGCAAAATCGGCAGTCGAAACCATTGCTTCCCGCGACGTTTCGGATCCAACTCACGGATTTGGGTTCACGGGTCCCGCCCGGTGCACGCGGCACAAGCTGCCCTGTTTTCCGCGCATGGCTGCGCCACCTTTTTCTGCGGCGCGCCAACAGCACAAAAGGAAAGCACGAGAGCACGGCACCGTTGCCTGCAGGTGCTGTCTGCGGCATCGAGAGGCGCCTATCTGGGTCCCGGCCCCGCCTCACAGACGATCCGGCCCACATTTCGCAAATCGCAAAAATCGGCTCGACCTCAATTTCAAAAGCCGCAGCCAACGGCCGCACCGCGGCGGATTGTTGCCTTGTCGCGCAACCGCGCGTCATCCATGCCGATGGAGCGAAGGAAAAGGCAACGGCGATCCCGCCCTCACACATCTTCGTCATCACGACAGCAAGGAGCTGACGAAACCGGGAAACGGCGACGCAAGATCGGCACTTAAGTTAAGACCTGACAATGGCGATCGCGCGACTTTGATCATGCGGCCCACCCATACATATACCACAAATCCAGGATATTGCCGTCAAGAAACTGTTTTCAGATGAGCGATCCGTCATGATCCAGACTGGGCATGATCCCCATTTGAACGCCTCCCTGGACGAACAAAAGTGGAATCTGAACGTCACATGCCGCTGCACGGGCTCGGAAATTGCGAGTTAAGTGCAGCTGCTACCACGTTTGCGGTCGCATCCGTCGCCCTGCTGTTTATTGTGGCGGCGGCTGTCGACGTTTCACGCTGGTGTGCGGAACGCGCGACGATACAGGCGATCCACGCCGGTTCCGTACAGCAGGAGGCGGAAACGGGCCAGATCGACAAAAGTTATGCCGACAACTTTTTCAGGGCAGGCCTCCAGAATTCCGCCGCCGCGAATTCCATCGAGGCACTGACCTGCTCGACAAAAAATTCCAGCCTAACCTGCAGCGCAAGCGGAAAGATTCCGATGATGCGCGTCATCGCGCTCACAAGGCTTGCGAAACCGCCCGCAAGATAGTCGCCGCGACCGCAGCAACAACCTCGTGTGAGCCCCCTTTGCATCCTGCATCTCCCGGCAGGCTTGCGCGCAAGCGACCGTCAGGTTTGAGAAATCGGCAATTTCGAAATGCGATCGCAACAGGCCGCCATGGCTTTTGACAGACCCCGGCACTCAAGCTGCCGATCCGGGCCAGCAGGGACAGCGACAGGGATTCAGCTCCATTCCTGCGACGCATCGCCCCACCGCGCTGCCCGGCATGCGTGAGAGGCCATGCTGACATGCAAAATAGTGCCGTTGCATCTGGCATACCAGCGGGGAATATTCGTCGGGCAATTCCCCACACATCGTGTTCGCAATGGAGTCAAATGCCGCAATCCGCGTCTGGTGCAAAATTCCCAACCGAACACTGGAGTGCATTTTGTGCCTCAGGTGTACGGACGCGATCAATCATCAAAAACGGTGGGATGCGATGGGTCGGTGCGCGCATCTCGGTGTTGGAGTCCGGCGAAGCATTGCGGCGAATTCGTTGAGATCAGCGACCTTTCCCGCAAAAAGGGCACCCTTGTGCATGCCTGCCAGAATTGGAGGAACCTGGAATGATATGTATCTTCAAAAAGGCGTTCGGGCGCACAGGAACGGCATATGTGCAGCGGGTGCCGAGTGCGGAGGCCGCAATCCGCACCTTCGCTCCCCTGTCCATCGAGCCTCAAGACCGTGCCTTGCATGTGGATGGCTGCCGCGCCCCCTTTGAGTGTCGCCTCAGGCCCAATCCACGATTCCTCGACGCGGAGAAACCCTGAAAGCGACAGCGTGCACATTCCCGGCAAGGTCCTCAAAAAAACCGGGTAAAAATTGCTGACCTAAATCGCACCCACATGGCGCCGCACAAAATGCCCTTCTCTGCCTCCAGGCTTCCCGATCACTCCCGGCTGCCGCGCAATGGGCAAACATCGCCCGTCCGATGTGTCAGAATGACACGAAGGTCATGTGGTCTCGAGAACTTCCCCTTTTGGACCTTCGTTATCGGATTATGACACAGGCAACCGGCAGCACGTGACTTTCTGCCTTTAATCCGCCGTGATATTATATGCCTCGTTGCCTGATCCACATCCCGACACAAACCTTCACTCGAAAAGCTTCAACCAAAGAGAGTTTCGCACCGAACCCACAGGCGGCCTCACATGACCATCAAATATATGGGTTTGATTATCGACGGCAAGGGATTGGGTGGAAACCTGCAGGCTCAAGCATATGAAAAACAGGTCCTCACGTTACTCAAACGTATTCGCACCACCTTGACCGGCCGCGCACTGTTCCGTGAACTACGCCGATATCGGAAACACATCGTGCGAATAAGGCCTTCCGAAACCGACAAAGATATTGGACCCAACCAGAATGAAGCGAGGTCCCGGGCCAAGGACTGGAAGCGTGCGATGGCGAGAAACCAGCCCATGCTCTACAACGACGGCAGCCCATGGGCCGGCAATGTCTCCGGAACCGGCCGAGGCAGCGATACAACCGTGTTTTTCACGCCCTCCGGCTATGGATACCCCCTGACTGTTCTGAAATCAGATCAGGCCATCATTGCCAAGCTCCTGTGCGAGCTGCAGCTGGCCGGTGCCCAGGCCGATGAGGTTCTGTTCCACGAACTTGTCCACGCCATGCGCCAGATCCGTGGTCTCGTCTTTCTCGGGCTCCTCAGAGATGGATTCCAGAACGAGGAGGAATTCATCGCCATCCTCCTCACCAACATCTATTCTTCTGAGACGCATCGTCCTCCTCGCAGCAACCATCTCGACCTGCGCTGCGAGGCAGATGATACCGATGCCGTATTTCTGCCGGAGTTGAATCCGCCGACCTACCGCTCCCTGACAATTGGCAAGCTGGTTCTTCAGCAGCAGGAAATGGCCCTTGAAATCGGTGCCGTACCAGCGGACTTCAATCCAATCCGTCAATACTACAAACTTGAGAGGATATCCCGGGTCAACCAGAAACGCTCGGCTTGAGCTGGGACGCAGGTCCGCGGACGCAATCGAAATTCGCACCTGCTGCCACGGTGAGGCAAGGTCCCCGGGCCCCTTTCTGCGAACTGGCACAGGCGTCACCGTCACCGCGCGGCAGTGCACCGGCGCTGCCAAGGTCTGATAAAAAATAGAAGATAAAAACAAGGTGCCCTCTGTGAAATTCGCTTCCTGGGTCCTTGCCCGGATCCCGGATCAACGTCCGCCTGTGGTCAATTTCTTCACAGCGGGCCAAGCCGCAGAAAGGCCGGGCCGAGTTCGCTTAACAAGGGGCGGCAGGAAAGAGGCAGGCGGAGGGCGCGAGGACGCAAGGCTTGCGGCAGCCGCGCCGGTTGCGAGCCTCGGGAAGACGCGGAGCGTTCGGGAACGGCATCCGGGAAGTCGGATTGTGCAGAACACGCACAGCTTGTCGATGGCTGGCCCTCCAAGCGGGTGCGATCCAGAGCAATGACGGCGCAATCGTCCCCAGGTTCTCTGTGTCGCAGGCCCCTGTTCCATTGGAATAGTGGCCGCATCATCAGGTCGTCTCAGGAATCATCTGCCGCATGCCAGCTTTCCTGGGGGGACCACCTCACCAGCACTTTTTGCCCCAGTTACCTTCTCTGCGGCTTGGGATCTGCGAGCCTGCCTTTTTAGCGTGCTGGCAGCCGGCTCAAGACGTCTGGCACTCAGGGATCAAGGCGCGCGGGACAACAACCGATTGTCCGGCCCGGCGGATGGCAGGCAGACTTTCCGCTTCCATCCCGCAAGGCCAACCTCACGTCTGCAGCGCTGTCCATGCATGCGTCAGCTCTGCATCAGCTCTGCTGTTCATAGAAGAGGATGCGGTTTTCAGGCAGAACCTGTTCCAGGCAATCGAAATTAGCGACATTGCGCGTCAGGATGGTCCATCCGCACTCGACGGCCTGGAGGTAGAGGCTTGCATCATTGAGAAGCTGCGCCCTGTCGGTGCGCCCGATTCGGAACAGGCGCGAGACCAGCCCCGCCAGCATTCCAGCCTCGCCGAGTGCGGCCTTTGACGGTGCCGAGAGACGATGGTCGGCGATATCCCCGACCGTCTGCTGCAGTGCCTCAACCACGCCACTGGTTTCCCCATGGGTTGGATCAAGACGACCCAGCAGATGCGTCATTTCCGCCAGACAGATCGTCGAATGGTTAATGATCCGCGCATCCAGAAGCTCATCCACGACATCCGGCGTGCGGCTTTGGAGCACATCGATATAGACGCAGGTGTCGAGCAGCAATTGCGGACCAGCCCAGGCCGCCCCTCCAACAATGGGTAAAGCGTCAATGGCGCGGCGCCGGTACACGGCGGTGCGCTGCGGTCGGATGCGCCATAGCGCGCGTGGCAGATCAAAGCTCAAGGTCGATTTCTTGCGGAATATGGCCCTTGCGACGGACCAGTCTCAAACCAAAGTCGTCTTCAAGGACAACTTTTGCCAGGGCGTATTCAATCAGCTCGGTGTCGGAATCGATGCCCGATGTCTTTTTCGCGGCTTCCACCAGACCCCGGCGAACCCGCGCGCCGATCCGGCTCGATTCCCCACGGAGCAACCCAAGCTGCCGCACCGTCTCCATGACCAGATGCTGGTGGCGGCTGGTTTCGAGTGTCTCATCGGGTTCATCTGCGTCTGGTGTCAACATCGGTTCCTTTCCAGCCCCGAACGGCCCGGCTCCTTTCCAGCCCAACCCGGTCAAGCAAAATTACCCAACCAAGCCAAGCAAAATTACCAACTCGGCAAAATATTTCAATATCGATTTTACCTCTGTTTTTGATTCGTTGGCGGCATGGTTGGCGTCGGCGGGCTTTCCGGAAGAAGCGGCAAGAGACCCCGCAGCGAATTTTCCACCAACGCGTAATATATTGACATTTAATGCTTTTTTCTAAGAAGCCGGGAATCTGAAGCGGACTGCCGGCTCCCCCCCGCTGGTGGTTTTGGTTAACCCTCGACACCAGGCACAGGCCTCAGACCATTGGCAGCACCATCCCGGCGCCAGACCGCCGCCCGCCATTTTTCCTCCCGACAGCGCCTGTTTGCGACCCGTGAAAGCCATTGCAATGGACCGTCGCACGACAGCGGCCTCCCCGCTCGCGGTCAGGATCGAAAATCGTGCAGGAAGGCAACTGATCGCCACCCTATGTGCCAATTGCGCATTCCGCCCACGCTGAGGGTAGCGCGCCGCGATCTCGGGTTCGAGATGCCGGCTTGCTGCGCATGCCGTCCTTGGCCAGGCTGGTTTCCACTACCATCGTCAGGAGCCAAAATGGTTCACAGCAATCGAGCGCGGCACACGACTCCTGATTCCTGTTGCCTGGCCACGCAGTCGATGCCCGCTCGCGCAGCAGTCACCAGCGACGCCGCAAGAGAAGACACAAACCCACACAATCATTGCCATGTGCCGGCAATATCCCGCTTACAACAAAAGGTAGTTTCATACCTTCCTGTTCCAATCTGACAGCTACAACTCCTGCCGGGGAACTTTTTCCTCCTGTTGGCATCAGACTCTCGGGCAAATCCCATGCGGGGATTGTGTAACCCAAGCACGAAGAGGCAAAATGAACGAAATCGTCGATTGCAATGTCGCCTGCGAAGGATGCTGAAGCCGTCCCGCGCGGGACGTTACAGCAATTGTCACCAACGGAGACTTTTGATGACCGATGCCCTTGACGGCTCCGCCTCTGTCGCCAGGAGCCAGAAGCAGTTCTCTTCCGAATTTCAGGACACCCTGACTGCGGCCGAGCAGGGCGACGCCGCCGCGCAATACAAGCTCGGCTGTATGTACCGCACCGGCCACGGCACTGAAACCGACGATGCACAGGCTGTGGTCTGGTTCCAGAAGGCGGCCGACCAGGGAAACAGCGATGCACAATATTGCCTCGGGTGTATGTATGATGAGGGCCGGGCTCTCGAACAGGATCCTCTCCAGGCGGTGGCCTGGTTTCAAAAGGCGGCCGACCAGGGAAACAGCGACGCACAATATTTCCTCGGCTGCATGTATGAAGAAGGCCGGGGCGTCGCCGAGGACACTGCACAGGCGGCCAACTGGTTCCGGAAGGCGGCCGATCAGGGTGACGCCAGTGCCCAGTTGGCTCTCGGCGGAATGTACACCCAGGGCCATGGCGTGCCGCAGAACCATGAGCAGGCATCGATCTGGTTTCGCAAGGCCGCGGAACAGGGCAATGCTGGTGCCCAGACCTGTCTCGGCGTCATGTACGAAAAAGGTCGCGGTGTGGCACAGGACGACGTCGAGGCCGTCACCTGGTTCCAGAAAGCCGCCGATCAGGGTCATGCGGTCGCCCAGACCTGCCTTGGCGCGATGTACGAAGAGGGTCGCGGTGTGGCGCAGGACGAAAGCGCAGCCGTCGGCTGGTACCGCAAGGCCGCCGAGCAGGAAAACCTCGAGGCTCAACTCTTCCTCGGGCTTATGTACGAAGACGGTCGGGGCGTCGGACAGGACGCGACAGAAGCCCTCGCCTGGTACACCAGGGTCGCGGCCAAAGGCAGCGTCCCTGCCCAGCTCCATCTCGGCGCGATGTACCGCCAGGGACGCGGGGTTCCAGCAAATGATCCGGAATCGCTTGAGTGGTATCGCATGGCCGCCGAACAGAACAGCGCCGAAGCCCAGTTCCACCTCGGCTTCGCCCGCCAGACCGGCTGCGGCACAGAGCAGGACGACGCCGATGCCTTCGTCTGGTACCAGAAAGCGGCCGAACAGGGGCACGCTCACGCGCAACTCAACCTCGCCCTGATGTACGCCGCCGGCCGCGGCATCGTGCAGGATGATGCTGCGGCCCTTGTCTGGCTTCGGGCCGCCGCTGAACAGGGGGAGGCTCTCGCGCAATGCTATCTCGGCGCAATGTATGTCAACGGCAGAGGGGTTTCGCAGGACGAGAATGAGGCCCTGGTATGGTTCCTTAAAGCCGCAGAACAAGGCAACGCCATCGCGCAGAACAGTCTTGGCGTTATGTACAAAGAGGGCAGAGCGGTCCCACGAGACGAAGCCGAGGCCGTGGCCTGGTTCCGCAAAGCCGCAGACCAATGCGAGCCGGAGAGCGAATTCTATCTTGGCGCGATGTACGATGAGGGCCGTGGCGTCGAACAGGACGATGCCGAGGCCGTGGCCTGGTTCTGCAAGTCCGCGGAGCACGAATACGCTCCCGCCCAATTCAGTCTTGGGTCAATGTACAAGGAGGGGCGCGGTGTGCCCCAGAACGACACCGAGGCCGTCGCCTGGTATCGCCGCGCGGCGGCGCAGGGACATCCGGACGGCCAGGCCAATCTCGGCCTGATGTATTATGAGGGGCGCGGCGTCGAACAGGACGATGCCGAGGCTCTGGCCTGGTACCAAAAGGCGGCCGAGCAGGGAAACGCCAGTGCCCAGAACAATCTCGGCGTCATGTATCGTTACGGACGAGGCGTTGACAAGGACGACGCTGAGGCCTTTGTGTGGTATCGCATGGCCGCCGAACAGGAACACAGCGTCGCGCAATTCAATCTTGCCACAATGTATGAGGAAGGAAGTGGAGTTGAGCAGAACAAGGCGGAGGCGCGCGACTGGTATCGCAAGGCCGCCGATGAGGGTGATGTCGACGCCATGGCGGCCCTGCAGCGGATCGAAGCGGACTATGATCCCGGGAACGTGATTCAGCCCTGAACGTCTCGATAACGCTCCGGCGCAGAGTGCGCCCTCGCCTGTTCGGGCATCGCGCCTTGCGGCTGTGGCCCCGACCACAGCCGCAAGGCAGGAGGTTCCCCTTCATCATGTGCGATGCAGAATCAAATTCTCCGGTCAGGAGGCCGTGAGCGAACCGCAATCAATGACGAACCGATACCTCACATCACCCTTGAGCATGCGCTCATAGGCTTCATTGATCTGGTCGGCGCGGATCAGTTCAATATCCGCGACGATGCCATGCTCGGCACAGAAATCGAGCATCTCCTGCGTTTCCGGGATGCCACCGATCAGGGAGCCGGCAAGACTTCGGCGCTTCATGATCAGGCTGAACACTTCGGGCGAGGGATGTGGCGTCGCCGGTGCCCCCACCAGCGTCATGGTGCCGTCACGCTTGAGCAGGGCAAAAAACGCATCAAGGTCGTGGGGAGCGGCCACCGTGTCAAGGATAAAGTCGAAACTCTTTGCATGTGCGGCCATGGCTGCGGTGTCGCTGGAGACCACGACTTCACGGGCACCGAGCGCCCTGCCGGCATCCCGTTTGGCGGCCGAGGTGGTGAACGCCACCACATCGGCGCCCATCGCATGCGCCAGCTTGATGCCCATATGCCCGAGGCCGCCGATACCGACCACACCGACCTTGTGACCGGGCCCGACTTTCCAGTGGCGCAATGGCGAATAGGTGGTAATACCGGCGCAGAGCAGCGGTGCGGTGGCAGCCAGCTGCGATTCAGGGTGGCGAAGGCGCAGCACGTAGCGTTCATGAACGACGATCTGCTGCGAGTAACCGCCGAGTGTGTGTCCGGGGGGATCCGCCGTCGGGCCGTTATAGGTTCCGACCATGTGGTCGCAATAATTTTCGAGCCCCTCGTCGCAATCCGCACAATGCTGACAGCTGTCGACGATGCATCCCACGCCGACGAGATCACCGACCTTGTGGCGAGCGACATGGGGACCCACCGCCGTGACCCGCCCCACGATTTCGTGTCCGGGGACGCAGGGGTAGAGTGTACCGGCCCATTCGGCGCGAACCTGGTGAAGATCGGAATGGCAGACTCCGCAGAAAGCAATGGCGATCTGCACGTCATGCGCTGCCGGCGCGCGGCGCGTGATATCGAGCGGCTGGAGCGGTTGATCGCCGGCGTGGGCGCCGTAGGCTCGGATGGTCATTATGCTCTTCTCCCTGAGTTGAAGGTGGGGTCGCTGGGCGCGTCAACCACGATGGGGCGGTGCAACCGATATCCATCTTCCTGTTCACCCTTTCGCGAAGCAGCCCGGATGAAAAGAACCGTTTCATTTCAGCGATGAACAGGAAGGCGAATCTGGATGATGGACGACGGATGCGCAAGGACGATGGCACAACCACCGTTCGACGCCAAGGGAACGCATTCCAGGGGTTGAGGAAGCGGGTCCTGAGAAAACGCGCAGCCAATGGTCGACCGGGAGTCTAGCATCACGGAAAGGCATCTGGAAGGACTGTCCCGCCAACACGCGCCAACACGGCACACCCCGCTTTGCGCTTTCACTCCCCGAAATGGGTGTCCGCAGGGTCGGTAGCGCGCCTGCTGGCAAGGCATCACCACATGCGCGTCCAAAGTTGAGAATGGCTGCATTCAGCCGGGCTGACTCCAGCGCACACAGATCGCGACAATCTTCGTAAATCTGTGCCGTGCGGATCGCGGACATGGCCCGGCAGACAGGCAAAACCTGCGCGAAAGGCGCTCGGCACCTCTCCGGCAGCCCAGTTGCGAAACTGAAGCAATGAACCGGAAGGGGATGGCTCCCTCAAGAACACCGGCGTTGACAGGGATTCGCATCCGTTCCCCCTTCAGGCGGGATTCCACCGCCGCCCATGATGTATTGGCTGATTGCCTCGCACGTCATTCTGGACCAACGGACGTGGAGATCGACAGGAGCTGACAAGGCTGTGAGCGAGTGCGGTTCGCCGGGAAGTGGATACCCCTTATCCGGCAGCGCCACTCCTGCGAAGCAGGAGCCGTACAAAACGCGCGCGCCTTGTCACAAGCCTGGAGCCCCATCAGATGCAATTTGACTGAGATCAAACACTCGACACTACCGATTGTGGCCAGGTCTGGCTGAAAGGGCCGCAAACCGTTTGCAGTCCGACCAGATCACGGCAAGGGGCTATTTCCGCGGCCACCGCGTTTCCCCTTCAGGACCAATGAAGGAGATAAAAGCGATGGCGAAGGCCGCCGGGAACGACCAGATCCATGCCCCGGCAAGCGACCAGACCCAGATCAGATAGAGCTGCAGCAGGGTCACGACGATCACGAAAAGCAGCAGTGCCCTGACCAGGCGCCACCTGGTTTCGCTCAATTTCGGCCTCAGCCAGATATATGCCGCAAGAGCGGCCACAAGCAGAACCGGCACGGTCAGAAGAATCAGAACCTGAGATGCGACATTCCCGGACTCGTCCATCTCCATCTCCTTCGAACTTCGCGTGGGTAACCTGCACGAAACCGCCTATATCAGGTTGGTGAGCGCGTCAATAGAACGTGAAACCGGGCGCGGCGGACGTTGCAGGCAATTGGCGTCAGATGCCGGGGGTGGGAAGGGGTCGGCCAGGCTTTTCTCGCCGGGGCCGCGCCAAACCTGCCGCACGGAGTGACATCCCGGTCGGGTTTCTTGCGGCACAGGTCGCGCCCTCGGCTTTCACCACGCGCTGGCCAAACACGCCTGGGCACTCCGCGCCAGGCGTGACCGGCCTCTGCCCGCCGATCGCGCAAGAATTGTCGCCAGGTTCGGGTTTGGCCCGCGCGTCTGGCGCCAGGATCGGACAGCCCCAACCAGCCGCCATCGCCAAAACGAGTGTGGTGACCCGCAAGTCCCCAGGGTCCCCCAAGGGTCCTCAAGGGTCCTCAAGGGTCCTCAAGGGTCCTCAAGGGTCCTCAAAGCCGGACGATCACGTTTGGCACGTCAGCCGCCGCCCTGCCCAAACGATCTCTTCCCGACCTTCGCAGACAGCGACACCGAAAATGTCCGCCAGGGCTTCGCGAGGGCGCAGAAGGGCACACTGGACTCCAGGCTTTGCTCGAAAAACCGTGAGACGACCCGCCAGAAGAGCTGCCCTCCCCCTCCTCAACCCCGCCTTGCGAGGAGACCGAAAGGCCATCAAGGAAGCGAACCTGCGGCGCTCCATGTCTTTGCCAGCCTCCAAACAGGGACCCCGAACAGACGAACGCCGCGCCCGGTGAACCAAACGCGGCGGGAGAATAGCAGCCAGCAGCTCCTCAATCAGGTGTTCTGTAACTCGTCCACTGCGCGCTTCCACTGCGCAACACTGTCCGCGATCATCCGTGTTGACTCCATTGATGCCTGGCTGAGCTGCGCATATCCGGAGAGTTCGCGTTGGACACGCTGACCTTCAGCATGCAGAATGTCCCGCACAGCTTCAAGCTCGGCGATCAGGCTCTCTATCTCCGCCAGCGACGTTCCTGCAACACGCTGGATCAGTGAATTGACACCCACTTCAACGCTTGGCTCGCGCGCATCGTCCCCTGACTCATGTCGGCGCAGATAGGCAACATCGTTCCGCACGACATCACGGATGCGAGCCTCCACTTCACTCATCGCAACCAAGTGGGGATCACTATCGGCATTATCTTCGTTCCGACGCTTACTCATTACCTGTACCCTTGCTCGCATACCGCGACTGCGCCCTCCCCAGGAGCCGCACTCTGGTGGCACGATTCATGCGCCTCAGATTGTGGCTAAATCTGGGCGAATTTGAGGCAGAGGCCTGTCGAGCGGCGAAATTGAAAGGATCGTGTTTTTCTTGCCAGCAACCTGTCCGCCCTCCCCGCCAACCAAAAAAAACAGGTAAATACAAAAGCTTATTTGGAGCAGCGGGCTGCTTTCGAGACTCGTTGCGCAGCCTGGCAAGCAGGACCCTCGCTATGCGGGCCAGTCTCCGTTTCCTCAACTTGAGTTTGCGAATGATTGTCATATTCACAGCGTATTTTCCCCAGCTGTGCTTTGTCGCACCCCACGCCACACGCAAACCGCTCTCCTGTTAACGGCTGCCGAAATGCGCGGTGCCGCCAAGGGGAAAGGGCGTTGGCCTGTCTTTTTGACCCGTCTTTTTTGGACCTTGGACCCGTCTTTTTTTGACCCATCTTGGCCACAGCCTGCCTCCTGACCGCGTCCGGCGAGCCGACCACCGACCCTGGCGAGCCGACCACCGACCCTGGCAAGCCCCCCAGGGGCCCCAACGGTGGCGCGCCTTGACGCAACCGCCGTCCGGCTTTTGACGCCGACTGTCCCATCTCAAATCGGAGGAGGCGCGCCCCCCTGCCGGGATCCCTGGAGACCACCGGTCACATCGTGATTTTCGCGTTGTTCTGCCTTCTGCCGTTGTCCGCACCCGTAACTTCGTGTGCCAGATCACCGGCGAAATGTCCTGACTTCAGACCGGGTGCCGTCCCGGTAGAGCAGTTGCACCGAGACATACCGGGTCATCGACGGCAGTTTGAGAGTGGTCCTCACCCTTCCCGAAACTGCATCCGGGTTGCGGATATTGCACGGCGGCGTTTTTATGATCCTTCGCGTATCCACACTGTCGATGTCGAGAAAGATCTCGCTGACCACACAATTGGCCTCCACCAGAGTGTCGTAATAGAGAAGCAGTTCGGAGTATCCTCCGAACCTCAGCCAGTTGGCATTTTTCTCAAGGCTTTCCCGCTGCTCTCGCACCACCGCACCCCCGGGATCGAACCGGATCGGGAAAGGCCCCTGCATCCTGCCATCCACATCAACATAGCGGACCTCGAGGATGCCCGCGGGAGTATCGGACGGAAGATCAATCGAGCTGCTGGGTTGACGCTTGCGCGTACGTGGGTCGAATTGTTTGAGCAGTCGGGTATCCTGAAAATCTCCGCTGCTGCCAAATCGCCAGGAAATCGCGAGCGCAGGATCAACGATCGAGAAGGTGACGCTCCATCCGGTACTGTGACGGAAGAAACTCGCAATCGGCGCGTTGACCGCGCTCTGCCCGGGCTGGAGCGGAACACGGACCGGCGGCAACACTGCAACCTTCTGCGGCTCAACGTTTTCCGGGACCACGGCAATCTCCGCGGGTACCGTGGTGGCGGGCGGGATCCCTGCCGGGGCATTGCCCGGTGCAGCCATCGGCGTCGCTGTCTCGGCAGCCTTGCCGTTGAGGAACACCTCGTCGACCATCTGATCAAAATAGACCGGCACCTGTTTGTGCCCGACCCGTTCAGCAATTTCGCTGACGGAGCGACGGGTACTTTGCGCAATCTGGACCAGGCTGCGCCCGGACCGCAGCAGCTCCCTGGCAAAAATCCTGGTGAAGACTGAATTTGGATTGGCATCATCATCCGAGAGACGATCAAGCGCAGTCTGGCGGGGGCCTGCCGAAAACACCGAAAACACGCCTTCGGGCAACTGCGTCAGCGGTGCCAGGCCGCCGCGGCCCTGGAGTGCGCGGACGCCCTCGCGCTCGAACGGATTGTTGCGGCAGGCATCAAACACCAGAATCGCACTGCGCACGTTGCGGTTGAGCAGCCGTTCAATGATGCGGTCGGCAGAAAAGGCAGCGTCACGCACCAGCTCCTCCTGTCCTTCGGTCGCCGCCGGAACGTCAATCGGAAGCAGATAGTTCTGGCCATGGATCTCATAACCGTGCCCGGAATAGAAGAAGAAGGCAGTATCCCCGGCTTCAAGCGACCGGTCGAAGGCCAGCAGGGCCTCTGAAAATTGCCGCCGGTTCTGGTTCTCTGCGAGCATGACCGCAAAACCGATCTGCTTGAGGGCTGCATCAATGGTGCGGGCATCATTGACCGCTTTGAGAAGTTTCGGAACGTTGCGGTAATCATTGTTGCCGATCACCAGCGCAACGCGCTTTGCCGCCATGGCCGGTTCGATAAAGCCTGTCAGACCAGCCAGCAGCAGCACCGCCAGCCGCAAGAGTGCCGGGCGCCATGACCATCGAATCCCGCGCCGCCGCGGCCGCAGGGAAACAGGCAGCGTAAAGGGAAAGGGCGACATGATTCACACCCCGGTCTGCAGGCTCCGGGAAGCGAACACGGCAACGGTTTCCCGACAGCAGGACGGTGCAGGGATGGACATCTGCAACAACGCTGAATTCATCGGTATGGGAAAAATCTGTCGCATTGAGCTTAAGGAGAGGGATCCTGACGACAACGGTATAACCCGCCTGGGCTCAATGGCAAGCGAGGCGCAGAGCCAGCAAGAGCCAACCGAACCTGGCAGCCGCAACCCCAACAGGAGGCCCCATTTGCCGCGCTGTCCTGCCGTACCCTGACCTCTCACGCTGCCGTGCGAGAGCCGTCGTTTCGCGGCCACCAGGGTCGATGAAGGCCACTGAAACGCACGCCCGGCAACCCGGCACGAAAGAAAAAACCACAGACTTACAATATGTTACAGATACCTGGGAGCCGCTTCCCAGGCACTTCCGGCCGCGCGCGGTCTTCGTTGCCGCAGCCCTGTGTCAGCGGGACCGAAGGATTCCCGGCAAGGAACAGGGAACAGGCCCTGGTCACACTGGAGGGGCGCGCGGCACAGCCCACCCCTCGGCTGGCAGACAGAGCCTCCCGACAGACATGGCCCCTGACAGACATGGCCCCTGACAGATATGGCCCCTGACAGATATGGCCCCTGACAGATATGGCCCCTGACAGATATGGCCCCTGACAGATATGGCCCCTGACAGACATGGCTCCTGACATCGGCATCAATCAACAGCCGGATCGACAAGCCGTCCCGGCGTCTCGCCGGGACAACCGCGCGGGCTTCATCCATTTTCGCGGCAGTGCGGCGCGACAGCGGGCCCCCCGCGCGCGCGCCCCGCTCCCACACAAGCGGTCATTGACCGTGCCTCTCAACAGCTTTGGGCCTGCAAACGGCCCCGCCTGCTGGCACGGCGGATGACCTGCCCGCTCCGTGTCGCACGAACGGTCCACCTGCACCTCTCAGCCCTGCTTGATAATGAAGTCTTCCATCTTTTTTCCGGCCCGCAACTGGGCAACGACCCATTTCGGCTGCTTCCCCCGGCCCGCCCAGGTTTCCGAACTGTCGGCAGGGTTTTGATACTTCGGCTTGACCGGCGGATATTTCCGACGCGGGGCCTTCTCTGTGTCCACCGATTGCGTCCGTTTCCCTGAGCCACGATCTGTGGTCAAACCCTCCTTGAGGGTGATCAGGGTCTCTTCAAGCTTGGATTTCTCGCTTTCGATCCTCTTGACGAGCACCAGACGAATGCGGGTGTAGAGAGCCGAAATTTCTTCGACCGTCAGACGGTCCAGTTCTGACGAACTCAGAATCATGTTTAGTCCCCCATTTCAAGTTCTTGATTCCTTCAACTGCCAACCCGCCCGTAATATCCCGGTCCGCCATCATTCCCCAATGTCGCTCAAACCAGGATCCTGTCTTCCGCGCTATAAGACCAGGGCTTCCATTTCCTCCCGTTGCGCGGAACATTGAATGAAGGCAGGATAATACCACGCAGCCGGCGACCTTGCCCTCACTTTATTGCGCAAACAGCTCCTTTTTCCTCCATGCCCGGGGTGTTTGTGGGAAAACCTCTTCCGAGAAATCCCGCCCCTGTCCCGGCTAATGAGCCACAGTGTTGATTGATAACTGCTATTTGATCCCGGAAAGCCGGCCATTTATCGCTTCAACGCCACAATCGACGTTGTGCAAAAGCCTGACGCAGCAATCCGCCGGTGAGATCCTCCGTCGAACCATCGGCAACCCAGGGTTGATGTTAATCAGCCTGCGAATACGCTTCCATTGAACCGCCACGCGGCCTTTCGGCCAGGGATCTGTTGCAGAAATGTCGATCTGTGCCGATCCGACCGGATCGTTGAAGCGTCGGTCGGGCAAAAACCGACGCGAGACGCCGGATCCTTGCCGGTACCTGTGCCTCGTCCATTACCTGGTTCGAAATCCGTCCCAAAATCGCCATCTCCGGTATAAGGCACGCTGCTGCCACCACCTGCGATTGGCAATTAACCGGCAGGCTTCGGGAGCTGTGCGCCCTGGTTTTGAGTTCGGGCCAAAAGCTGCGCAGGCTGCCGCGGGTGCGACGTGAAATCGCGACCAATTGAAGTATACCGAATACCGACAAGAGGTTGATGAGGACGCTGCGCCGTTATCCCCGGCACGCGAGCGGCCTCCGCTTTCAGGAGGCGGTTCTCGCTCGCGAGACAACGACGGGGCACTGAAAGCACAGCTGCAATATGTCCCTGGTGCGGCATGGTGGCACCGCCAGTCGCCTTTTCGTGCAGCGTTCCCGCGATCTCTCTGTTGCCGCCCCCCGGTGCCTTTGCACATGCCACCTGCCGCGCCCAGGAGCCGCCACCGGCCTAAAAGAAAGAAACGGCAGAACCTGCCGCACGCAGGCCAGCGTCATCGCAGGGAACCTGATGACCGGCGCGGTCTGCTGCCCCACGTGGATGTCGACTTCACATAATATCAATAAATAACCTGTGAGGAGAATTATACACTCCCGTTACAACTCTTGCGAGAGGCACCAAATCAGCGGATATCTGGATCCCTTGCTCACAGAAGACAGGATCACAGCCACGAATTCACAAGTGCAGGCATAATTGTGGCGCCTCAGATGTGCTTGTGACTGCCTTTGAGTTGCCGTGCCGACCGCGGCAGCCAGCCAACTGCCCGGCACACTTCTGATCCTTCGCGCAGTTTTCGAAAACGCGGCACCCATCTGCCTGGCCGCCCCGATCCGCCACGCCGCAGCTGCCGCGCAAATGGCAAAGCCTGGCAGCAGATGCGCATTCGATTCCCGGAAAATGATGGCCGTTGATGGCTGCTGCGGACCCTGCGATCTCGCGGTCGCCACAACCGCCATCGACACGGAGAGCTGCAGGTAATCGCCATCTGCCGCTATCGGGCTGCCGCGGGTTGCGGGTCAATGGGCGCTGCACACCGGCACGATTGCGCTCCAAAGCACAAGGGGAGGATCCAGAACGGCCCCAATCGCGCCATTGCCGCGCAGCACGGGCTTGGCTGCGCGTTCACCGCTTCCCAAAAGATGCGCCTCTGCGCCACGCGAACGCTTGTCGCCTGACAACGGACCCGCAAAACCTGCTGCCCGGCAACGCACGGCACCGGCCGCGAAAGCCTGCCAAAAAGATCGTGTCTGAGCTACGGAGGGTGTTTGCGCTCCCCTGCAGGACCCCGTTTTGATGCAGGACACGGGGTCAGGGGCAATTTTTCCGGCGCGAACCCGTTGCGGGTCACGCTCACAACAGATCGCCAGCTACTCCCTACTCCGGCCTGTCCTGGCGGTTGATAATGAAGTCCTCCATCTTCTTGCCGGCTCTCAATTGCGCAACCACCCACCTCGGCTGCTTTCCACGCCCAGCCCATGTTTCTGAATTATCGGCAGGATTCCGATATTTTGGAATGACCGGCGGGTATTTCCGGCGTCGGCTTTTCTGCCCATCCGAAGACCACCCGTCGTTCAGGCTCGACAGCGTTTCCTCGAGCTTGGACTTTTCGTTCTCAATCCTCTTGACGAGGACAAGGCGGATGCGTGTGTAAAGCGCCGAGATCTCTTCGACAGAGAGGTTTTCCAGTTCTGAAGAGCTGAAAATCATATCTGGTCCCCTGTTGCAGGTATTCTGGTTATTGGTTTCACTCCTGGCGATGTCTGATGCCGGGTCGCAGTTTCCGTCAGCCTCGAACAAGACCATCTGATTTGCCCTCCGCACACCGACCTCGGTATTTGCTGCTCCCCGATCGCGTGAATTCTTCAAACTGGAATAATACCACGCCCCGCGGGCACCTGCCTTGACTTTATCCAACAGACTGTTCTTTTTTTGCGTCAGCATCGCGGCATTTCTGCGAAAAGATTCGCCCCGAAATTCTTTCAGCATTCGGTGTCTGTCACATTTCCTTTATTGGTAATTGATATTTGATCCATGTGGATTTTGTGACGACGTCCGGATCCGGGATTTCCGCGGTGCAAAAGCCGTGATCATGACGCAAGATCTCGTTTTCGACCTGCGACTGCCAGGTATCGGCGAATTGCTACCTGTGCCTCGCTCCGTGATCGGGTACCGCGACATGTTGTCATCGTCTGGGCTGAAAGGATCCGGCCCCGGAATATTTCCGGTGAAATCCCGACACTTTCTCGGAATGACAATCAATTGGAGGAAGACAGGTCATTGCTGTGCTTTCGCCGCGCAGGACTGAAATTCGCCGCAGAAATGCCGAGCCGATTCCGAACGGATGCAGTCGCAGGATGTCGCCAGGTAAGCCATGGGAGTCATCGCCTGAAGTAGGAAAGTGAGTGGATGGTGACCATTGCCGGGGATTGAATTCTGCAACCCCGGCGTGAATTCGAATCTGGGTAATCCTCTCATCTCTTCTTTGTGACTTCCGCTCTGCCTTGCGGACACTTCAATTCCGCCCGGTCAGAGAACCACTACTCAACCACGCGTTCGATCGCTTTTCTCAAAGCCGGTCCAAAGCACCCTGGCCGGGCGGAGAGCATTGCATAAAGATGGCTGTAATTGGGCGCGGTATCGGCATTTCGCGGGCATCTTCGGTCACTGGCGCGGTTTGGCGCTGGCGGAGCCACCCCGGATTCCGCCTATGGCTTTGAGATCCCGATAATTTTTGCGGTGATGCCGGTTCCCTCGCGGAGCCCGCGGCGCCGATTGCCGCAATCCTGAGTGGTGGCCGCAGGGGGCTGGGGATAGCGGTGGATTTTTTGCCTGCCGGGAGCGCCTTTTCCGGCTTTGTGCAGCGGAGGTCGGGATCGGGCAGCCGACGCGAGCCCCGGTGGAGGTCGCGCCTTGATCAGGAATCCTTTTAAATGTCAATCAACTGCACCTGCGGGACGGCGTCTCGGCGCATGTCGAGCGACCGGCCGGCCACAACCTGGAGGTGGCGGGGCGGTAGGGCGCAGTCAAATTGCAGCCACAAATTGCAGTCACAAAGATTGGCTTCTTCGGACAGATGTCCGGAAAGACGCGTGTGTGTTTTTTCGCGTGGGCGGAGAGAACCCGCTGCCGGGCGGGAGCGCGTGTCATTTGTTGTGCCATCCTTCAATTCCCGGCAGTCCTGCTACCCATCCATGGGCGGACGTGAGATGGATGATGGATGTTGTCCGCTCTCCATTGCCAAAACGCGATACAGGCCGGGTGGACAGCGGCAGATTGCCGATTTGCGGCCTCGTCCGTCTCTTTCGCCCTCGCTCAAGCGATCCGGCGTCCCGCACCGACCCGCCGCCGCGATGGCCGCCTCGCTATTGCTGGAACGCATCATGGGGAAAGGCAATCCGTCCTCAGGCTTTCAACTCCCGACGGTGAAATGCGCCGTCCCCCCTCCCCCCGCCCGCTGCCGGTTCGGCGCGCCACAGTGCCGGACAAACCCGAGACGGAATAGGGAATAAAACCTGAGATTCTGAGAGTCGATCCGCCAGCACGCGTTCGTCGCCTGCCCCGAGGCTCCGGGTCAGGAAGCCCCTGCGAGCAGCGGACCCGCGAAAAATGTCACTGCAGTTCCTCTAGCCGGATGCGTTTGACCTTGCCGCGCTGGACCGGCAGTCCTTCGATTCCGGCGATTGCAGCATTGGCGGCGCTTTCCCGGCAGACATGGGTGAGGATGATGATATCGGTTTCGCCTTCCCCCTCGGCCGGCTCACGCTGCAGCAGTGCATCGATCGAGATGCCATGGTCGGCAAGGATGCGGGTGATGTCGGCAAGCACCCCGCGTTTATCCTCAACGCGCAGGCGAAGATAGCAGCCGGTTTCGACCTCGCTCATCGGCAGGATCGGCAGGTCTGACAGAGCGTTTGGCTGGAAGGCCAGATGCGGCACACGATGTTCGGGGTCGGCAGTGGCAAGGCGGGTCACGTCAACCAGATCGGCGATCACCGCCGAGGCGGTCGGCTCGGCGCCGGCGCCCTTGCCGTAATAGAGCGTGCTGCCGACGGCATCACCCTTGACGACGATGGCGTTCATCGCACCCTCGACATTGGCGATCAGGCGCTTGGCCGGGATCAGCGTCGGATGCACGCGCACCTCGACTCCGTCATCGCGGCGTTTGACAATGCCGAGCAGCTTGATGCGGTAACCGAGCTGTTCGGCATATTTTATGTCAGCGGCATCGAGCTCGGTGATCCCCTCGACATAGGCTTTGTCGAACTGCACCGGAATGCCGAAGGCGATCGACGCGATTATGGTCGCCTTGTGGGCGGCGTCGATGCCGGCGATGTCGAAAGTGGGGTCCGCCTCGGCATAGCCCAGGGCCTGCGCTTCTGTCAGCACTTCAGCAAACGACAGGCCTTTGTCACGCATTTCAGAGAGGATGAAATTGGTGGTACCGTTGATAATCCCGGCGGCCCATTCGATGCGGTTTGCGGTCAGGCCCTCGCGCAATGCCTTGATGATGGGGATGCCGCCGGCAACGGCAGCCTCGAAGGCGACCATGACGCCGCGCTGGCGCGCCGCTGTGAAAATTTCGTTGCCATGAACCGCGAGCAGCGCCTTGTTGGCGGTGACAACGTGCTTGCCGTTTTCAATGGCCTTGAGCACCAGCTCCCGGGCGATCCCGCAGCCGCCGATGAGTTCGACAACGATATCAATTCCGGGATCGGCGACCACGGCGAAAGCGTCCGCGGTCAGCGCCACGTCATCCCCGGCGATGCGGCGGGCGAGTTCAAGGTTCTTGTCCGCCACAACGCGGATCCGGATCGGGCGCCCGGCACGGCGCGTGATTTCCGCCTCGTTGCGTTTGAGGACGGTGAAGGTGCCGCCGCCAACAGTTCCGATGCCCAGAAGGCCGACATTGATCGGTTTCATTGCTTCCCCAGAAAATGGCCCGTCCCTTTTTCAGGATCGGGGAGGTAGACGATCGCGACCGCAACGCCGCGCATTTTCAATTCCGTGACTTTCGTCCGGTGATCCTGTCGCATCGCGCGCCGTCGCCCGAAAGGTCAATACGCAAAAACGACGGAAAGCCGACAACACACGTCACATTCGACCGATCGCCCGCGAATTTTGAGAAAACCTGTGCGCTACTGCAGAGCCAGGAGGACCCGGTCTTCGCCCAGAAACGCCGCGGCGGCGGCCTTTTGTTGTCGCCAGCGCCGTCTTTGGCTCAGCCATCAGGTCCCCTCTCTCAGGTTCCATGCCGCTTGCGATAATTCTCCAGGAAGCGGGCGACGCGGTTGATGGCGTCGCGCAGCGTGTCCTCGTGGGGGAGGAAGACCAGGCGGAAATGGTCGGTACTGCCCCAGTTGAATCCGGTCCCCTGCACCAGCAACACCTTTTCCTCCTGCAGCAGTTCGGCGATGAAAGCCTGATCGTCCTTGATCGGGTAGACGGCCGGATCAAGACGGGGGAACATGTAGAGCGCCGCCTGGGGCTTGACGCAGGTGACGCCGGGGATGGCGGTGATCAGTTCGTGGGCGATATCGCGCTGGCGGCGCAGACGGCCGCCCTGGGCCACCAGATCGTCGATGCTCTGATAACCACCGAGTGCCGTCTGAATGCCGTATTGACCCGGCGCATTGGCGCATAAACGCATCGATGCCAGAATATCGAGACCCTCGATATAATCCCTGGCATGACGCCGCTCACCGGACACCACCATCCAGCCGGCACGGTAGCCGCAGGAGCGGTAATTCTTCGACAGACTGTTGAAGGTGATGGTAAGCACGTCCTCCGACAGGGCCGCGATCGTTGTATGCCGGGCGCCATCATAGAGGATCTTGTCATAGACCTCGTCGGCGTAGATGATGAGATGATGCTGGCGGGCGATTTCGATGATATCGCGCAAAAGATCGTCCGGATAGAGCGCCCCGGTCGGGTTGTTGGGGTTGATGATGATGATGGCCCTGGTATTCTGGGTGATCCTGCGGCGGATGTCGTTGATGTCCGGGAGCCAGCCGTTGTTCTCGTCGCACAGATAATGCACGGGCTGGCCGCCCGACAGGCTGACCGCCGCGGTCCACAACGGATAATCCGGTGCCGGCACCAGCACCTCGTCACCGGCGTCAAGCAGAGCATTCATGGCCATGACGATCAGTTCGGAGGCCCCGTTGCCGATATAGATGTCCTCCAGCGTCACACCCTTCACATGCTTTTCCTGGGTGTAATGCATCACCGCTTTGCGGGCGGCGAAAATGCCCTTGGAATCGGTGTAGCCGGCCGCGCTCGGCAGATTGAGGATGATGTCCTGCTGAATCTCCTCCGGGGAATCGAAGTCGAAGGCGGCCAGATTGCCGATATTCAGCTTGATGATCTTGTGGCCCTCTTCCTCCATCTGCTTGGCCACCTGCAATACGGGGCCACGGATGTCGTAGCAGACATTGGCAAGCTTGGCGGATTTCTTGACATGCTTCATGAAAGCGACTCCATGGCGGGATCCATCTTTATGCGGTCAGTCCGTGCGAGCATGGCACCAGCAAGGGCAAGGGAACGGGAGAGGGCAAAAAGGTCTGCGCGCACGCGCGCGCCCCTGGTGTTCTGCTCGAAGGCAGAAGGCGTCGGAAGGGGCAGATGCTCGAAGAGCCAGGCTGCCATCACCATTGCGCACGACATTGCTTTTCAAATCGCATCCGCATTGTTTCGGACCTCGGATTGGCCTCTCGCCATAGCAGAGACCGCATCAAATCCGAAGCACGCCTTGACCGAAAGGGAGAGGAATATTGCGGTGCTGCACCGCGCCGTTCCGCCCCCGCATCTTTCTATAAGATATTGAAATCATTAAAATCTTCCACCATGCCCTGCGGTCACTCGGGAACGGCCTGCCTGCCCCCCGGGGTAAGGTTTTGGAGCCGCTGGCAGACCGCGAGGGCCGCTTCACCCGGTCAAGACCGCCAGCAGAGGGGGAGCGTGGCGCCTGCCCTCCCCCCCCCCTTGGCCAGCAATTCTCCGCCCTTGAGGGTTCCGCCAGTGCCACGCGGATCAGGAGAAAAGCCGGCTTTGCGCGGATTGCTGGTGCCGCTTTGAACATGCCGGCAACGGCCAGGGAAGGGGGGGCAGGATTGCCACGATCGAGCGCGACCAGCCGGGATTGTGCGGGTTCTGCACCCCTTGCACCCAGCCGGATGACCGAGGCCTGGCAAGGGGGGCGCGTCCGACCCAGTGCGCGCTCTGCCGCCGGCAAGCCGGCGGCATCTGCTGCCCCCATTGGGTGCGGACGGGTTGGAGCGGGATTTGTGTGTCCGGCGAATTTTCCGTTAACCAGCCGCGAGCTGTTCATGGCACACCCTTCAGCGCCGATTTTGCTGACGCCAGTTTTGCCGATTTTTGCCGCGCGTGATCACCTGGAAATGCGACAGGGGAGGATCGCGCGGCGCGCCATGGCGATATTGAGACCTCCTGTATTCCTGGCTGTCACGATTGCGTTGTTGCCGCACGGCAAACTGGGTGACAGGACGGCGGCAAGCCGCTTTTGCCGAAGGTCTTTTTGAGGATGGGGCCGCGGCCAACGCGCGCCGGCTGCGCCAAAGCCGTGGAAACTGGAAATCTGGCGGCCCCTGGCGGAGCAGGGTAACGTGCGGCCTCCGTTCGGGCGTGCCCTTCTGCGCCCGATGGGCCGAGGCGTTCCGCAGAAGAATGCGGAGAGCCTCACGTGGCTGCGTCGGGCAGCCGAACCGGGCGATGCCACATCTCAGCTGGCTCTCGGTGGCACCTGTGCGCAGGGGCTCGGTGTCGGAAAGACCGTGGAGTCCCTCAGGTGGGCTCCTTCTTTCTTCAGGCCAGACCGTCGTCTGAAAAGCCTTCTGAGTGCGAAAAGCCGCGATCCTGACAGCGGAGCAGGTCCGGCAAGGCCAGGAGCCCAAGCGGCACAATGGCAGATGAAGAAGGAGATGGCGCCGAATTGACGGCTTCGCGAGGTTACCTCACCCGCGAATTTCTTCGCCAGACTCCAGGCCGTTTTGCACCCATCGCCACCCGCGGTCGACAAGGCCGGACGCAATTTCCTCGCGGCGGCCATCCGGCTTGATCGACAGACAGACCCTAGCTGCCGCGATAGACCTCGATGTCGAGTTCGCGGATCTTTTTGCGCAGCGTATTGCGGTTCAATCCGAGCAGGTCTGCGGCCCGGATCTGGTTGCCGTGGGTGGCGGTGAGCACAGCGGTCAGGAGGGGCACCTCGATTTCCCGCAGGATGCGCTGGTACAGCCCCGGTGGCGGCAGGGAGTTGGGGAAGCTGTCGAAAAGGGCGGCAAGATAGGATTCGACTGCGGCGCTGAGATCCTCAACCTCAGCGGGTCCCCTGCCCGCATGGGGCGCCTGTGCCGCCAGTTCGCCGTCGATGACCGAGGCCGTGATCAGATCCTGGGGATAGAGCACGGCGAGCCGCCGCGCCAGATTTTCCAGTTCCCGGACATTGCCGTTCCAGCGATGCTGCCTGAGCCGCTCCATGGCGAGGCTGTCGAGTTTTTTCGGTGCCATCCCCTCCTTCTCAGCCTGCATCAGGAAGTGGCGCATCAGATCGGGCAGATCCTCGATCCGTTCCCGCAGCGGCGGCAGGCGCAACGGCACCACGTTGATGCGGAAGAACAGATCCTCGCGGAACAGCCCCTGCTGGATCAGGAGGCGCAGATCCTTGTTGCTGGCGGCGACAATGCGCACATCGGTCCTGATCGGGCTCCTGCCGCCGACGGTGGTGTATTCCCCCTGCTGCAGCACACGTAACAGCCGGGTCTGGGCATCCATCGGCATGTCACCGATTTCATCGAGAAACAGCGTGCCTCCTTCAGCCTGCTGGAAACGGCCGAATGTACGGTTGCTGGCCCCGGTGAAGGCTCCGCGCTCATGGCCGAACAATTCGGACTCGATCAGATCGCGCGGGATCGCCGCCATGTTGATAGCGACAAAAGGCCCGTTGCGGCGCTTGCCGTAGTCGTGCAGCGCGCGCGCCACCAGTTCCTTGCCGGTTCCGGACTCGCCGGTGATCATAACGGTGAGATCGGTCTGCATCAGGCGGGCCAGCACGCGGTAGATTTCCTGCATTGCCGGCGAACGGCCGACCAGCGGGATCGACTCCATCTCCGTGTCGGGAGCTGCCGCGCGCGGCCGCTCGCGCGGCTCAGCCAGCGCGCGGCCGACGATGGCGATCAGTTCCTTGAGATCGAAGGGTTTGGGCAGATACTCATAGGCGCCGCGCTCGGAGGCGCGGATCGCGGTCATGAAGGTATTCTGCGCGCTCATGACAATGACCGGCAGATCGGGGCGGATCTTCCTGATCCGCGGCAGGAGATCGAAGGCGTTTTCGTCGGGCATCACCACGTCGGTGATGACGAGATCGCCCTCCCCGTGATCAATCCAGCGCCACAGGGTGGCGGCGCAGCCGGTGAGGTGGACTTCATAACCGGCACGTGACAGCGCCTGATTGAGCACCGTGCGAATGGCCGCATCATCATCGGCGACCAGGATGCGGCCTGTAGCCCTCGTCATTTTGGTCCCTGCTCCGGTGACACAGAGGAAGCTTCAGCAGGTGAAAATCCATCGCAATCGCCCGCCTTGTCTGCATCCTGTCGGGATGAACTGTCAAAGATCGGCATCAGGACACGGAAGGTGGTGCGGCGCGGCTCCGACTCGCATTCGATGATGCCGCCGTGATCCCCGATGATCTTTGCCACCAGAGCCAGGCCCAGACCACTGCCGCCCGACTTGGTGGTGACGAAGGGGTCAAACAGATTGAACAGGATGTCGTCCGGCACACCGGGACCATTGTCCCTGACGCAGAATTCGAGCGGCAGCGACACCCGTGAGCGCTGTCCGGGGATCGACAGACGCACCCCCGGGCGGAAAGCGGTGGTGAGCTGGATTTCGCCATCGCCGGCAAAATCCGCAAGCGACTCGGCGGCATTTTTAACCAGGTTGAGAACGACCTGGATCAGCTGGTCGCGGTTGGCGAGCACCGGCGGCAGAGAGGGATCATAGTCCTCAACAAAGCCGATGTTGCGGCCGAATCCCGATTGCGCCAGACGCTTGACGTGGCCCAGCACGGAATGAATGTTGACCGGGCCGCGCTGTACCGGGCGGTCGTCGCCGAACACCGCCATACGATCGACCAGGGTGACGATACGGTCGGCCTCATCGCAGATCAGCTGTGTCAGCACCCGATCCTCCGGCGAGGCCTCCTGTTCCAGAAGCTGGGCCGCACCGCGGATGCCCGACAGCGGGTTCTTGATCTCATGCGCCAGCATGGTGGCAAGCGCGCTCACCGAGCGGGCAGCACTGCGGTGGGTGAGCTGGCGATCCATCTTGTCGGCGATGGTGCGTTCCTGAAGCATCACCACGACATGGGCGGACTGCTCGGCCAGCGGCGCGACATGGAGATCGACCTGTCGGGGCCCGATGCGCGGGGTGCCGAGATCGACCTTGTACTCATTGACGGGGGCTTTCGACGCCCGCACCTGATCGATGAGGGCGAGAAGGGGGCTGGCAAACGGCGTGAGATCGCACAGCGCCTGGCGCCGCAACATCTGGGTGGAGATTTCGAAGAAGGACTCGGCGGCGCTGTTGGCGCGGGCGATCTTGCCGTCAGGTCCGATCAGAAGCACCGGATTGGGCAGGGCATCGAGGATGGCATCACTGTCCGATGGCGGCGGAGGATGCCCATGCGCGGTCATCTTGCAGCACTCCGGGCGAAATCGGCGAAGGCATCGCTGAGCGAGCGATGCACCATGGCGGTGTCTTCGCAGGTGAGAATTCGCTGCCGCCACGCCTTGATCCGCGCCGGAGGCACCGCCTCTCCCCGTCCCGCGACATCGATCGCCCAGCCGAGATGCTTGCGGGCATGCCTGATGCCGATGCGCGGACCGTAGAAATCGCAGATGCCATGATAGAGGGCATGGACATAGCCCAGCTGGAGGGCGAGCGAGGGCATCGCTTCGTCCGCACCTCCCTGCAGCCGGCGGCCGATCTGCCCCGGTAGCCAGGGCTGCCCCTGTGCGGCACGTCCGATCATCACCGCATCGGCACCCGAAGCTTTGAGAGCGGCGGTGGCGCTGTCAAAACAGGTGATGTCGCCATTGACGACGAGCGGCACCGAAATCGCATCCCGGACCTCGGCGACCGCCGCCCAGTCGGCCCGGCCACCGTAGAACTGGCTGCGGGTGCGGCCATGGACCGTGACCAGGACCACGCCTGCCGCCTGGGCACGACGCGCCAGTTCGGCGGCGTTGCGGCTGAGATGGTCCCAGCCCAGGCGCATTTTCAGGGTCACCGGCACCGTCACCGCAGCGGTCGTGGCCTCGATCAGCCGGGTGGCATGATCAATGTCGCGCATCAGAGCCGAGCCGGACTGACCGCCGGTGACGTGGCGCGCCGGACAGCCCATATTGATATCGATGATGTCGGCACCATCGCCTTGCGCGATCCGGGCCGCTTCCGCCATCCATCTGGTGTCACAGCCGGCGAGCTGAACCACATGGGGGCCAAGTCCGGTGGCAGCACAGCGCCGGCGCGACATCGTCAGGCCCCGGACCAGATCATCGCTGGCGGTCATTTCGGACACGGCAAGACCCACCCCCAATTCGCTCACCAGACGGCGGAAGGGGAAATCGGTCACCCCCGACATGGGGGCCAGGAAAACCGGGCAGGTGATGTCAATCTTGCCTATTTTCAATGCTTTGCCGTCATTGCCTGAAAGCCGCCGGATCGCCCCCCCCGCCCTCGTTGCCAAACCGCTGCCGCAAGACCCTTCGAAGGGGGAGCGGGAAAAGATCCGCCTTCCGGGGGCGGTGACGGCATTCTAGCATGATTTGGGGGCGCTCCGCCGCCCTTCGTGCGGCTTTGCCGTTTTGACGAAAAATCATGGGACATTTCAGCCAAATCCGTTTAGCAATCCGCATCTTTCATCGCTTAAAGCTCAAGGCAGTGGGGCGTCTTTCAGGTCCCGAGTGAGTAGTTGACCCCATGGTGAGTTCAGAACAGTCCCAGGGACCGCGTGCCGCGGTGGTCGTGGTTGCCGCCGGCCGGGGCCTGCGCGCCGGTGCCGGCGGACCCAAGCAATATCGTTTTCTGGGCGGCCAGCCGGTGATCCGTCGCACCATGGCCTGTTTCGCGGGCCATCCCGAGCTTCTTGCGGTGCAGCCCGTGGTCAATCCCGACGACAGCGCAATGTTCCGGGACGCAGTTTCCGGCCTCGGCCACCAGGCCCCGGTCAATGGCGGCGCGACGCGGCAGGCGTCCGTGCTGGCCGGGCTTGAGGCCCTGGCTGCGCTTGCACCCGACATCGTGCTGATCCATGACGCCGCACGGCCCTTTGTTTCTGCCGGCCTGATCAGCCGCGCCATTGCTGCCGCGCAGCGCTCCGGCGCTGCAATTCCGGCGATTGCGGTGACCGACACCATCAAGCTGATCGACGACAACGGCGCGGTCGAGGCGACGCCCGATCGCGCCCGGCTGCGCATCGCGCAAACGCCGCAGTCTTTCCGTTTCGACGTTATCCTTGCCGCCCATCGCCGCGCCGCCGCCCAGGGCCTTATGGATTTCACCGATGACGCAGCGATTGCGGAATGGGCCGGATTGACGGTGTCAACCTTCGAAGGTGATGTGACCAATATGAAGCTGACTACACCCGAAGATTTCATACATGAGGAAGCGCGCCTCAGCGCGGAACTCGGGGATATCCGGACCGGGACCGGTTATGACGTCCACGCCTTCGGCCCGGGTGACCACCTCATGATCTGCGGTGTGTCGGTGCCGCACAGCCAGGGCGTGCTGGCCCATTCCGACGGCGATGTCGGTCTCCATGCGCTGGTGGACGCCATTCTCGGCGCTCTGGCCGACGGCGACATCGGCGCGCATTTTCCGCCCAGTGATCCGCAATGGAAGGGTGCCTCCTCCGATCGCTTCCTCAAAGCCGCCGTGGATCGCGTCCGCGCCCGGGGTGGACGCATCAGCAATCTCGAGGTCACCCTGATCTGCGAACGGCCCCGCATCGGCCCGCTTCGTGAGGCCATGCGGATGCGCATCGCGGCCATTTCCGGGGTCGATATCTCGCGCATCGCAGTAAAGGCGACCACCACGGAGAAGCTGGGCTTCACCGGCCGTGGCGAGGGCATCGCCGCCACCGCCAGCGCCACCCTCCGTCTTCCCTTCAGCGACACCGGCCGGAGTCTCTGAAAGCCATGGCCGGCAGCGCACGCACCCTCTCCCGTTCGCTGCTCGATCTGTGCCGGATGCGCAAGCTGACGGTGGCTACGGCGGAATCCTGTACCGGCGGACTTGTGGCCGGGGCCCTGACCGATATTCCGGGCTCCTCCGAGGTCCTCGACCGCGGCTTCGTGACCTATTCCAATGATGCCAAGCGGGCCATGCTCGGCGTCGATACGGTAACTCTGACGAATTTCGGGGCGGTCAGCAAAGAGACCGCAACCGCGATGGCGCTCGGCGCCCTGGAGCGTGCCGGGGTTGATCTCGCCGTCGCCATCACCGGCATTGCCGGTCCCGGTGGCGCCAGCCCGGGAAAGCCGGTCGGCCTGGTGCATTTCGCCGCCGCGGCGCGTGACGGGCGCATCCTTCATCGCGAGCATCGCTTCGGTGCCATCGGCCGCAGCGCCGTGCGGCAGCGCTCGGTGGTCGAGGCCCTGCGCATGCTGATGGAACTGGCCCGCGGGCCGCAGCCGCCGGCACCGCGGCGCGAAACCGCCAGCCGCCTGCATCCGCGCCAGGCCCGCTCGCCACGATTGCGGGTGGAACAGAGGCGCCGTCCGTCGCGCGGGTGAAGAAAAGTGAACCTCGATCTCCCGTTTAAGGCCTTGCACTCCCTGTCGCCTTTGCCATTGTCATGCCACCAGCCGGGGATAGAGAACTTTGGCCATGGATGTTGTTGAAACCTTGCCCACTGTCATCGGAACCGCGGCGATCGCGCCAGCACTGCTGATGCTGTGGCTGGTGATTGCCGCCCAGGAACGCCCGGGACCGCCGACGCAGATCTGGGGTGCCTTTCTGTTGAGTGCGCTGAGCGTCCTCCTGCTTGGCGTGATCCGCATTCCCTTCAGCCTGATCCTGGACGCCCCGGTGCCCCCCCCGGTGGTCCCGGCCCTGCATGCAGTGTTCGGCGCCGCCTTCCCGGAAGAACTCCTCAAGGTCGTGGTCATCCTGCTGGTCTGCACAAGACGGCAGGCCTTCGAGGATCCGATGGATCGGGTGGTGCTTGGCGCCGCCGTCGGTCTCGGCTTCGCCGCCTATGAAAATCTGGCCTACCTGGTACAATATGCCGAGATCTGGCGTTCGGTCGCGGCCGTACGCGGTGTGCTCACCGTGCCCTTCCATGGCGCACTTGGCGTCATTGCCGGCGCCTATCTCACCATCGCGACGTCCGGCACAGCACTGGGCGCCCATCGTTTCGGGCGTCGACGAGCGCGGTTCTGGCATGGCGCGCTGATGCTGCTGGTGCCGGTGGCGCTGCATGCCGCCTTCGATTATCCGCTGCTGTCGCTGCGGCAGTTTCCCGATATCGACGACGCCCACAGGATCTGGCTGGGCGCGGCAAGTCTGGCGATCGGGGCCGGCGCGATGCTGTTTGCCGCCTATCTGGTGCTGCGGGTGGCCCGCCATCACGCCCCGCGAACCGAGATCGGGCGGGAACGCCTCGGCCGCCTGCGCCGCATGTGGGCCCTGCTGGTCGCCGGCGGCGGCGCCGGCCTGGCCGGACTTGCCTTCCTGCTCACCGCATTGCGCCAATGGTTCGCTCACCCCGATTATGATGTCGCCCTGCTCCTGATGCCGATCGGACTGGCGTCGGTGCTGCTCGGGATCCTGCTTCTGGGCTTCACCCTCGGGGTCTATTTTTTCGGCCGCTCGCGCATCCGTGCCCATGCACCACGATCGGCCAGGGCACTCCGCCACCGCCCCTGAAGACGCAGGGGAATCGGCCCGCTCTGCCGCCTTCGCGGAAACGGACCGAAATCAGCCAATCCAGAAGTGGGGATGAAAGAGGCCCGCTTTTTCAAGCCGCGCCTGGCACCCCTTGGGCGGCGGCCGTTTCAGTGTCAGGCTTGCCAGCCGCGCCGGTCGAACAGCATCTGTATGGTGTTACCGCACCCTTGTCTCTTTGGTCGGTGAGAGGAACGCCGCAGCGATCGGTCCGGCTGGGCTTGCCGCCCTGCGGTCCGCAAACATCGCGCAAGGCCCACGATCCTGCCGGGGCGGCGAACACTTCCGGTTGTGGCGTGACGGATGCGGTGTTGCACGCCATGACGCCTGCCACCGGCAAATCGGCAGGGAAACCACGGCACCGCCATCCTCCCGGCACACTTGACGAAAGCCAGCCTCAGCAGCCGCGGCAGATGCTCTTGATCTTCTTGTCGAGGTCGCGGTTTTCCTTGCTCATGGGATCGCTGGCATTGGAGAGGTTCTTTTCATCGGGCACGTCGGCGGCACGGGGCTGACGGTGACCGACCGGTGCCGGAGGCACGGATCCATAATGCCGCGACGATGTTGACCTGCCGCTCTGGGCAAACGCCGGTGCGGCGACGACAGCCAGCAATGCTGCCACAATGATGGTCTTTTTCATTTTGCTGCTCCTCCATCCTGCCCTGATCGCAGGATTGCCTTAAGTTGACTGCAGGAAATCACGCCCCAGGCCCATGATTTCAGGGCTGTGGGGGATAGAGATGAACATCGCCGCAATAGGTGGCGACACGATAGCGCGTTTCCGTCTTCCGTTCACTTGAATTCAGTTCGCCTGTTGTCTGAATCGAATCCGTCTCAATATAGTTCGGTCCCACCGGCGACTTGCCGGCCCCGCCTGGAACATCGAGGACATAGTCGACCTGGCAAAGCCCCGATACCCTTCCGCGCAGCGCGCGCATCAACTCCTGCCCCTCCGCCAGCGTGGTGCGCAGGTGTGCGGTGCCTGGAGCGAGATCGCCATGGTGCAGATAATATGGCTTGATCCGGCATTCGATGAAAGCACGCATCAGCTCCGACAGAGCGGCAATATTGTCATTGACGCCACGCAGCAACACCGACTGGCTGACCATGGGGATTCCGGCATCGACGAGGCGTGCACAGGCGTCACGGGCAGCCCTGGTCAGTTCGCGGGCATGGTTGGCATGCACCGCAACCCAGGTTGTGGCCCCCTTGACCCTTAAAGATGCCGCCATGCTGTCGCTGATGCGACCGGGATCGGCGACCGGAACACGGCTGTGCAGGCGGATGACCCGGACGTGACCGATCGCGGCGAGATCCGCCATGACCGCGGCCAGGCGCTGTGGCGGCAGCATCAGGGGATCGCCGCCGGAAAGGATGACCTCCCAGATGTCGGGGTGGGCCCGGATATAATCGAGCGCCACCCGATAGGCGGCATCGGACAGCTTGCCGCTCCTGTTGCCATCTTTGCCGGGGCCGACCATTTCACGGCGAAAACAGAAGCGGCAATAGACCGCGCAGACCTGGACCAGCTTGAACAGCACCCGGTCGGGATAGCGATGGACGATTCCGGGGACCGGGGAATGGGCCTGATCGCCGATCGGATCGGGGTTTTCGCCAGGCTCAGGCCGCAGTTCCGCAGCATCGGGGACGAACTGGCGAGCGATCGGGTCACAGGGATCCGCCGCGTCGATCAGGGCGGCGAGATCGCGCGTCAGCGCCATTGCATAGCGTGATGCCACGCGGTCCAGCACCGGCAGCGCCCCTGCCGGAACCAGGCCCGCCCGCACCAGCTCGGTGGGGGTGCGCATGACAGGGGGGAGGTCCGCGCTCATCAGTTGCGCCTCTGACAGATCCGGCAGCAATGTCGAGGCCCTCTCGCGCACATCACGGCAATGGCGTCCACACCACCTGGTCGATGCTCAAGGCCCCGCTTGCCAGCATCACCAGGCGGTCAAAACCGAGCGCAACCCCGCTTGCCTCCGGCATGGTCTCAAGGGCGGCAAGAAAATCCTCATCCAGCGGGTAGGATTGCCCATAACGGCGCTGCTTTTCCGCCATCGCCGCATCAAAACGCCGTCGCTGTTCCACGGCATCGGTCAATTCGCCAAATCCGTTGGCAAGCTCGACGGCGCAGGCATAGACCTCAAAGCGCTCAGCAACCCGCGGGTCGGACGCCTTGGGCCGTGCCAGAGCCGCTTCCGGGACCGGATATTCGGTCAAAATGGTCAGGCGCCCCTGCCCCAGCCGGGGTTCGACATGTTCGACCAGGAGCTTGCTGAAAATATCCGACCAGTTGTCGTCCCCGGCAATCCGCACCCGGTCTGCGGCCAGCCGGGCCAGGGCGGTCCGGTCGCCCACGCCGTCTTCGATCGTGGACAGCAGATCGATGCCGGTGAAGGCCTCGAAGGCCGCAGCCACGGTGAGGCGTTCCGGCTCAGCGAGGGGGTCGGCGGTGACGCCGCGAAAGGAAAACCGCCCAATCCCGGTCACCTCTGCCGCCAGCCGGATCAGGTCCCGGCAATCGTCAATGACGGCATCATAGGGGGTGTTGGCACGGTACCATTCCAGCATGGTGAATTCGGGAAGGTGCAGCTGGCTCTGTTCGCGGTCCCGAAACACCCGGGCCAGCTCAAAAATCCGCGTCTCCCCTGCCGTCAGAAGCTTCTTGCAGGCAAATTCCGGTGAGGTGCGCAGATACCGTGGCACTTCGCTGCCGTCAGACTGGCAGAGCGTGGTCCGGGGGGCGTGGAGATGGGTCTCATTGCCTGGAGAAACCTGCAAAATGGCGGTTTCGACCTCGACGAAGTCCGCATCCGTAAACCATGCCCGGACAGCGGCGGTGATGGCCTGGCGTGATTTAAGGAAGGGCAGCCGGTCGCGATGGCGATTGAGTGACCACCAGGGCGAAATTATTCTCTCTTTGGTCATCCCGACACCCGCCAATTCCGCAAAATGCTGGCATCCACCGGCAAAATCAGTATGTTGCCGCCCGAAAAGGGCGTTCCAGGCAAAACCCGGTGATGTTCGTCGGGTCGGATGTGTCCAGCCGGGCCATATTTTGACCGCTGCCAGCCCAAGCAAACAGGAAATACAGCTTTGAAAGTCATCGCCAGTTCTATTCGCAAGGGCAACGTGATTGAGCAGGACGGCAAGCTTTACGTCGTCGTCACCGCCGAAAACAT